>Ga0209600_1001164_pt1 | contig 17937 bp, 27 predicted proteins | sample COGITO_mtgs_1104_FD_185518 | JGI IMG/M metagenome (GOLD analysis project Ga0209600, IMG submission 185518) | Pelagic marine microbial communities from North Sea - COGITO_mtgs_110421 (SPAdes) (version 2) | ecosystem: Environmental > Aquatic > Marine > Epipelagic ... | reverse complement strand
CTCGCATTTCATTATTACATTGCGATCCACAATTTCACCGCTCTTGCGGTCTACGATGTTCACCTTGGCGATGAATCCATTTACTTTATTATCTTTAATCTTAATCATACCTTAAAGTACCACAGGGAGTTCTAAAAGTCAAGCACAGAGCAAAAAAACTTAGTTGCATAAAACGCTAATAGAAAACAAGTTGCAGAAACCGGCAAAAAAAAGTTTCGTTTTTTTAAGAAAAAATTTGTTTTGTTGTAAAGAGTTGGTATTCAGCGAGTTGCGTAAAACGCGCCTGGGCCGTTTGCCCTAAGTCGTTGATGTTCAGCTACTTAGAAGAAAGTATTGGAACTTTGCGTTTTACGCTTATTTTCTTTGCCAATTCCATTGCCTTAGCGTAGTGGCGAGCGTTGTCAATTATTTTGCCGTTTAGTACAACATTGTACCAATTGTCAAAGTTAGGGTTTTTGTATACATTAATCATCTTATTGATCAAATTGAGAGTGATAGCCATAATCCAAGTCGGCTTGTTCGCGAAAGCCTTTTAAGGCTTCATTGTCAAAAATGGCGATGAGTGCATCGAGAATCCACACTTGGCGTTTTTGTTGACGAGCTTGGCTCATTACTTTGGTGATCTTATCTAATCTTGTTTCCATACTACTAAACTACTACTAAACCTAATTTTACGCAAGAAAAAAGTTAATTATTTTTGCTATCCTTGAATTCTTTTAGGATTTGATCGAGATTCCAAATGTTGCCACCAACATCTTCAAAAAGATCCAATCCTTCGAGAGGATCAGTTCCGAGGCGATCAATGATGCCGAGTTCTTCTGTCATGAATTCTTCTAGTTCTTCTGTCATAATTATAGAGTTTATTGATTAAAGATTGAAAGGTCAAGGTTTATTTTACCAACCGCAAGGTACAATTCCACGATCAAGAAACGCAACTGCTTCGGCAACTGAACAACGCATATCATCGCAGATATCTGCAAGCTTTTGGTCGCGAACGCTATTACGACTAACAAAAGTTTTCTTTTGAAAGCGTGGATCTTTTTTAGTTAATGCTATCGCTTTAGCCTCAGCGAACAAGTCCCAAGAAAGCTTGCCATCTTTGCAAAGATTAAAGATTGCTTGCTTGCGAGAAACACCAACTGAGGACATCGACTCACAAACCACATCTTCTGTTGAGAAGTACAAGTGAGCGGATACTTGGTTGTTGTTAGCTTTTAGGAATATAATGTCTTTGATTTTCATAATTTTAATTTGGTTAATTGTTAAAGTCTTATCTTATCTTATATATACAATCTAAACACATAATCCGCAAAAGTCAAATTTATTTGCAATTATCTCACTATCATAAAACACTATCAATCAAGCACTTATATAAAACCGCGAAAAAAACTTTAAATTATTTGCGATTATAATTTGTTTTGTTGTAAGTTGTTGTATACCAACGAGTTACGCAAAACTCTCGTAGGCGGTTTGCCCTAAGTTGTTGATGCTTAGGGCTTTACGCCATTACCCGAACGCGGGACCTTGCTCGACTGCGAACCAATCGGATGGGTCAACTATGTTGCCGTTTAGCATAGGTTCGAAGTTCTTCTGATGAAAGCCCAATCCTGTTATTCCATTGACTCTTTCTCTCGTGGTTGGCGTGTTCCAACCTGCGAGGCTACCAAGCACAAGCCCGTCCTCAGTGCGTTGTACTATCTTATTGCCATGCAACCAAACAGCGTTGCCGTCTGTCATGGTGTTGCCAACCGACTTGGCTTGGCGTTGTTCGAATGCTTGTTTAATTTGTTGTGTTACTTTTCTCATGATGTATTTAGTCTAAAGGTTTAGCGTAGTAAGTCAAACCTTTTCGCGCCTTCTTCTTTTTGTTTTGTTATTACTTCTGCCCAATGCTTGCGTGCTTGTTGTACTGCGTGCAATGCTTCAAGTACTGACTCGCCTTGCGTGAAGGTTGCAAGTTCAGCCTGTGCAAGAAACTTTAGGTTTCCTTCTGCCTTGCTTAATGCGAGGCTAAGATCTAGTTCGGGAAAGTTATTTATTTCAGTTGTCATATCAATTATAGTTCCATTTTTCGCAATCAGCGTAAGCGTGATCGTAATTCATTTCGCCTGTTGGTTCAGGCAATTCATTTATGTTCAAGATGTTGCCAAGCTTGCGTTCAAGTGTGACATACTCGCCATCAATTGCAGAACCGCAAGCAGGTTCAAAAACTTCTTTTGTTCCTTCTTTGATGAGATGCCAAGCATGAGAAGCAATTGTTTTTTTATTCACTTCACCTGTCATGGTGGTAAACTCTTGTTTGTTTGAGTGAAGATCTCCGTTGCGATAGGTTAAAACTTCGAAGGAAACTGCGTATCTTTTATTCTTAATCATGTACTTAATCTACTGAATTTTTTCGTGAAAGTCAAACTTTATTTTAGTTTTTTTTCGATACATCCTCAAAAAGATCAATGCTCTTTGAGGTCATGCACTTGTAAGCAAGAAAGAATACGATGGAAAAGTTGATGATGAATAGTATTTCTAAGAACATGATATTTTATTTGTTATTATTTGTTATTGTCTATGATGTAGAGTATGACATGAGACAAACGAAAGTCAACCCCTAAGACAAAAAAAGTAAAAAAACTTTACAGCTACCCCCACCCCCATGGTGACCCTACCCATTAAATGGATTCATTTTTCGATCGAATTGTACAATAGCGGCGGGGGGTGCCTTTTTTCAATATGAAATTCACATTATATAATTTACTACATATGCTCGATCCAAAAAAAATCGGCGGCCCTTTCTAAAATAACCTATTTATAATTATTTAAAGACTAGACCGCCTCAAAAAAAACTTAAAAAAAGTGTACAATATTGTACAATAATATATATCATGCCTCGACGCAAGAAAAAACCAGAAATCGTGAATGAAGCGGAAATTGAAAAAATTCGTAAATCATTAACCAAAACAAACATCAAGCTTAAAAAAATTGCACTCACTGAAAAGCAAAAGCAATTGTTACAAATCATCTTTGATAATGATAGCAAAATAATATTCATAAGTGGCCCTGCGGGCACAAGCAAGACATACGTGGCCATATACGGTGCTCTACAGCTTTACAATATGAATAATGAGCGCGGCATCACATATGTACGCACAATTGCAGAGAGCGGCGAGAAGAGCCTCGGCGCGCTTCCCGGAGAAATGGCTGAAAAAATCAATCCTTACATGATGCCAATGAATGAAAAGCTCGACGAGTTGTTGATTCCTGGCCAAGCCAGCACAGTAAAAGAAAAAGAAATAGTAAAAGGCATGCCCATCAACTATCTTCGCGGTGCAAGTTGGCGAGATGAAATTGTAATCGCCGATGAAAGTCAAAACTTTACCTTCAAGGAATTAACCACATTAATGACTCGTTTGGGCGAGGGCAGCAAGTTGATCATTTGCGGTGATCCAATGCAAAGCGATATCAATGGCAAAAGTGGATTCGCGGACATGTATTCAATCTTCAATGACCAAGAAAGTCAAGCTCGCGGCATACACACATTTCATTTTGGAGCAGAAGACATACTAAGAAGCAAAATATTAAAATATGTAATTGAAAAAATAAGCAAGAAAAAATAAAGTGTAAATATAGCCTATGGCTGACACAATCATAAATGATAATGATGGAATCTTTAAGACTGAAGGGTCCATTTCTTTAGATGATGCACGAATATTCATGAACAATAGAATTGGGGTGAATATTGAACAGTCAAACAATTCATTAAAAAATTTATTTGATGTTGCCGCGGCAAATTCAATAACTTTGCCAAATAGTAATGGCGCGCAACCATACAGTATAAGTGAATTGTATGGTATGAGTTATCAAAACAATACTGCGCCAGTTATTAGTTTGCTTGGACCAAATTATTTGTTTGGGGATAATGCAAAAAGTATCAGCGATCTGCCTGATGCATATGTGGCTAATATTCTTTCGTATAATCCAAATGCGAATTTTGAAAATTTTGAATACAATGATGATAAATATTGGTATGGAATTTATTGGCAAGGTTTTATGTCACACCCTGATGTTAATACTCAATATCTAGCTGACAGAACAAATACTTCGGCATATGCTGTTAGAATAATCAATAGAGATTTAGGGGGAACATATCAAAATTTTAATGCAGTTTCACCCCAAGCAAATCGCTATACCTCTACTTCTGGTTATGAAGATGTTAGCGATTATGTTTTATATAGATTCGGAGCACTTTCTTACAATCATGTGGTAAGCTGGGGGACTTGGCCTACATCATATAGATCAACTTTAAATAGTACAACATCATATGAATCCATTTCAAGAGCAAATTTCTACAATTCTCTTGAGGTTAATGCCATTGGATATAGAAGCTCAAGCGGTATTGTTGACAGAGGATTAACTCCAAATCATCTAAGCATGTTGAATAAAATACCTGTTACAAGTTACTTTGAAGGATATTCTGCTCCAGGCGCAAGCATATGGGGCTATAATACACATATATATGATAAACATTATAATTCACGCCAAAACCTTCCACTTCTAGCACATGCGTTTATTTTTCCAATAAAAAATAATTAATAAAAATGACATACATAGTAAAAGTACAAGATTACGACGGCTCAAACAAATTCCAGATCAATGGATTGCGTCAAAAAATCGTTGTTGCAAATGCGGGCGATACAATTGTTTTTGATCAAAGTGATAGTTCAAATGCTGGGCATCCACTTGTTGTTGCATTGTATACTAATGGACATCATAATGCTGGAGGCAATGAATATACAATTGGCGTAACTAAAAATGGTACACCCGGTAGCCCTGGCGCAAACACAACATTCATTTTAAACAATCAAAATTTAAACGGCACATACTATTATTACTGCCAAAATCATGCAGGCATGGGAGGCATGATACATTTCGGCGCGGATACAGATATTAATGGCGAAACAATTTATCCAATCATTGATGAAGGTGCAATTGCTTATGATGCGCAAGACAACAACGAAAATCTAACATCTAATATAAATAAAACAGTAGAAAAGTGGGATGATGTTGGAACAAATGGATGGGAAAATCAAGGACAATATTATGGCAGCATTACACCGCACACAAATCCTTGGAAAATTTCAGATACCGATACTCAAACATCGGGGCTTTATAAGGTAACATACAATGTAACCGATAGCGGTGGATTGAGCGCGCCAACTCGAACTAAAATTTTTAATATTGGCGACACCCCTCCAACACTTGCACAACTTTTAATAGGCAACACGTTTTGGTTAGTTAATGGACTAGATGAAAACGGAGTTGGGTATACTGATGCAGGAACCGACGCTTCTTTTTGGGGTAATATTTGGGGTAATTTTTGTATAGTCAATCCTGCCGGAGGAGTTACTGTTCCGGGTACAAGGAGTACCCGTTTTGGTGCAACATGGACCCAACCTAATCACGGAAGATATCCTCCGGTGGCAGGAGGTTATCCAAGATCAGCGGAACATTGGAGAGGTCAAGTAACTTTTCTCGATGAAAGTAATTATGTTGGGTGGATAATAGACACAGAAGAGAAAGAGAGTGGCGGTGGAATGAGCAATGGAAATTATACAGTAGACGACACGGGGGTTTCATTTAAACTGAAGACATTTGATGGCTCTACAACTTTCAAGATAAAATTAATAAGCGAAGATCAGCTACAAGATGGAGCAATAACAAGGTGCAACGATTTTAAAAGAATTATATATAATTCGACCATGACGATGGTTAGCGCAATCAAGTGCGCAGAAGGAGACGTACCAAATACAGCAAATTATATGGCGACCCCGACATGGACAGGATCTGGTGATCTCACATGGGCTAAAGCATCTTACTAAACATTTTTTAAATATGAATGATGTAAAAATATTTTATTATGAACAGCTCGATAATACAATCAATCAGAGCCAAAAATTAATTAAAAATAATGAGCAGACTCCTTTCGCTGTGATATGCGACGAGCAATTGAACGGAGTCGCTAGTAGCCCAGATAAGTCTTGGAATAGTCCGAACGCTGGGAATATATATTTAACCTTGGTCTACCAACTTCGAGAAGGGCATGATGGCACAGCTCCCTTGGTTAGATATGGTGGCCTGGCTGGCTTGAGTAATAAAATTCTAGATGCCATATCAAATTATTTGAATATTAAAACTGGTTCTGATTTAATTTCTTTTTATAGAAATGATGTTTTCTGCAATAAATTAAAAATGGGGGGTGCAATACTTTCGGCAGATTTGAATTCAATGAATGTAAGTTACTCTATTGGGTTAAATATAAATTCAACAAATAAAGATTTTCATATTGACTTGCAAGAAAAGATCACGACATTAAGTGATATAACAAATAAATCTTATGATCTGAGGGAGATGATCAAAGAAATAATAAAAATTATCATAGATTCATGACATGCAACTCAAAATCCAATCATGTCTAACCGAACCGCCCAGTGAAATATCTTGTTTTCGCGATGTTACGTTATTTGCGCGAACATTTATTTTTGAGGATGTATTGTTGGAATGTGAGCCTGGTACGCGCAGCGCATATTGGGCTTGGCTAAAGCGTCACGGCGCGCATGATTTTATCAGTGACTTGATACTTTCAAACACAAAAGAGCCCGGGTATAGTATAGGAACTACCCCGGGCTACAATATAGTAACAGACCGTATAGCCTGCTATAACCTTAGCGAAATTGTTAGCTCGCTTCAGCGGTTTCGCTTGTAACTTCGTCTACTGCTTGTTGGGCAGTAGATTCTGCTTCTTGACGGCTTTTTTGTACTGTCTCAAGAAGTTCTGTTACTTGTTCGTCACTCATACCCTTGACTTCTTCTTTGCCTTGCTGTAATGCACGACTTTGAGCCAATTGTAGAATTGCGTTGAGAGAAACCTGAGATAGCGCTTCACCTAGTGTTGCGCGACTGAGAAATTCATTCGCTAGTGCAACCGCAGCGTCATTGCGCTCGGCTGATACGTTATCTTCAGAACTGTTACTATTTTGGATATTTTCGTCTGTCATATATGATTATATTATAGGTTATATTTTTTTAAAGTATTTTTTAAATTGGATTGTTGTTTTTTTTATAAAATGGTGGTTGATTGTTTTTTGCGCGCAATTGTTGTATGGTCACCATATGATAAAATGATTGTATTTGCAGTTGTTTGATTTGTTGATTTTGATTTTCTACTAGTTTATTTTGATCCCACATAAACCAAGCCATATAAAAAAACAAAAGTAAAACACTGATTCGAGTTAATGCATCATTCATAGTACATGATAACAAGTAAATCGCGCAATTCTATATAAAAACTTACAATCGGGTGTAACATAATAAATGGCGCAATTAATACAAGATCTTCCGCAACCTGAGTCATACGACGCAAACAGTAGTTGGTTGTTGATCGAACACGATAATGTTTTATACAAAGTGCAAGCTTCTGTTTTTCTAGACTCATATGCTCTTCAATCCGAGTATATTGATACTGCCTATCGAGCAATCAGCTTTCAAGATTCCATATTCTCATTTTCGCGCGATTATTTATTGAGTGATCAATCTAGTTTTTGTTTGAGTTTAGAATTTGGAGAAAAAATAAAATTCCCAAGCGCAACATTGATTAAAAATGCAGGTGAAACAAATTGCAAGCTTTTGACGTTTGAAGGATTATTGGACATTCCAATTGATACAACTTCTGATGTTTTGAATTTGAGTAAATATTCTACGCAAAATGGAAGAACTTCTAATTTTGTTGGAACAATATCTCTTTCAAGCACTCAATCAAGCATCACTATTGGTCAATTAAAATTAGAAAATGTTTCTGAATTGCCCGCCGTTCAATCGGGATATGTTTGTGCGAAAATACAAGCCCGTGCAATAAATGCCTGATCAACTCAACATATCCAATTATCCAACAATTGATGTTGAGAATCTCAATCTTTCTCAGGATTTTGTTTTGTTTGTCAACAATGACAATCCTGCTGCATCCACAACACCCCAAGCTTTGCTCAATAAATCAATCATATCCAAGCAACCAAAATACTTTTCTCGAACAATTCATTTTAATCAAGAACCAAGACAATCAAAAATAAACTTTAAAACATTTTTAAATCACGAAAATTTATTGCACATCAATTCTCGATTTGTTTGTAAAATTGAGTTTATCGTGAATTTTGATAAAGATTATATCGCCGAATCGGATGGCGCGGCTTTTTATCATAAAACTTTATTGTTGCCAGATTGTTATATATACAAAGATTATGGCTCGAGTAATATTAGTATAAATCATGTTGAATATTCGAGCACCATGGAAACCGCCGGATCCACTGGCGCAACCTTGTCAAGTATCTACTACAACAATAATAATTACAATTTGAAAAGTATAATAACTACCACCAACAATTCTATATTTTTTGAGAATCTCTCATATACTCGCAATCAACACTTTGATACGCGCATAAATTTTACAATTGAGTCTTGCGCTTAATTGTTTTTTTTACTTTTTATTCGTTTAATTTCGTCGGGCAATATTTTTGCCACTTTATCAAGCTTATTTTCCATCATCAATTCTGCAGGAGTCGCGCCATTTAATTTTGCGTTTTCTGTTTTTAACCAACATGTTGATTGATAAGAATTTAGATTTTTACTGAGTGTTTCTAGGATGTTTCGTTGTGACATACCTTATATTACACACAAGTCAATAAAATTAAAAGTGTACATCAATATATGGGACCAATATTAAACACTATCATAGGTGCCGCGATCAAGCTCGGCTGCAATCTGCTCAACGCATGGTTGGATCAAAAACGTCAAGATCAATTGGCACTTGCTGCGCGAGATGAAACGATGCTCAAGGCATTAATCGACAGCCAACAAAAAAATAGCAGTGATTCTTTTGTCAAAGTGTCTCGTAGAATATTATTTATGAGTATCACTTTCACTATGTGTTTTTTGATGATTTATTATGCAATGAATCCACAAATAGAATACAACATCATTGTGCCCAAAGGAGATGGAGGAAAGCTTGGCTTTGTGAGTTGGATATTTGGAGGCAAAGATTGGGAGATGGTAAAAATGACAGGAGGATTGATGTTAGCTAGTTTTATGGATTTGTGTTTTATGGTGGTTGGATTTTATGCGATACCAAGTAAACGTAGATGAGATATATAGGATTGTGTTTTTTATTATTTAGTGGTTGCGTAAAAAAGTTTATACAGAAACCGCAAGAAATAGCGGAAAAAGCTTCTCCTGGTCAAGAAAATAATGTATTATATATTAGTGATGAATTGCAAAAGCTTGATATTTATGGACCCTTGTTATGGTTCTCAATTATAATAGGATCGGTTATGCTTTTGGCCCTCTCATCGAAATTGTTTAAAAATGAATAGCGGACTTGATATAATTAGTGTTTTAACGGGTGTAGTTTCAGCAATCACTGCTGTTGCGGGTATGTACTTTAAAATAAGGTACGATGAAAGAAAGAGTAAAGAATTTAGCTACGATCCGAATCAGCATAGTAGCATTGTCACAGCTTTAGAATATGTTCTTGCAGAAACCGAAGCTGATAGAGCATATGTTCTTGAGTTTCATAATGGAGAACACTACTTTTCTGGAAGAAGTCAACAAAAGCTAAGCTGCACATACGAAGTGGTTAGCGAGGGAATCAGTTCTGAGTGTCATAAAATACAGAATGTTCGCACCTCAAATTTTCACGGCCTCACAAAAGATATAGCGTCAGAGAGAACATTTAAGTGTCCAAATTTAGAAAAATATACTGATGATATAACATTCAAATCATTTCTTGAAGATAAGGGTGTGAAAAGTATGTTTGCTAGACCAATCAAAACATTAAATGGTAAGATACTTGGTATCATCATATTAGATTACGTAAAAGAGAATCGAGTATGGAGTGATGAGGCTGAAGAATTTGTCAAGAAACAAGCACGCGTAATTAGCGGTTATTTGATATAATTATATTTTAAGCTATAATATAAATATATTATGGCTTTCTCATATTGTCCTCATTGTGGTTTTAAAAATATGTACTCTGTTCAGGCACCAAAATTTTGCGGTGGTTGTGGAGAGGGTATAAACATATTATCTGCGGCTAAAACGAGTTCGACCAGCGCAAGCAAGTCGACACCCATCCGTCGAGCTCCAAAACGACGAGCTCCTGTTCAACATGCAGAGATTGACGATCCTGATGGTACAGATGTATACGAAGTGCCAGATATAACCAAATTTTCATACAGTATCGAGCAAGACAAAAATAAATTTAGCCTCAAGGATATTATTCCTCTCGAAGAAATAGAAGCTATCAATAAAGATGATCAACCCAATCCTCCTCAAAAAAAAGCGAAAAGACGTGGCCGACCAAGAAAATCCTGAATTCACTTACGAGGACAAGTCAGAAGAAATTGATCTTGAAATAAAAAAAAGAAGAGGCAAGTGGTTTTTAGATTCTTTAGCATGGTTTGATTTTGATGATGTTGAGCAGATCATTCGAGCTCATATTCATAAAAAATGGCATCAATGGGATCAAAGAAGATCTCTCAAGCCATGGATTAACAAAATCATAACCAATCAAATGAAAAACATTTTGCGCAACAATTACAGCAACTTTGTGAGACCTTGTCTGAACTGTCCGTTCAATCAAAATTGCGCCACAAAGGATGGAGGAGAGTCATCTCTATGCGGATTCACTAAAAGCGGCTTGCAGGACTCTTCCTGCCCATTGTACGCCAAGTGGGAGCGAACCAAGAAGCCTGCATACGGAATCAAGATGGCATTAGCCCTCGAGAATCATACTCACGAGGTTGGATCCATGCGAGATTATAATTTTGATATTCTTGATGCACAAGCCAAATTAAACATTCACATGCAAAAAGAATTAAACGAAAAACAATATCAAGTATACGAATTATTATTTGTTCAACACTTGGACGAAGAAGAGGTTGCAGAAAAAATGGGATACAAAACCAGCGAAAAAGGTCGCAAGGCTGGCTACAAGCAAATAAAGAATTTAAAGAAAATGTTCAAACAAAAAGCGCAAGAAATACTCGAGCGTGAAGATGTCATATCCTTAAGAAGTGACCCGCCATGGATTTAACAAAAAAACAAAAAGATATTATCCGCGAGAATGCTGGTAGCATCACAGATTTAACTGAATTGACTCAATTAGTTTTTCCAGAATTAGAAAATATTGATGGTCGCAGCAAACAAGGTAGGGCCGTTAGAAAGTTTCTTGCTGATAACGAAATAAATTATGAGACCCGACACTTTGGTGCGAAAGACCCAATATCTTTAAATCAAGAACAAAAAGATTTTATTGATAACTCTATTAGTGATGGTATGACTTGCAGTCAAGTTGCGGGCATATTGTTTCCAGAAGCAAGAATAACAAAGGTTGGTCAAGAATACGTTGCTATTCATGCATACGTTGAAAGCAATGAACACCTAACAACTCCTGCGATTGAAGACGCGGCCTTTAGGAAATATTCTCCGCCCAAAGCTCCAAGCAAGATCATAAAGAAAATAAATGATTATGCTCAAACCCGTATTGACGAAAATAAATTGAGTATGGCGGAAAGAAAAGGAATTGAATCGTTAGGTGGCTTTCTTGCTTCTCCCCGCTTTATACAAGTTATAAATAATTATGACAGTCAAGAAGATCGCGATTTATTTGAAGCAGAATTTGTGCGTGCAACCTGGGACAAACCAGATTTAACAAGTGATGAAATTAATTTATACATCAATGTATGTATGGATTATATACATTTAAAAAACATACAAGGTGCAATCAATAAATTGAATAGAATGTTTGATGAGGCAGAGGATCAACAAGATCTAACTGTTCGATTGGCCGAACTATTAAAAACAAAAAGCGAAGAATACAATCAATGCGAAAAAAGAATGGAGTCACTCATTCAAAAACTTCAAGGCGACCGTTCAAAAAGAATCAACACAAAACAACAACAAAACGCTAACATTCTTGCGCTCGTACAATTGTTTCAAGAAGAAGAGGAGCGTGAAGTTATGATCAAAATTGCCGAGCTTCAAAAGCAAGCTGCGCGAGAAGAAGCCGATCATTTAGAGTCCATGCCAGACTGGAAGGCTCGAGTGCTTGGCATATCCAAAGAAGATGTCATCTAAGGAAAAAGTATTATATGGAAAGTATTTTGTTTGCGATTCTCCAGAAAAAGAAGAATCCGCAGCTTTAAGCTTTGGTTGGCGCCCAGGACAGCCAGAGTTTTCGTTAACAATAGATTCTTGTACAATTGATGGTGGTGGAGCAGTTGAGGGCTTGAAGTTGAGCTTTTGCAGAAATGTGATCGTAAAAAACAGTCAGATATTTGGTGGTAGTGAAGATTGCGTTGACATTGTTCGTGGAGAAAACATAACCTTTGATAATTGTACATTCTTTGCTAATTCAAATACAACACAACATATAACATGCAAGGGTGGTGCAAAAAATATAACATTTAAGAATTGTAAATTTATTGGTTCTTTTAAAAATTGGTGGAATGGTGCATGTATCGATTTAGGCAATTGGACAGATTATGATGATGTTGATCGTCCAATGGTAAGAAATGTACATATAATTGATTGTGATATGCAGCAAATTGATTGTGGTATATTGTACCGACGATTATATTCTGAGACACCTCATGTGTCAAACACTCGAGGATTTCGATTAAATATTCCAAGAATAGTCGTGAATGTATTTTGGTGGTTGCAAAGAAAGGGTTTTGTTGGACATAGACGGAGATTTCCTGAGAGTTGGTTAACAATATACGGATTTGAGTTATGATAACCTGTAAAATATGTTCCGAACAATTTGAAAACGAAAAGAAATTGCACATGCACTTGCGTTCACACAAAATTACTCTTGCGGAATATTATACTAGGTATTATCCTAGAAATAATTTACTTACCAGAGAACCTTTGCCATTTAAAAATAAAGAACAATATTTTGACCGCGATTTTGCCAACAGAAAACAATTATTAGATTGGTGCGCAAAAACACCAGATGCACAAGTAAAAGAATATATTCTTGAATTGCTTGATCGAAGAATCAAACGTAAGGAGTTAAAGTTTGGCCCGTCGCATGTAGAACTAAAGACGAGTGACATGCCAACTGTTGATTTATATCAAAAACATTTTGGCTCATATAGCAAAGCTTGTGATTTGGTTGGAGTTAAGCCATTGTTTAGTACGCGATTGCCAGATGAATGGCAAAATCCTGTGCCAGATGATGTTAAAATATTTATTGACACTCGTGAACAGCAACCCCTTGAGTTTGACAATTCAGAATCATTAAAATTAGACTTTGGGGACTACGCCGTGGGTAGCAATCATTACGATTATACATATGTTGATCGAAAAAGTGAAACAGATTTTAAATCCACACTAAGCAAAAACAGTCTAAACCGATTTCGCGCAGAACTACAACGCACGAAAGATTTTGATAGTTATCTTTTTGTGGTAACAGAAACAGATATGAGCACCATGGAAAAGCGTAATAAATGGTCGCCACACACATCCAATATGAAGTATATTTATCACAACATGAGGGTATTGGCGCACGACTTTTCTGGTCATTGCCAGTTTATTTTTACAGGTAGTAGAGAGCAGTCCCAACAACTAATTCCAAAAATTTTAACGTTAGGTAAGAAATTATGGAATGTTGATTTACAATATTACATCAGCAATCAATTAATATAATGGCTTGGGAAACAGGAAATCAACTTTCGCGCAGAGGCGACGACGACTTTAACAAAAAACTTGGAGAGATTAAAGGTTTTATTGAAGAGAAGGAAGCTAAATTATTGTTGTATAAATTTTTAAGAGAAAATATAACATTCACTGCTGACTTGGTGAGCGGCGTGCAATTGTTTCCCTTTCAGCATATGGCAATCAAGGCTATGTTCGAGACAGATTACTTTATGGGCGTGTGGAGTCGGGGTATGAGTAAATCATTCACCACCGCAATTTATGCATATCTTGATGCGTTATTAAATCAAGGGGTTGAGATTGGTATACTTTCTAAATCATTTCGTCAGGCAAAAATGATCTTTAAAAAAATAGAAGATATTGCCAGCAAGCCAGGCGCTGCATATCTTTCACAATGCATCACACACAAATCAAAAAGCAATGATGAATGGTTGCTAGAAATTGGAAGCAGTAGAATTCGTGCATTGCCACTTGGTGACGGTGAGAAGCTTCGTGGTTTTCGTTTTCATAGAATCATCATCGATGAGTTTGCGCTCATGCCCGAGCGTATTTATAATGAGGTTATCATACCATTCTTGAGTGTTGTGGAAAATCCAACACAACGAGAATCATTGTATAATTTAGAAACCGATTTAATTGATCAAGGCAAAATGAGTGAAGATGATCGACACGTCTGGAAAAACAATAAACTTATAGCTCTTTCTTCTGCAAGTTATAAATTTGAGTATATGTACAAAGCATATGAACAGTTTGAAAGTTTGATACGAAGTGGTAGCACAAAACAAAGCGAAGCTCATAGGGTAATAATGCAATTTAGTTATGATTGCGCACCAAAACAGTTGTACGATCAAAATCTATTGAGTCAGGCGAAGTCAACAATGAGTCAGAGTCAGTTTGATCGAGAGTTTGGATCGATATTCACTGATGATAGTAGTGGATACTTTAAAACATCCAAAATGGCATCTTGTACACTCAAGGAGGGTGAGTCTCCGAATATAGAAGTTTGCGGTGAGGTTGGTGCAAAATATATTCTTGCATTTGACCCTAGTTGGGCAGAAAGTGAAAGCAGTGATGACTTTGCAATGATGGTTCTCAAATTGAATGACGACAAAAAAATAGGAACTGTTGTTCACAGCTACGCACTCAGCGGAACAAATTTAAAACAACACATTTTTTATTTTTATTATTTGCTTACTCATTTTAATATTGTATCTGTTGTTGGTGACTATAATGGAGGCGTACAATTTATCAATGCATGCAATGAAAGTAGTTTATTCAAGAAAAACAAAATAAACATCAAGTGCCTAAACACAAACTTTGATGATTTGGAACACTACCAAGATAAAATAATAGAAGGAAAGAAAGAATATAATTTAGAAGATAAAACAATTTGTTATCTGCGAAAGCCTACCAGTCAATGGATACGATTAGCAAATGAATTGTTGCAAGCAAATTTTGATCATCATCGAATCTTCTTTGCAAGCCGCGCGATTGACGATGCATACAATGAACAACGCAACAAAAAGATACCCATTCAAGACATCAAGTTTCTGAGAACATCTCAGAGTTTAGAGCGTCAAACAAATGCTGCAAAAATGATCGACTTTGTGGAACATCAATTTGACATGATGAATTTAATCAAGACACAATGTTCACTTGTTCAAATTACGACCTCTGCAAGTGGCACACAAAATTTCGACTTGCCACCAAGTTTGAAACGTCAAACAGGTCCCGAGAAAGCAAGAAAAGATAGTTATTCTGCATTAATACTTGGCAACTGGATGGTTAAATTGTATTATGATATGATGAACGCAAAAACAGAGAATGTTGATTATAGCTTTACTCCCATGTTTATAAAGTGAGTGTACCTTTTGTTTAAATGTCTAAAGAATATAAATACACAACAACTTTTGATAGCGTAGTTTTCGCATCAAGTGATATTGAGAATTCAAATATCAGCAAAGCGTCCCTTGATTCACTCAAGCCTTTGATTCCTCAAAATATAGATCTTGACCGAAACATCGACCTGCTTGGCGTAGCTTTCAACGCAGCAGTAGTAAATAAATTTAATAAAAATGGAGACGGAATTGCCAGCGAAGCAGCTGTAGCAATAAAAGATTACTTCGTTCACAAGCCAACCAATATAGAGCATGATCGCGATAGAATTGTTGGACACATTGTATCTGCTGGATTTTCAAGATATGATGATTCATCTGAATTGATGAGCGATGATGAAGCTTTAATTACCGAAGGCGCTTACAATATCGCACTTGCCGCAGTAGTCTACAAAACAGCAAGTAAAGAGTTTGCTGATCTTGTGGTCAACTCAACTGATGCAGATAGCGATTATTATCAAACTGTTTCCACGAGTTGGGAAGTTGGTTTTAATGATTATGTAATCTCTGTTGGTGGAGATGATCTTCACGAATCTACAATTGTTTCAGATCCTCAAGAGATTGAAGCATATTCTCCTTATTTAAAATCTTTGGGCGGAAAAGGAACATTGAAAGACGGTCGAAAAGTTAATCGCTTGATTGTTGGTGAGATATATCCATTGGGAATAGGTTTCACTTCCAACCCTGCGGCAGATGTAAAAGGTTTGGTCACTCAACAAGGTGAACCCAAGACTGCAGCATCCAGCAGAAATGAACCAATCGACAAATTAATAACAAAAAGTAAAAAAACTTCCCATTCCTCTCAGGAAAATGTACTAAACAAAGAAACCAATAATAATACTATTATGGACAAAGACACAATCATAAATGAATTCCGAGCAGCTTTAGACGAAAAGCTTGGCAACCAAGATTTCTCTGAAGAGAGCGTCGCAAGCATCTCAAAAGTGTTTATCGAGGCTATCCGCGAGAAAGGCGAACAATACGTTGCTGATCTTGAAAAGGCTAAAGCTGAAAAAGACGAAGCTGTTCAGGCTCAAAATTCTCTTCAAGAGAAAATGGGCGAAGTTGAGCAGCAACTACAATCCACTCAAGAAAAGCTTTCAGCTCTCGAACAAGAGAATACTGCTCGCGAATCTGAAGTTCGTTTCAATGCCCGCATGGAGTTGTTGAACGAAATCTATGACCTCGACGAAGAGGATTCCAAGATCGTAGCATCTGAACTTACTGACCTTGACGAAACTGAAGAAAGTTTCGCTGGTTATCAAGAAAAGCTTGCCAAGGTTTGGAAACATAAAAACAAAGAATTTATCGCTGCCGAGCAAAAGGCATTCGAAGATCGCGTAGCTGCAGAAGTTGCAAAGCGTCTCGAAACAGTCGAAGCTGCGACAGAAGAAAAAACAGAAGTTGAAGTTGCACAAGCATCCGAAATTCAAGAAGAGGTAGAAGCTACAGAAGAAACTTCCGACGAAGTATCTGAAGCTCTTGATTCTCTTGAAGTTGAAGAAGCTGCTGTAGTAAACAACAACGAAAGTTCCTCCGAGGGAGACTCACTTCGTGATCGTCTTTCTAGGACTTTCAAAGAATCTGTTAAAATTTCATACTAATATATAGAAAGAAAAAAATTATGGCAAAAAGAATACTACCATACCGTGACTACAGTGAACATGACGTTTTGAATTTGTTCTCTTTAGATACATCTACTGAAGCAGCTGGCTTTGCTGGTTGGACAGAAGTTGCATCTGGAGATCATGATTCTGGTGTTGTGGTCAAAGTAAAAACAGGTGAACTGCCCGGTGATCTGCCTGGTGGACTTAGTGAGCATGCTTCTGGCGATGAGCTTAGAAAGTATCTCGGAGCAAGTCCAACAAGTGCACACATCGGATACAATGCATACCCCTATAACGGTATGACAGTTGAACCTGCTGGCGTTGGCGACGTGGCTGTTGGAATCACATTGCGTGAAACCTTGGCTTACGACGAAAATGGAGAAAAACTTCTCTATTACAAACAAAAATTGGACGAAGCTCAAGCAGTTCTTCCCGGTCAAACAGTTCCTGTTTTGACAAGAGGGTTAGTTCTTCTTGATGTATCGGCTTTTGCAGCTGCTCCTAGTATTGGGGATAATTTACAAATCTCTGCTACAGACGGCAAACTCGAAGGAGACGCTGCTGGAACATTGGGGTCTGTAATTGCAAAAAGCGGATCAGATAAGTTTCTCTGCAAGATCAGCTTCTAAGAAAGGAAATTTAATATAATGAAAATTACTTTAGAAAAGACACCCGAGCAA
>Ga0209600_1001158_pt1 | contig 17981 bp, 16 predicted proteins | sample COGITO_mtgs_1104_FD_185518 | JGI IMG/M metagenome (GOLD analysis project Ga0209600, IMG submission 185518) | Pelagic marine microbial communities from North Sea - COGITO_mtgs_110421 (SPAdes) (version 2) | ecosystem: Environmental > Aquatic > Marine > Epipelagic ... | reverse complement strand
GCGTTGGAGTTCTTCATGATAGAGAGAGCAAAAGGGTCATAGGCCAACCGAAAGGCAGCATTTCCAAGGCTTAGGACGGAGGCAAAGGCAAAAGCTACCGCAAAAACGCCCTGTTGGTGCAAGTCGGTGAAGTAATTGATAAAGAGCCTGCTGGATTGAGTTTGCCCCCATCCCATGAGTGCAGCTGGGAACTGAGGCAAGGAATAAGCCAATATGGGAATCAACAATCCCGAGGATAGACTTAGTTCGAACCTTTTCCTGACGAAGAAAAAACCAACGAGAAAACCCAACAAAACTCCGGCCGCTCGGGCCCAAAAGACGCCCTCTATGCCGACTTCCCAAAAGCAAATCAAGAAAAGCAGCAAAACGATGTTTACCGAGAAGCTCGCCAACTCGCAAATCAAGTATTTGTAGGGTTCTTTGTGCAACCTGAGGATGTTTTGAACCGCGGTCATAAGAATTCCGAAGAATAAATAGACGGAACCAATCCTAAGGTAGGGAACAAATGAATGAAAACCTCCCTGGCTTTTCCTCAAGTTGAGTAATTCGCTCAAATAGGGGGAAAGGAAGAATAGACTTGCCGCAATGCTCCCGCCTGCAAAGAAGACATAAAGTAGCCCGGATCCAAGAACCATTCTTTTGGCATCCTTTGCATCGTGATGGAAAAAATAAAAGGACACTCCCGACCCGACATTCATTCCCGCAACAATCACCGCCAGACTGAGGGCAACTTGGACCATAGAAATCACGCCATATTCCTCGGGTCTGAAGTAATAAGAGAGTATGGGAACGGAAAGAAACCCGACGAGCCTGCTAAGTATGGCACTTAGGCCATACCCGAAGGAATGGGATGAAAGTTCTCTTAGGGCCTTGAAGGAACCTGTCAAATTAGAGCAGAAGAATTCACAGGATACCTGTAGGCGAGGTAATTCTCATCCTCAAGTTCCAGGGACAGAGACTTGAAATTATAGACATCCAAAAATTTGGCCAAAGCGGTTTTGTCGACGATCACATAATCGACTTGGTGCCGATCGCACAGTTTTTTCCAATCCAAACTTAAGTAAGGGTATTCGTGAAGATAATCGTCGTACATGGATAGTTCAGTGATTCCACCTGGTTGCCACCAAAAGGAACGACAACCAACTCTGGCCACGATATCTGCCCCCAGTCTCATGCTAACAGGAAAAACCACATCAGACGGAGTAATTTTTAACCGGCAAAGAAAGTCGGACAAGTTATCCCTGCCCGAAACATGGGAATGACCGCAGAGACGATTGATCAAAAGAGAAGAACAAATCCCATAAGCGGCACAACCGCCCATTATAAAAAGCCCCGTCTTTGTTCCGTAATGAGATCCGATCAAAAAAGCTAAGGCCAAGGGATTGAGGAAAAAGAGCCCATACTCCAAATATCGATAAGATTCTCCGAGAAAGTTAAAAACCTTCGTTGATGTAAGGAGGTAAGCAAGCAAAACAGCGAGGTAAACCCCTGAAAGGAAAACGAATTCATGATCCGTAAAAAACAAAAAGTACAGGGCCAAAAGAATTTCCGGGTAATACAAAATGGCTCTGGTCGGCTCTCGTTTGTACAGTTGCTTGGCGAAAATCTGAAACCTACCACTGAGAAGGTTTCGAAACAGATCGGGCAAAGAGACCAATGAACTTAGTACAGGAGCCGTATACCTAGATTTCCTTACTCTCAAAAAATAGATCCTCCAATACCTTACCATTCCCAACAAACTGCGAAGGGAGTAACCTTTACTAAATACTACAGAAAGCAGCACACCAAGGGCAAGGGAGCTGATGACTTCGGAACAACCGGTAATAAGGAAAAAAAACAAAGCGAAAAACAACAGGAGTTGGGCCGCGAAGGTACCGCTGAGAATACCTATTGCGGCGAAAAAGGAAGCTAGGTAGAGACCGGCTTCGAGGTGAAACTCCAAATGGATGAAAAGAAAAAGTACGAAAAAGGAACAAGCTATTTTGGCGAGAAACCTCGAAGACAGCTTAAGATAGGCAATCGCGGGACCCGCGGTTACCAGATTTTGAACGCAAAACAAGTGGGCCAGCAGGCATCCGCTCAAAAGCACCGAATCGGTGGCGGGAAAAAATTCCTCTTGGCAATAAAAGGAGAAAAAGACGAAGGTCGCAAAGGAAACAGCGTAAACCAATAAATTTGGGAGGTAGCTATAACTCTTCAGAAATTGAATAGGAAAAAAAGCGCAAAGTCGGTGAAACAGGACTGGGTAACTCATCTTGTTAGGGATGACATAATTTTCCACAGCCCTTGCACCCCACCCTCTTTTTATCTGTTTAATAATTTGTAAGTGCACCGAAGAGTCTCCTGCAAAACCTCTGGAAAACCAACCGAACGACAAAGAACAGCTGACAAACCTAACAAGAAGTGAAACCGCCAAGGAGAATGCGACCACAAAATAAATCGACCCCATCATGCTCTCCACAATGTTCATGAGTTCAGAACCCCCTTGATAATTTCCTCGGTTTTCCTAAACCCAACACAAAACAAGACATCCAAGATGGACATGGACGGATGAAAGGTACTGCAGCCTGGCTGCGGATATTCATTCTGAACGAACTCCTGAAACTCAAACGATACCTTGTTCAGCAAAAAATCTTCCGGTTTGATGAAGTCCAAGCACCCGGTTCCCGACAAGTAAGAGGTAGCTTTGGCTGCCAGACAAATCTCCAAAACCAAGTCATTCCCCCTTAACTCGGAGATCCTTGAATCAGGGATTAAATCTCGAACCTCGACAAATTCAGTCCGAATATTCAATCGCCGGCAAACTGCAGAGATTATGGAAAGGGAAAAATCGCGGGCGAATTGATGTTCCGCGGCATACAGGCCTTCGACGAAATCAAAGACTTCCTGAAAATAGGAAGTCTTCGCATATGCCTGCCTAAGAGTGCCTAGGTGCTTTGCTCGATAATTGACCTCATCGTTAATTCTTACTTCGAATATCTTTTGGTTGGAGGAGCGATAAATCGGGAGTGTGATCCAGGCAGGCCCTCCTTGAAGCAGGATTCGGTTGCGAGAAAACCAGCTCTTTCCCCGCGGAGCTTGGACGCAATCGAAAACTACGAATTTATCCGAAGTGGCAATTTTATTAAAGAGCCCGGCCCAGGGCCAGAAGTCAGGCTGGTGAATCGACAATTTCAAGGTTTGCGGATTATGCCATGCTTTGTGGGTATGCTCGGCTTGCTTCCTTTAACGCCTGTTTCATTTGAAGGACTTCTTCCGAGCTGCCTAGAAAGCCGGACTTTGCCAATGGTGCAGGCAAGGGCTCGAAAGTTAGTTCGCCGCCGTTTTTCCGTACCGCATCCTTTATTTTTGCAAGTGCTTCGTTCGGACTGTCGCATAATTCGCGATAATGCAAGCGAAGTAATTGTGAGTGCCCGGAACTTTCGGAGAATTTCCCTTCGTACATAGCTTTAAAGTAGCAAACTTGATGTGCTACCTGATTCAAAAGGTTTTCTCCCCTCAAGGATTCGTAGAATTGAGCCGGAGGATATGAGCCCCACCATTTTTCTTCTCCCGCTTCTTTTCTTGCTCGTAGAATCGAGGAAGTGACTTCCAATGCATCTCTTTCCAAGTAAACAAACACAGCTCGATTGAAAGTTTGGAGCAGCGAATTGAGATGAAATCCAGCGAACTCCATCGGCTTGCAAACAAGGCCGCCGTTGAAAATTGCATTAATTCCGAGAATTTTCGACTGCAGCATTCGCCAATCGATCCTCGAGGAAACTTTCTCGGGCTCGTAGCCACGGAAATCTTCAACTTTCAGGCACTTGTGCCAAAACTTACTAAACTCATGCGGTTGATCGATATCGGCGGTTCTTCCATAAAAGGAATCAAAGCTCCGTAGTCTTTTCTTGGTTATGGAAAGACTGGACAGCTTGGCTCCAACCAATGGTGTCCCCCAAAAACGAGCCATAAAGTTGTTGGTGCAAAAAAGGTCTGTGTTGTTGTAGAGAATTTGAGAGAGCAAAGTCGTCCCGGATCTGGGCAAACCCATTACAAAGACATTGGAATACATCTCTTCCACCTCTTGTTGCAACTCTTGCTCCAAGTTGCCGAGGCTTTTGAAAAATTTTGAGAAAAATTGGAGGTGGTCCAAACTGCTCAAGCCCTACTCGTAAAAGTGGTGATCAAAAAAAGTATCTGGATGAACCAGCAGGTATACCAAATCGGGCCTATCGCCAAGATGCTCCGACAAAGATCGGTTATCACCATCGAGCAACTGCCCTTTTTGGTAGCATTTCCAGCGCGTCCACTCTGAGTCGCTGACATACAACGAATCCTTGAACAAAGAATGAGTGTCGGAGCCTTTGTAGGCCTCATAAGTCAGTCCGAAATCAGAAGGTTTCTTCTCTTCCCAAAAATCGAGGTTATTCAAACCAGTCATTCCCCCATGACTGGCAACCCCTTTAACTTGAACCCCAAAAACCGTGGAGAAAAAGACTAAGTCTCTCCTGAGACATTCCGCGGAATCTTCATTCCAAATCTTGCTTTGGTCTACCACCTCGCTGTGGTATCCTATTTCGTGTCCTGAATTTTGAATCTCTTTGATGATTTTGTAATTCTCGAAAGAAAAAGGGTTGTACTCAGGAGCATGCAAGCGAATGAAAAAAGTTCCCTTGATGCCAAGTTTTTCAAAAATTTCCCAAATTCTCTTGGCTTTCTTCACGGAAAAATCCACGTCAACGCGATTTACAATCATGGGTATGTCTGGCTGAAAGGATTTGCTGAAGAAATCAATGCAGCGAATGATTTGGTATTTTCCATCCAAAGCCGAACGGTACTGGGACTCAAGGTTTTGGAAGGTGAAGTCGAATGGCTTCATGGCTTATACAACTTGTTCCAGCAGCTTTTTATCTGGGAAGTTCACCAAGACGCCCATGTCCTTTTTTTGATAAACCACCATGCTTCCCAGAGCAACCGCAGACGCACCGGACTGCCCGAGAACCTGTTCTATATGCTCCATTTTACCAGCGCCCCCATGAGCAATCACTGGAAGATCAACCACTTCTGCGACCTTACACACCAAATCCAAATCAAAACCGGACCAAGTTCCTTCTCGATCGATGGAAGTAAGCAGAATTTCCCCACAACCAAGCTCCTGTCCTCTTTTAGCCCAAATTGCTGGAGAGATCGCCCAACGTTTCTTGCCAGAGTGAGAAAAGACGCTGAGTTTGCCCATTAGACTCTTTTTTACATCAATGGAAAGAATTACCGACTGACTTCCAAAATGGTTGGCTATTTCGGTTATTAAACTTGGATTTTCTAAAGCGGAACTGTTTAGAGCAACCTTCTCAAAACCAGAGTCAAAAACCCGCTTGGCAAAATCCAGTGAAGTGATGCCTCCCCCATAAACCAAAGGCATAAAACACTCATCTGAAATCTCCTCCAATAAATTGAACTCCGGCAACCTCCCAATCCTTGAAGCGTCAATGTCTAAAAGAAACAGCTCGTCCACCTCCAATTCGTTGAAAATCCTAAGAGTGTTGCAGGGATCTCCGATGTAGTCGAATTTCCCAAACCTTCTTGTCTTTACAAGGGCACCTTTTCTGAGGAGCAAAACGGGGATAATTCTTTTAGTCAGCAAGGGGAAATTTCTGAAAATAATTAAAATTTTATAGTAGCAACCGCTTGACCGGTTGGATGGCGCTCTAATCCTTCCGGGTACTTTCTGTATTCTACCTGATACTTCTTTTCCAAGGCTTGGAAAAATGCGTTATCCAACTTACATGGAGTAATCATGGGCTCTTCCATCTCGTAATAAACCGAGTACGGGAACCGATTATTAATAAAGGTAAAAAGTAATATCCCATCAGGCTTCATCACCTTTTTTAGGACATCTAAAAGTTCATCGATTTGCCGAACGGACATATGAGTCACAACAGATTGAGCAATCGCAAAATCAAACTTCTCTCCAAAGCTTTCGTAATCGAAACCACGATCGATCTTCATGGTATAATTCTTGGAGATTTCAAATTCTTCGAGAATTCTACGACCCAGTTTCAAATAGGGTTCCCAAACTTCAACCCCAAAATAATTACCTTCATCCAAGTAGGAAATAGCATAAGTGCCAAACCTCAAGGGTCCACATCCGATGTCTAGCAGCTTGTGCTTCGAATCCATTCCCATTTTCTTCAGGGAGTCCATCTGCCACTCGCCCAAGTCCTCCCACATCAATTCGCGATTGCTGGGCACGCCTGCTTCTTCCTCTAAATGGAGATCAATAATTTTAAACATTTTCTTCTTATCCATGGTTAGACAAGCTTTCTCTTCATCGACCGTAGAAGGTATTTCGTTTTCTCTATTATGGAAATAGAACCAGCCTTGTGAGAAATTTCTTCAGGCGGAAAAAGCATGCGAACAAAACCAACTTGGTCCTCCCTGCTCGAAATGTCAGAAATCTCATGAACATTGTTGTACCTCCAAATAAGAAGATCTCCCGGTTCAATGCCCAGTTCCCTCTCGCAATGAATTTTATCTCCATTATTTTTGGTAAAGACAAAGCCAGACCCCGAATAGTCCTTATCGATCTGAGATAAAAACAAGGTCGCCTGAACGCGGGCCAAGTCAATATTCCTTGGATTTGGCTCATCCAAGCCGTAATCGGAGTGCGGGGCCAAAACATTTTCACCGTTTCGAGTAATAATCAGCCGAGGAACTACACAACGTTGTCCTGGACGAGGAGAAATTTCTCTGGTAAAGGCCTTGCCTTCGATTTGAGACCTCAAGTGAATAATAGAAACTGCAATCTCGTTGGAAACCACTTCGTGCTGGTTGCCCCATAACGGGTTGTAAAAAACCTTTAATCCTGTGGTTCTCCCATGTTTATAATAGCAAGGGCATCCTGGATAAAACGCATGTTCCTTTCCAGGGAAAAGAAGGTGAGTTTGGGGCGGATCGAGCAGCCGACACCAATAATTAACCAAGTGATCGGTAAATTTCTTCTCAAGGAATCCCTTGAATAAAAGAAAACCTTCCCCTTGAGAATGATATATTTTTCTACGCACATCCCAAACTTCTTTCTTGTTAAGGCAAAAGTTTCTATGGTTGATCGATTTCATGCAAGAGTGGAAGTTATTTTTAGAGATTCACGAATTTTTTCAACAACTCAATTCCGAAACGGTGACTTTTTTCCGGATGAAATTGAAGCCCCATAATATTTTCACGCATAACCGCGGAATCAAATTCGACGGAATGAGTTGTTTTCATCAAGGAATCTTCAGGATTTGTCACTTCGGCATAGTAAGAATGGGCAAAATAGTATCTGGCATCGGAACAAAGACTTTGTTGGAATAGATTTTCTCTTTTGGTGGGACGGGCAAAGTTCCAACCCATATGTGGGACCTTCAATGATTCATGATGTGGGAAGCGAAGAACTTTTCCAGCTATGAGCCCAAGTCCGGGCAGAGAACCCTCCTCGCTTGAATCAAGAAGCAGTTGCATGCCCAGACAAATTCCAAGCAGGGGGACCTTTTCTTCGAGAGCCTTGCCCTTGATGACATCACATAAACCGGCAACTTTATTGATCGCCTTCATTGCCGCATCAAAGTTGCCCACCCCAGGCAAAATGAGCTTTTCAGCTTGAGCGATGCGATCGGGAGATGACTCGACCTCGACTTCCAAACCAATAAAGCGAAACATATTACGCAAGGAACCAATGTTTCCCATACCATAATTGACAATTACCAACATCCCCGATCAAGCTTCGTTTATCTTTACCGGGAAGCAGTACTTCAAGTAAAAGCTCATTGGAACTAGGTTCGCTTTTGCCAAAACGGCAAACAACGGACGCAGCAGCTCAAACCTTTTTTTGTAGGTAGGAAAGTCCATCCAGGATTTGGGAGGAGTTTGCATGACTTCATCGTATTGCTGCCGGGAAATTTTTAACCTCTTTAGAAAATATTCCAAAAGTGAACGCTCGATAACCGGAGGTTGGTTGTAGGTTTTCCACGCATTTTCCCTAGTCATCTTTCCCAAACGGGCTTGAGCAGCTAAAGTGTTATTCCTAAAGTCCATGCCAAATTTCCTCGGTGCATAGATTCCATGAAAGAACGCAGTCATCCGGTTTTCTAAATGATGACCACCATAGTATTGCCAACCGAACTCTTTTTCCAGAAAAGAACGAGCTTCTTTCTTGTCGTAGTTAAGATACCAAAACGGACGGATCTTTTTAATTCGAGCGATGCAAGACCACCAAATGAATCTGGCAAAACTCATCAGCGGGTAGGTACGCATGGGAAGGGATCCAAATTTTTTGTGGATGGACTTAATATATTTTCCGTCAAAGTAGTTTCTGCCAACAGGAGTAATGCCCTCGGTTAGAAAAGAGTGCCCCTCGAGAACATACTTGATGCCATGCTTCCAAGCAGCCCGATAAATGGTTTCAGCAAGGGCTAGGTCAGTAGGTGCCTCTATTTCAGCAACCCCGGCAAAAAAGAAGGCCCGAAACAAATCATCGGCTTCCTTGTTGTCGATTACATGGGTGTAAAGATCAATATCCAAGGCAGATAAAACCTTTCGGATATTCTGGGTAGCAATCGAAGTATTCCAAGTATTATCATAGTGAACGGCCAAAGGACGAAGTCCATGTTTCTTAGCCAAGTAGAGCATGTATGACGAATCAGTTCCACCACTGACACCAATTGCACAGTCATATTTTTTACCCTTTCCACTTCGTTTAATTTCGGCAAATAAACCCAGTAACTCTTGCTCCCCCTTTGGCTTACCCGTGCCGTATTCTTTGGATAATGAATCAATTTGCTCACAGTAATTACATTCACCATCCGCATCAAATTTGATAGACGATACACGCTCGTCATAAATACACCTAGAGCATATCTGGATTTTTTCGTCGCTAATAAGATTTTTCAAAAAGAAATTTAAGGAATTCTTTTATTCATTTAAAGGTGAGTGCACCTTACAAGGATTTCCAAAAGCTTTTGTATTAGCTGGTAAATCTTCCAGCACCACACTATTGGCACCAACTACGGTACCCTCTCCAATGATCACACCCTTTGCCACAACTACATTTGGACCGATGTAACAGCGTGAACCGATTTTTGTAGGTATACGATCCATGCTAGCTTTACCTCCACTTAGAGCCCATTTCACTGAATCATGGGAATAAATTTGAACACCAGCTGAAATAGAGCACCAGCTCCCAATTTCAAGGCCACCCGATCCATCAAGGATAACATTTGGACCGATCCAGCTTTCTTCTCCGACTTTGACATCTCCGATTACAATTGCTGAGTCATAAATACTTGTACCTTTACCAAATCCAAGTTCGCGTGCTTTTTCCCAACGATCTATGAAATAATCACCAACCGGTAAAGTTCTTTTCCATTTTTTACTTACACCCCTACGTAATGACTTGAGCAAAGAAGTCACTTTTTCAAAAAGATGAGTTTCTTTTAAAGGCTCAGGTATTATGTCATTCATATAACTGGTGGAGGCGGCTTAACAAAACGACCACTGTAACACGCTTCCTCATGATGGAAATGAATTACCTCCAATTGATTATCTTTAATCAAATCAAGTACTTCTTCCTTACTGTACCTCCTTGCATTACTTGGACTGTACCAATCGTAATTAGTTACAATGGATGTTTCTCGACCAAGATCTTCATTCCAAAAGCACTTAAGAAAATTCCAATACAAGAAACGTTGTAAGTCGTAAGACCCCCCTTTTATATTTAATGCAGGAATATCTGGAACATCTAAAGTGACATTTAGTTCACTTAGGTTCTTTCCGAAATCTGTTAACTGCTTAGACATATCCCAGAGTTCCTCCTTAGACATCTGCGAACAGGCAGATCGAAAGTGATCGTCGAGTAACTCTCTTGGTAGAGCCTTTTTTGCATAGAAATAACAGGAAAACTCCCCACTCACAGGATTGGTTATTCGAACGAGTTCCTTAAAAGTTTCGTCTGGGTTTTGGGTATGCATGATCACCTGATCACAACTGACATAATCAATACTTCCATCCAAAAACGGAGTATTTGCAATATCTCCTTGAGCAAAAAGTAAGTTGGCTTGTAGTGAATAATTTTGAGCAGCAATTCTGACTGCATCCGAATAGTCTATTCCAATAACCAAGGATTCAGGGGCTAAAGACGCAAACCATTCAGACTTATATCCCAAACCGCAACCGGCATCAAAGATAACTCTTTTGGACTGAAGGAAACTGGCAAACTCCTCCTCCGAGGAAAATCCATAAAGTTTCAAATACCAGTCTTTTTGCATCTTATACCAGATTTCTTTTTCAGAGGTTTCCTCGTATGCTCCCCACTTATCACTAAAGGCATCGCTGGTTTGTTGTTCAGTTAAAGTTTCAGAAAAGCTTTTTAGCTCAAAGAAATTAGCCTGCTCTGATGAAAGAATCTCTTCCCGTAAAATCTCTCGCATCAGCTTTTTATAATCTTCTCTTTTCATTACACTTCGAGCATGTCAGCTTCAAGAATTGCCTCCAAGTTAAGCAATGACCAAATCAATAACCTCCGGTTGGTTTTTCCGGAAAGATGCTCATCGACCAATCGACTGACTGTTTTGCGATCGAATAAAGAATAGATTCTAGCATTCTTTTGCAGAATTTTTCTTTTAACAAAGTCTATACTTTCACCTTTAAACCAACTTGAATCAGGACCCGAAAACCCCTGTTTCTTAGCATCAGAAATTTCCTTGGGAATAATTCTGCCCATTACTTCTCTCAGAATTTGTTTACCATCTTGAGTCTGATGAAAAAATTGGGTTTGTTTATCCCCGATCGCATTTTCATTGATCCGAACAACTTCGCTGAAATTTTTCAGCTTGAGAGATACTGGGCATTTCATTGCAAATTCAGTCAAGTCATTGTCTAAAAATGGGACTCTATTTTCAAGGCCATGTGCCATACTAAGTTTGTCTTCAACCGTAAGTAATCCGTGAAGGAAGGTTTTTGCTTCAAAATAAAGTGAGTGGTTTATGTAATCCTCGGGTCTTTCCAAAGACTGATCATGAGTGAGAAATACATCCCTGAATATATCTCTTGTCCAAACATCTTTCACATCACTCCAGATGGGTGAAAAAAGTTCCTTAAGGTCGGAATTACTTACTAATCTTTGCCAGTAAAGATAATATTTATCGATATAATCCTCAAAATTATCGTTCACCATAGTCCTAAAATACCTCCAGGGATAACCGGCAAAAAGCTCATCTCCACCTGCACCTGATAATACTACCTTAACAAATTTACTCGCTAGCTTGGCCGCATAAAAATTTGGATAACTCTGCCCCACCCTAGGCTCCTCCAAATGTAAAGCCAATGAAGGAAGACATCTTTCCATATCACCTGCCTTAAGAACAACTTCATAATGCTCTGTTTTGAATGCATGTGAGAGTGCCTCAGCCGTTGACCTCTCATCAAAACATGCTTCCAATCCAGATGCCGAACTCAGATCAAAACCGCAGGTAAATGATTTTAAATAATCAAAAGATTGGGATGCAACTGCAGTAATTGAACCAGAATCCATACCTCCACTCAAATAAGCACCCAACTCCACATCACTTACAAGTTGTCGTTGAACGGCCTGCTTAAATAATCGGTCGAGCTCCTCCACATACTCTTCTTTAACAACTGGTTTGTCAGGTTCAGTAAATTTCAAATCCCAGTAGCAGGTTTTTACTAGGCTAGGATTATCTTGGTTTAATGAAATCTTGGCAAAGTGTCCGGCAGGTAAAATGCTTACCCCTTGAGTCAGAGTTTGATCAGTGAAAATATTTTGAAATGTAAAATATTCCAATAACGCTTTTTTGTTTATTCTACGGTCGAAGGAAGGCTGCTCAAACATTGCTTTTTGCTCAGACCCAAAAAGAAATGTTTGCTCTTTGTGTGAATAATAAAGTGGTTTAATACCGTACCGATCACGGCCGAGGAGAAGTATTTTATCTTTTCGGTCCCAAAGAGCTAGAGCAAACATCCCGTTAAATTTCACAAAGGCATCCTCACCCCATTCTGCAAGTGCAGAAAGAACAACTTCACTGTCGGTTTGCGAATTAAATTCATAGCCTTTAGCTGCAAGTTCAGTTCTGAGTTCACGGAAGTTATAAACTTCGCCATTATATGTCAGAACATAACGGTGATCGGCAGAAATCATCGGTTGTTTTCCTGCTGAGCTCGTGTCAATGATTGCTAACCTCCTGTGACCGAAACCAATATTTCCCTCAACCCACTGCCCTTCTCCATCCGGACCACGATGAATAATTGCATCGGTCATTCGCTTAAGAACAGCAGAGGAAACTGGCTCTCCATCTAAATTAATTTGTCCAACGATCCCGCACATTAGAGCTGAAATTTAAGTACTTTATCGATCACGAAATCCTGTTCGTCTTCTTTCATACCATGAAACAATGGGAGGGATAAACTACAGTGATCCGCAGCGTATGAATTAGGAAAATCGGTAGGCTTAATTCCATATTTATCCTTGTAGTAGCTAAGCATATGAACTGCATGAGTGGCAGGACGGGTAGACACTCCATCTTTTTGAAGTTTATCCATCCAGCTATTACGGATACCATTGATTCGGGAAACTGAATTTTCGTTAATTACTTCGGGCTCAAAAAGACAGGCATAACTCTGATAACCATGCGCATAACCAACCTTATTTGGTGGCGTTTTCAACCAATCAAGATTTGCAAAAGCATTGTCATATTTTTCTGCAATACGACTCCGCTCAAAAACAATATCATCAGCCCGATCCATTTGAGCTGAGCCCAATGATCCCTGCAAATCCGTCATTCTTTGATTGTACCCAGCGTCGGGATGATCAGAAAGAAGGTATGGACGGGCACCCAAATGTCTTTGCAAGTCAGACATTGCAGCACCGTGGTCTCGAAGACGACAAATCTTGTCGGCAAGTTTGGAATCATTCGTAGTAACCATTCCTCCCTCCCCTGTGGTGATAGCCTTGCGAGGGTGAAAACTAAAGCAACCAGTATCTCCAAAAGTACCGACATGCTTTCCTTTGTACTTTGATCCAAAGCCGCACGCGGCATCTTCGACAACAATTAAATTATATTGGAGAGCTAAATCAAGAATCGGGTCCATATCAACCGGCAGACCAAACAAGTGAACCGGAAGAATGGCTTTTGTTCGCTCAGTAATTTTTGACTCAATCTGAGTAACATCAATATTGAAAGTACCTAAATCAATATCACAAAAGACAACTTTACCTCCTAAGTGCTCAACGACATTAGCAGTAGAAATCCAAGTAAATGCAGGAACAATCGCCTCATCGCCTTCACCAAATCCTGATGCGGCAAGAGAGAGATGAAGGGCACTTGTACATGAAGTAACAGCCATGGAATGCTCAGCCCCAGTAAAGTTCGACCACTTCTCCTCGAACTCCTTAACTTTTGGTCCTTGCACTAGCCATCCGGATCGCAATGGATCCAGGACAGCATTAATTTCAGAATTTAAAAGATTCGTTCTTGCGATAGGGATATTCAAAATTCCTCTAGATTAGATTTTCGCCAGTCGATCAACCTCTGTAAACCAGTTCGTAATTCGTACTTGTAGTTAAAACCAAGATCTGAAGAAGCTTTCTTTGGACAACCAATACGATTTTGTACCAGTCTTCGAGCGTCGTCTTCACTGTAAGGGTTGTAGGTTACCTTAAGCTTGGATTGCTTGAGATCCAGGATCGTGTCGCATAATTCCTTGATGGTCGTCTGGGTTCCAGTGCCAACATTGTAAAACTCGTCAATTACCTGAGCTTGCAAAGCATTAATATTACAACGGGCTACATCTTCTACATCAATAAAATCATAAGCCTGGGTACCATCGCCGTTAATTGTTGGTGCCTCATTCGCATCAATTTTGTTTAGCATGATGGGAATTACACCAGTGTAAGCAGCTGTTTGATCTTGATGAGGGCCATACACATTCATGTATCTTAGCCCGACATAAGAAAGACCATACCGATCATAATAAGCACGACACATTGCTTCCCCAGCAATTTTTGTGGCTCCATAGAAATTTTTGTTATTGAAAGGGTGCAGTTCAGTCATTGGCACCTCTGACGCGTCTCCATAAACGGAAGCGGACGAAGAATATACGAAGCGCTTTATATTATTCTTCACGCAAGCTTCCAAGACATTGAAAGTCCCTTCAATATTTACATGAAATGCGGTGCGAGGAAAGTCCTTGCAATGCAATAACCACATCGCAGCAAGATGGATTACTCCGTCACACCCCTGCATTGCATCAGATAAAGTATCAACATCTCTGACGTCTCCCCCATTAGGATAAATCTCGCAACGGGGGTCAGCCATGCTGTTAGAAATATTACTCGCCTTTCCACGAGCAAAATTATCGTAAATAACTACCTTTCCAACATTGGTTTTTAGCAGCTCAGATACTACAAAACTGCCAATAAAACCAGCACCGCCAATTACAAGGACTTTTGAATTTTTAATATCCATTTAATTATTTTCCATTTTAAAAACCGACTTCAAGCCATCAATTAATCATTGGGCTTGTAAATTAATGCTGCAATCTCGGAGTTCATAAACTTTTGAGCATATTTCGAGTGAGGTTGCACGGTGAGCAATTACCACAATTGTCTTTGCTCCAACTAAGGGCTTTAGAGTATTTAAAATTTCTTTTTCTGTCTTGTTGTCTAGTGCACTCGTTGCTTCATCCATAATTAAAACCTCAGGGTCGTTGTATAACGCCCGGGCAATCCCAATTCGTTGCTTTTGTCCACCACTCAATCGTGCACCCCGTTCACCCAGTGTAAGGTTTAGACCGTCCTGAGTTCCCTCAACTAGATCCCTCAACTGAGCCATTTCAATAACAAGACTTACTCGGTCGTCATTAATTTCCGAATCATCTAACCCGAAAGCAACATTCCTCCTTATGGTATCATCCAATAGGTAAACTTCTTGTGGAACATACCCAATCATTTGCTGCCAACTTGTAAAATTATTATCAGTAAGTTTTGCACTATCTATTAGAATCTCACCCTTTGTTGGTTCAAGTAGCCCCAAAAGCAAATTAGATAATGTGCTTTTCCCTGAGCCACTTTCTCCCACGAGGCCTATAGTCTCTCCCTTTTTAATACTGAAATTTATATTTCTTAAAACTTCATCTTTTTCTTGAGTATATGAAAAGGAAATATCCGAAAATAAAATCTCCTGTTCAAAGGTTAAGTGAGCTAAGTCTTCTGCGTTATTATGACTTTCGGGACTACTTGAAACTTTTTCAACCACTTGAGAAAACTCATTAGACAATGCATCTACTGTCGCCCAACCAAATCGGATCGACTGTAAATTATTCAAGATTCTACTAAAACTAGGGATCATGCGAAATCCAGCAGTAGCCATGAGTCCAAGCATATGAGTGACTTCTTCCTTGGGTTTCCCTTGCGAAAGCAGAAATAAACACATAGCAACAAGGCCACATATAGCCATGACCTCGACTCCAAACTTTGGAACATACTGAAAGATATATTCACGCTTATTCATTAATCCCGATATATGATTAGGTTTTTGGAACCTCCTCAAAAAGAACTCTAGTTTCCCAGAAAGTAGAATTTCTTTAATTCCACCAAAACCATGCTGCAGATGCTTTAGTTTTTGTTCTTCAGCAATCAATCTTTTCTTTCCCCAAGTACCAACAATGCGGTTACTTACCCTGACAAACAAGTAAACCATTATGCCTAAGACAAAAATCAAGAAAATCGTGCCATTTGGCTCAACCCAAAAAACTAGTGTTAATATTGCTAAGATTACCAACGATTCAGTTAGCAGATTTATCGTAGGCATAAGGAAAAACCCGCAATAAGTATTAATCTCAGTGGTTAAATTTCTAATTAATTTTGAACTATTAACCTGAAGATGAAACATGTATCCGTTATTGAGGTATTTCCGGAATAACTGAACTCCGATTTCACGCTGAGAACTGTAAACAAAGGTTCCCTGGCAATGAACTTGATAGAACAAAAAGATATTTTTAAGGATGTATGTAACAGCTAAACCGCTTAATCCAAGAAATATCAACTTCTCATGACTTGGATTACCAAAGTATTCAAAGACTAACTGAAATGCAGGAAACTGATCGAAATAAGTTTCATTCATCAAAATCCCAAGAGCGGGAACCACCATGCCAACGCTTAGAGTTTCCAACACCATACCTACAATGATTACAGGAAAAAGAAGAAACATCCTTCTTTTTGCTTTTGGGCTTAAAATGGTAAATGCCCTTAAGAATTTAGACACAAGTAATAGTTAAGCAGGTAGAGTCTAATTGATCCAAAAACTAGGAAAATGCAGGGATTTATGAAATAACAAAATCTTGTTTACGCAAACGGCCGGCAAGGTTGGATATCGAGTCGTGGATACGTTCGAGCAACACTTCGTCTTGGACAGACAGAGAACTGCGGCCGTCCATAAAGCGGTACTCTACCTTGCCATAAGCAAAGTTTCGTCCAGAAATTGGAAACTCTACCACAAACTCCTTGTCACGTGAGAAATAACCAGATTGCTCTTGATCCCGCCAAGTAATGATTTTGCCAACGGATGGATTTTTCAAATTTAAATCCGAGCCTAGCCTGCCTTCTTGATGAAATAATCGAATGGTAGCCTGCTGAAATTGCATGCCCTCTGCCGCCTTGCTCAAGCAGTCCTCCAAAGTTTCAAGATCAACGGAATTGGAAACTAATTGCTCCGCATCCTTGACCGACTGTTCAACAGACTTGGTGCTTTTTCGGTCGTCCATGAGCGTGGACAAACCTTCCCCAAAGAACTCAAACCGAAAGTATCCTAGGTAGCGAAGAAGAATAAAACCACCCATTCCAAATAAGATAAATATCGCAAATAATTGATCCCCCTTCCCAAAGGCAGCTGCAACCGAAACTAATGAACAACTACCAGCCATCGCCCACATTGCAAGAACAGCCTTACCATGAGAGAGGCCTTTAGCCATCAAACGATGGTGAAAATGCTCCATATCTGGAGAAAAAGGAGACCTACCACGCATTGCCCTACGAAAGATGGCAAAGATACAGTCAAGTATGGGCAGGGCAAAAGCAAGCACAGGGAAGATTCCATCAAGTACCCCACCCTCGCGGAAGCTCGCCAATAATGTTAAACAACCGGCAAGATAGCCGAGAGTTAGACTACCGCAATCCCCCAGAAAGATAGAGGCTGGGCGACTGTTGTATACTAAGAAACCAAGTAAGCACCCAATGAGAAGGGTCGACATCCAGGTAACACTGGTAATCCCTCCGAGGTAACCCACCACGGAGACGGCAACCAGTCCAGCAAGCGTAATACCGGAAGCAAGCCCATCCAGCCCATCAATCAGGTTTACGGCATTGGCCATGCCAACAATCCAAAAAGTGGCTAATCCGAATCCTAACCATGCTGGAATAGTGACTGACCCTAGTCCCAGAAACTGGATCTCAGTAAAAGATAAATTCGCTCCCCATACCACCAATCCAGCAACAACAAATTCACCTATCAGTTTTGTTTTAGGGGCAAGCCTGGCAAGGTCATCCAAAAACCCGATGGCAAATATTCCTAACGATCCGAGTAGAATGGATCCGAGAATGGGATTGTTTCCCCACAACATTTCACGAACTTGAGGAACAGAAACTCCTGCAATGCAGATTACGGTAAGAAAAGAAACAAGGATCGCAGCACCTCCTAACCTTGGAGTCGCTTGTTGATGAACTTTACGGGCACGCTGGGGGCAGTCCACAAACCCTTTTTGCAAAGCCAGATACCTAATAATTGGGGTAACGATACAGGTCAAAATTGCTCCTAAAACAAATAGACTATAAATGGATGGTGTCACTGAATTAAAGACATAAATGACAGAAAGTTACAAAATCGTCAATTTCTGAAAAAAGGCTTTTCATTTTACATAACTTCATTAAACAAAATTTTAGATTTTAAGGAATGATT
>Ga0209600_1001144_pt1 | contig 18116 bp, 14 predicted proteins | sample COGITO_mtgs_1104_FD_185518 | JGI IMG/M metagenome (GOLD analysis project Ga0209600, IMG submission 185518) | Pelagic marine microbial communities from North Sea - COGITO_mtgs_110421 (SPAdes) (version 2) | ecosystem: Environmental > Aquatic > Marine > Epipelagic ... | reverse complement strand
ATCGCCATCAATGCGACAATGAAGAGTGTTTTGAATTTCATTTTTTTTTGAATGAGTTTGAATTCAAATGTACATAATTCTCAAGCAACTTCACAGCCTCATCAAATCCCTTTGCAACCGTCGCTTTGAATCCACGCATTTCGAGCGATTTGAGCCACTCTTTTTGCGATTGACTGACCCTTCCCCCCTTGTCCTTTTTGAGTTCAATTGCAAGGCCGTGAAATGGCCCGCGTGGCTCGTACACAAACACGTCAGGGAATCCGCGTTTGTACCCAGTCGCCTTTAGTCGTTTCGCCTCATTCATGGATGTCCTTGCACCTCCCGCCGACGCACACCACAAAACGTCAGGGTGTTCGGTGTCGATGTATTCCGCGAACCTGCGTTGGATTTCATATTCACTCCCAACGCCGTGACGGTTGTTCCTTGCTTTGACTTTACGTCGTGGCACGTGGAGGTTGTTGAGTGAATGTCTGCCCCCATTTGTCAAAGACGTCAAACGATGGACACGCCTTTGGTGCGAATTCATTGTGGCCGTGGATCGTCATGGGTCCAAACACATCACGCAGTTTGTCCACCAATTCAAAAAACGCGCATTCCTGAATGTCCGTCATGGAATCGCACGGATCGCCGTACCCGTCAAGTCCTCCGACGTAGCACACGCCAATCCACAGTAAACGCTGAGGTTTGCGCATAAAAAAAGCCCGTATCGTTGTGATACAGGCTTTCTATTTTGTGACCGTGTAGGGATTCGAACCCCAAACCTCCTCATCCGTAGTGAGGTGCTCTATCCAGTTGAGCTACACAGCCGAAAAAATCCGTCGAAACGGGGGGCAAAGATACCAACTCCCTTCAATCCACCAAATGGATTCACGGAATAATCACACGAATCGCTGTCTCGTCCATTGACAACGGAATCACTCACCTTCCCATTGCCTTTCTGTTGGCCTTCGGCAATCCATTTTCATGCAGCATAATGCCGATGGTATGGTAACGGAAATATGGCATGGAAACGAATTGCCGTCCGTCAAAGGCATTGCCTTGGCCCCAGGAGTTTTTAATGATGAAGTACGAACGGCCTCGGGCATCTTTGGCAAGGCCAACGATGTGCATGAGGTGATCGTCTGTATTCTCCTGTGAATCAAAAGCCGCTTGTCGCATCGCTTGATTCACTTGCGGCTCATCCGGCATTTGCCCCAACGTCTCCCACTCTTCGGCGCTCTTCGCTATTTCCGGCATAATCGCCCAGCCATTTTTGAACGAAAAGCCTCGATTGCTCACATCCGCATCCCAAGCGACCGTGAACCCTTCCGCAATTGCGTGCTCGACGATGGTCTCCAAATCGTCCAACGGCACATTCCAAAAAGCCCCATGGGCATGGTTATCTGGAACTTCCAAAATAAAGGATTGACCGAACGGATGGTGCGCAAATGACGTGACCGTCACGTATGCCTCCGGAATAATCCCCATTGCATCCCTGAATGTTGAGGGAGAATAGGACTTGCCTTCATAGTCGAACGATTCTGGCAAACCACCAAGGTGCGCGTCCAACACCGCTTCAACCGCATCAAACGACTCCGGTGCAATGTTACCCGATTGATCGACCATGCTTTTGGCGAGCGCTGACAAGCTTGCATCCAGCGCATTGTGATTGTATGCTCCCGCTTCTTGTCCCCCGCCATATATGGATTGTGGTACGAGACCGTACACGGCTGCCGCGTGGGTAACATCATGGGACAATCCTCCCGGACCAAATTGATGTTTGCCTTGGTAACGGACATAGCGCTCGACCTTTTCGGGATAAATCACTCGCACCGCGGCCATTTCACTGAAGTCATGCAGCTCGCCGGTAATCCGATGCGCTTCTGACTCCAAAAAGCTGGTGGTACTGAAACTCCAGCATGTACCTGTTTGGCCTTGGCTGAGAACATCTGTTGCAGTCAAATCAATGGTTACTTCTGGCGCCTGCGCATTCACATTCATTGGATTTCCGAGCAAGAATGCAAAGAAAACGGAGGCCAAGCTCCAAGCGTATATCGATTTCATGGTAAATTGGTTTGGATGCAATTTACATGCTGTCCACGAACATGCCACAGTCCCCCATCCTCAATTCTGATTCATTCCCCGAAGCGAATCCCCGCACCCTTGAAATCATTGCGGATCAATTGCTGCCCAGGCTCGTTCGTGGCATGCGGAGCGAGACGTCATCCAAACTCGGTGCTTTTGTTTTGAAGGAAACTCGCAACATGCAGGCCTTGTTGTTCATTCTGGAAAATCCAGAGGCATTTGAAAAAATTCAGATTCAAAAGGCTGCATGGGTGCTGCATCGCTCTTTTCAAGAAGATCAGCGTGGTTTGCTCAGCCACCGCGCATCGCTTGCCCGTGCACTCGAGGCCACCGATGACACATCCGTTTTGCGAGAGATTCTCAAGGTTTTAGCCAATCCGATGTGGCTGGATTTGGAATCAGAATCGATTCGTTCAGAGCTCATGCAACTTGCCTTGGACTTGCTGCATCTCACCAACATTCCCATTGGCGTGCATTATGCCGCCTTGCAAATCATCCAAATTAGAATCACTTCCAGTGGTGAGGCATCGAATGCCATTGCAGCCATAGAAGAATTGATGAATGGACAGCCTGAGCCAAATCCATTGTACCGCTGCGCCGAGAAGCACAAATCAAGACTAATGCGAAGGGTCGATCGTTAGAAACGCGCTCGAACAAAATCACCAAGCTGGGGAGGAATGACCCACGTGAGATACAAGGCACCTTGCCAAAGGTTTGCCTCATACGATCCCATGACGACGCGGTCACGACTGACGCGGGCAGTGACCATCAGATTGCCTCCTTCTTCAAAAAACAACTCCATGCCCAACGCGGCAAATCCTCCGAATCCCGTTGCTGTCAAACTCGACGTTGGATTGGCAAATTGACCATTTCCGATGGGCGCAGTGAGCAACTGATAATTCTGATTGACAATGCGCACATAATTGCTCTTCATTTGTGTGGCTAACATATTGCCGCCAAGCTCTATAACCCAACTTACCTCATCTGTAATATAGGCCGCTGTGCGGTAGGCCAATGAAAGTTGAAAACGGTCTTCTTCACTGAATATTCCATAGGTGCGGCGGTTCTCAGAACCCATCCCAGTGTCCACATCGGAAGAGACAATGTTCCAGCCACCTTCCGACTTCAATCCATTGATGGCATCCACATGCAAAACAAACGCAGATTCCGGATTGAAAAAGAGCATTGTTTGCAGCCCCATGAGTGTGCCCGGCGTATAGCGCATTCCCGTGTATGCCGGATACTCAATGTACATGAATTCCCCTGCTTCTAATCCAATGCTGTTCATGATTTGACTCCAAACAATGCTGTTCGGGCTATCCACTCCCAATCGATCTTCGATTGTCATCAAATTTGCCGTGTTATCCCCCAGGTCGTAAAACTCACCTGCATAACCGTTGTAAAAGGCATTTGCTGCTTGATGATTGGCTTGGTACACGCCAAAATTCAGTGCAAACTCCACGCCTTTACGGCCCGAAATGTATTCCCCCGTATCATAGTCTTCCCAATCATCCCAATCCTGGGCCATTCCCGAATTTCCGGCCACACACATCCAAAGGCACAAAGCTCCTGTGACCCAAATCATTGATCGCTCATTCAATTGCCGCTCCTTCAGAATCGTTGGTTTGAACATGGTTCTAATTTACAAAATCATCCGCTTCAGAAGCTCAATCGCTCTGTACTTTCAATCTGAACTCTTGCCGGCGCAACGGCCAATCACTCGCATCTGTGGGTTCAAGACTCAAGGCCTTCAGGGCATCAAACCCATCGGTCAATTGACCGAAAACGGTGTGCTCGAAGTCAAGGTGCGGGGTCCCACCCTCACGGACATACCGTGCCTTTTGCGCTTCGGTATACGTGAACCCTTTTTCACGTTCCAATCGCGCAAGCTCCGCCCGCGTCACCTTTCTACCGACCACCAAGTAAAAATCATAGGAGGCAGATCGTTTTTCTGGATTCCCAGTATACGTGCGGCCCATGGCCAGGGCCCCGCGAAAATGCAAGCGATTGGAATGGAACTCTGCGGGCAAGGTATGCTTGCCAATCAACCAGCGCAATTCCTGGGCTCGGGTGTCTTCTGAGTTACCTCCTTGTACCACGAAGTCAGGGACGATCCGCACGAATTCACTCGGCGCATAGTATTTCCGGGAAACTTTGTAGTGAAAATTAGCACTGTGTAACGGCACATCATCGAACGTTTCGATCAACATGTCTCCTTTGGAGGTCGTAAGTTCATAACGATGCTCGGCATGCTCGGCGGCCCATTTCAAAAGGAATTCTTCGCAATTTGCATCGGTAAGTGCTGGATAGGCCAGTATAGCCTGCTTAGCCTTAATGGCAAGCGAATCCACCGATGCTTCTTTGGCTTCTCCGTTGGAACTGATCCTTGAGGCATCCAATGCGGGTGCAGCACCTTCACAAGCGGTGAGCAAAACTGCCAAACACAGGTTCAAGAAATGCATTCCCTGCTTCCCTTTCATGCCCCAAATTTACCGCAATCGACGCGCAACGTAAATCCTTTGTGGACCTGGTTCGCAAATTGCTCGGAGATTCAGGGATATTTGCACATCATGGAACGCTTTGCCATTGTCGACATCGAAACCACAGGCTCCCATGCCCGAGGCCACGGCATCACCGAAATAGCAGTGATTATTACCGACGGTTTCAGTGAACTGGATCGTTGGGAAACCCTCGTTGACCCCGGGCTCCCCATTCCTGAGCACATTACCAAGTTGACAGGAATCGACGACACCATGGTTGCAGCGGCGCCCACCTTCGAAGCCATTGCCGACGAACTGGAAGATTGGCTGGGAGATGCCATTTTTGTTGCGCACAACGTTGGATTTGACTACGCCTTTATTCGCGGCCATTTTGAAACGATGGGACGAATCTGGAAACGCCCCAAACTGTGCACTGTGCGCATGGCGCGGAAGTTGCTCCCGGGGCACGGGAGTTACAGCTTGGGAAGGATATGCACTGACTTGGGGATTGCCAACAATGCGCGGCATCGAGCGATGGGAGATTGTGCGGCGACTGTTGCATTGTTTCATCAAATGATGCAAACGGAACGAGCCGAAGCTGTCGTGCAGAGCATGCTCAAGCGCGGTGAACGTGAATCCTGGTTGCCCCAACACGTTCCCGCTTCTGATTTTGAGAATCTGCCTTTGACCGCTGGTGTTTACCGCTTCCTTGACCGAAAAGGAGTCCCCCTGTACATCGGCATGTCCCACAATGTCCGTCACCGTGTGCGAACGCATTTTAACGGCGACATGGCCTCTTCGCGACGGCAAGCCTTTTTAAGGGATATTCACCGCATCGAGGCGGAGGAGACGGGCTCGGTATTGTTAGCACGGCTGCTTGAGGACGAATTGATCAGGAAGCATTGGCCGATTCACAACCGAGCTCAAAAATCGGTGGCCATGCGCACAGCCATTATTCCCTATACCGACCAAAAAGGATTCAATCGATTCCATCTGAAACGTCAGCGCCACATCAAGCAGGCAGTGCGCTGGTTCTATCGGGACGACGATGCGCGAACCTGGCTGCATGCCTGTGCACGCGAGCACCAAGTCGATCCAGAAATGTTAGGCCTGGGGACCGACGGTCGCAATCTACTCCGCGACGATTCACCGCAAGCCATTGCGCGTCACAATGAAGGTGTTACAGCCATCATGCGATCGGCGCGTCAATCCGAGCGCATGGCACTCATCGAAAAAGGCCGCAACCATCAAGAATCTGCTGTGGTTTTGGTCGAGAATGGCGTTGTTTATGGCTGGTGCTATACCGAAGAGGCGATTGAACGATTTGATCAGCTTGACGAAATTATCCCCATGAAGCCTGGGTCAGCAACCAGCGACGCCATCGTCCAGCACGCCCTGCAAGAATTTGAAGCCGGTAAAATAACATTGCGCGTTTGGAAAGAACCTGCAACAAAAAAGCCACCCGAAGGTGGCCTCTTTGCTTGACATGCGATCATCGCTTCAATTGATGTGGGTGCAAAATGCACCGAGCTTTTTAGATTGAACCACTCGTGCTCCAGCCGAATAGGACAGGATATTGCGAATGGATTGCGGTTTGGGCATGATGTCCGCTGCTTGCGCGCTTTCGTCGAACCAATCGGATGTCAAATCTTTCAGTGTACAATGTGCCATGGGCGTGTGCATTAGGGTTTGAACACCCCCTTAACGCAGCACTTCAAGGACTATTGTACAGATCTCATCTTCATTTCGATTGGCGCCTCTCCTGTCTGGTCAATTCAACGTCAATTGAACACCTCTCTCTTCCATCGCGCGGCGCATATTGATCAATGCATAGCGCATCCGACCCAGAGCAGTATTAATGGAAACACCGGTTTCATCAGCAATCTCTTGAAAGCTTAACTCACGTTCAATGCGCATGTGCACCACTTCACGTTGTTCCTCCGGGAGGCAATCGAGTAATTCTCTGACATCCTGATGAATCTGATCTTGAATCATTTGATCTTCGGCGTGCATTTGATCCGACGGCAAGGTGTCAAACACATCAAATTCGTCCGTGGCACGCATCATGCGCATCTTTTTTCCACGGCGAAAATGATCAATGGAAATGTTATGCGCAATCCGCAGCACCCAGGGCAGGAACTTGCCTTCTTCATTGTACTTGCCACCTTTCAATGTATTCACAACCTTAATAAAGGTGTCTTGGAACAAATCGTTTGCCAGATCGGAGTCCCGAACGATGAAGAAAATTTTCGAATAAACTTGTTGTTGATGGCGGTTCAAAAGGAATTCGAACGCTGCCTCATCCCCAGAGAGGTAGAGGGAGATCAACTGTTGGTCAGAGAGTGACGCACGCATGATTTTACGCAGTTAAGGGTGAAATGAAAACCCGGATGAGCCGGGGCCTTACTTTGAAGCGTAAAATGTATCGATCGCGTGTATTTTTTGATTGTCTCTATCGAATATACGAATTAATTTTCGTTCAAGGAAACCCAAGGGCGTTTTAGGGTGTTAACAAAAGCGAATGGATATCCACATCAAAGGAGCACGCGAGCACAATTTGAAAGGCGTCGACGTGACGATTCCCAAACGAAAACTGACCGTAATCACCGGGTTATCCGGTTCCGGAAAGAGCTCGCTTGCATTCGACACGCTCTATGCTGAAGGCCAGCGGCGGTACGTCGAGAGCTTGAGCAGCTATGCCCGCCAATTTCTTGGACGACTGGACAAGCCCGATGTTGACAGCATCGATGGCATCTCCCCTGCCATCGCCATCGAACAGCGCACCTCTTCAGGAGGACCGCGTTCCACCGTCGCAACTCGGACTGAGATACACGACCACCTGCGCCTGCTGTACGCACGGGTGGGCACTACCATTTCTCCGATCAGTGGGGAGGCGGTGCGAAAAGATCGTCCGGAGGATGTCCTGGAGCAGCTCGAACAAGAATCGAAAGGAACGAGGTTCATGGTGTCCGCGCCTATCCCTCAAAAACTAGACCGAACGCGCAGACAACAATTGGACATTCTGCAGCAACAAGGATTCAGTCGAATTCTCGACTCAAATGGGATTGCCCACCTCATTGCCGAGGTTCAATCAGATGCGAGCGAACCCGCCCAGAAATCCGCTCAGGAACCGTGGTCGCTCGTGATTGATCGACTGACGGTGAAACAAGGAGACGATGATTTTACTTCTCGCCTTCTTGACTCGGTAGAAACAGCGTTTTTCGAAGGAGACGGAGCTTGCTCCGTGCATTTCACAGACGACCGTGAGCCCTGGCAATTCTCTAATCGCTTCGAGCGCGATGGCCTGGTCTTTCCGGAACCATCTCCCGAACTGTTTACATTCAACAGCCCTATTGGGGCTTGTCGGCGCTGTGAAGGGTTTGGGCATGTCATTGGAATCGACCCAAGCCGAATTGTACCGGACCCAAGGCTTTCCATCTATGAAGACGCCATCGCTTGTTGGCGTGGGGAGCGAATGAGCAAGTGGAAGGATCGTCTTTGCCTTGCGGCTCGGGACAATGGCATTCCGATTCACTCGCCATGGCGCGAACTCACTTCCACACAACAAGAGGCTGTCTGGGAAGGAGGAAAGGGCTTCAAGGGGCTGAATGCGTTCTTCAAGTACTTGGAAGAGAAAAGCTACAAAATTCAGTTTCGGGTTATGTTGAGTCGCTATAGAGGCCGGACGACATGCCCTGAATGCTCAGGAACACGACTCGGCAAGGCCTCACAAAATGTATTCATCGGGGGCAAGGACCTGACCCATGTATTGCGCATGCCGGCCAAAGATGCCTTGGTCTTCTTCCAATCTTTGTCGCTCACTGAAACACAACAGGAAATCGCCGAACGACTCATTCAAGAAATCGTTACGCGCCTGAACTACCTCTGCGATGTAGGACTTGGTTACCTCACATTGGATCGATCCAGCAAAACGTTAAGTGGCGGAGAATCGCAGCGCATTGCCTTGAGCACTTGTCTGGGCAGCAGTTTGGTAGGAAGTACCTACGTCTTGGACGAGCCGAGCATCGGATTGCATCCAGAAGATACCGAGCGACTCATTCGTATCCTTCTGCAATTGCGCGATATCGGCAACACTGTGGTCGTGGTGGAGCATGATGAAGATATTTTAAAAGCCGCAGACCATCTCATTGACTTGGGCCCATTGGCGGGCACAGAAGGCGGTCAATTGGTCTTTTCAGGAAGCCATTCGGAATGGCCCAAACTACCAACTGATCATCCATCGCTAACGGCTGCATACCTGAATGGACACGCGAAAATTCACCTACCGGTGAAGCGCAAAATTGGTCCGGATTACATTCAAATCCACGATGCTTTTAAAAACAACCTCAATGGAGTTAATGCCCAAATACCGCTGCATGCTTTGACTTCTGTAACCGGGGTGAGCGGCTCGGGGAAAAGCACCCTCATCAATGAAGTCATGATGCCGTTGATGCGCCAAGCCCTTGACGGACTCGGAGCGACTCCATCAGCATATGGAAGCCTCGGTGGAAGCATCACAAAAATTGGCGCTATGGAATTTGTCGACCAAAATCCCATTGGAAAGAGCTCGCGCAGCAACCCTGTGACGTATGTAAAAGCCTATGACGAAATTCGCCAACTTTTTGCAGATACACAGACCTCAAAAATTCGGGGATACAAACCTTCGCACTTCAGTTTTAATGTTGCTGGAGGTCGATGTGACACGTGTGAAGGAGAAGGTCAAGTCACCATTGGGATGCAATTCATGGCGGACTTGAAGCTTCGTTGCGATGTTTGCAAGGGCAAGCGGTTCCAAGACGAAGTTTTGGACGTCCGATGGAATGAAAAAAACATCGCAGATGTATTGAGCATGACCGTAGCGGATGCCATCCGCTTCTTTGCTGCCGAGGAAGGCGCTAAAAAAGTCCCTGCTGCTCAGAAAAGACTGGTTCAGAAGTTAACGCCACTGTTAGATGTCGGTTTGGGATATGTAACCCTCGGACAAAGCAGCAACACACTGAGTGGCGGAGAAGCCCAGCGCATTAAACTCGCGACTTTTCTTTCCCGAGGTGACCGACAGGAGCACACCTTGTTTGTGTTCGACGAACCCACCACAGGACTGCACGCACATGATGTGCAAAAACTGCTCGTTTCTTTGAATGCCCTTCTAGATCAAGGCCACACGGTTATTGTCATTGAGCATCACCTCGATGTCATCGCGCACTCCAATTATGTCATTGACCTTGGTCCTGAAGGAGGCGATCGTGGTGGCCAATTGGTGTTCCAAGGAACCCCACAACAACTCATCGAGAATAAGCATTCACTCACCGCTCTGCATCTTGCCCCGAAAATTCATTGACATGCAATTTCATCATCTACTCAAAGCCTTCACTCTCTGTTTCAGTTTGACCGTTTCGGCTGACATGTGGTGCCAAGACCCATCTCTTTCAGCAACCCCTGATGCAATCGACTGGAGCGATGCGTTGACACCTGAAGAATATCGCATCCTGAGGCAATGCGGCACCGAGGCTCCGTTCACGGGCGAATTTTGGGACCATCACGAAGATGGCATCTATGTATGCGCTGGGTGCGGAGAGCCATTGTTCGACAGTGCCACGAAGTTCGAGAGCGGTAGTGGATGGCCGAGTTTTTTTGACGCCATTGATCAGAGTGTCATTGACCAAAAAGAAGATTTGAAATACGGCATGCGCCGCGTTGAATTGCTGTGCCATCATTGCCAAGGTCACCTGGGCCACATATTCACTGATGGCCCTCCCCCTCATGGGTTGCGCTATTGCATCAACAGCATTTCACTGGACTTTAGTGCTCGTCAGAGCTTGACCAAAGAGCCAACACTGAAGAAAGCCAAGGATTGAAGCCCTGACGAAGCGCCTAGTTACCACAGGTAAACTTCACGCCTTCTGCTTGCACCAATTGAGCTCCACCTTCCACGTTTCCCTCTAAGTCCAAAATGGCCTTGGTTCGTCCGTGGATGTTTATTTCCCCTGTTATCACACCTGTAGTGGTGAATTGACCGAGTAAAATCCGCTTGTCAGCCGGAGCAAGGGCTTGCCGCTTGTCAGGGGTAACGAACCACGCTCCGTTATTCGTCGTCAGGGCGTTGCCAGCTTCAAATTCTGTCAAATCAATCAAGAATCCAGTTAATGAGTTCATGTAATTATCCTCCAAGCCGATGGTTACCCATGAATCGTAGGCGAGCGCGGCATCATTTTGAATATCGAATCGCTGAACCTCTGACGCCAATCCACTCCCTTTGGGATGCTGGTAAAACGAAGCCGTTGACGAAATGCTCAGTGGCTTGCCCTCCTCTCCAAAAACAGCATCAATGACATCACCCTCATTTTGCATCACCGCATAAATCCGGAATGTTTTGCCACTTACAGCGCCTCCATTGTCTACTTCTTCGACATCGATTCGGTCAAATTGCGACCAAGCCAAAACGGGCAAAACGAGCGCCGCTATGAAAAATCCTACTTGTTTCATCTCAATAAAACTTTTGAATTGTGCGTTATTTCACAATCCTGTTACGCCCTAAAATACGACTTGAATTCATAGAATTTGCATTGAAGCCTGAAGATCTTGGTACAAAGTACGTTAACGTAACTTCATGCGAGTGCGGGCTGAAGTAACTCGCTGACGTGCTGGTAATGTCGTATGTGTATGACAATCCCACGGGACCGTATTGCCCGCCAGCACCAACAATAGCTGCATCATTGGTTCTAAATCCGAGGGCAACCCATGCCATGTCAGCGAACCAACCGCGCATGTAAACATCCAGTTGCGCTGGGGTGCGCTCGGTGAGACGAACCATGGCGGATGGCTCCAGCCTAAAGTCATTATTGATTTGGTAGCTGTAGTGTCCCATGAATCGAAAATGACGGTAATTTTCGTTTGCATTTCCAGAAACAATAGACGACGATTCCATGCCCGTGGAACTTTGGATGAGGTGCGGTATGGCAAAACCAAAGGCATAGCCATCACCAAAAACCATCATTCCGAATTGAGCATCAAAGGACAAACTTTGCTCGAGTCCGTATTGCAGTGCGGGATCTTCGACGTCCCAAACATCCAAATCGTTATCAAACGACCACTGGTTTGCCAACAAACTCAGTCCAAAAGAAACCGCATCGTAGTTGTTCAGATCGATGGTGTACGAGCCGGCGAGTTCTACTCCCGTTCGCTTGATCGCTCCGCCAGTGTCATCACTGTATACGATGGCCCCTACCCCAACATTATTCGGCAATGCCGTGTGACCGCTGAGCGTCATTGTTTCCGGTGCGCCTTCAAATCCCGTCCACTGATTCCGAAATGTCATCGTAATGGGTGTCTCTGGAAGCGTTCCTGCAATCGCCGGATTGCTCAGAAATGAATTCGTCATGAACTGCGACCGCCGAAACAATTGCTGAGCAGTCGCGGTTCCCAATCCCATTCCGATGAATGCGAGGCCCAATACCAAAGTGTGAAAATGTCTGTTCATGGATTCAGTATTTTAACGTTACGGTACCAGTAATGGCATCCTGCGCTTCGGCAAATTCAATGACATAGTAGTAATCAGCCATGGGCAAAGGAGCGTTGTTATATCGTCCGTCCCAGCGAATGTCATAACCAATGGAAGAGAATAGCTCTTGGCCCCATCGGTTATATACCTTGACTGTCGCCGTTGGGAAAAATTCCAATCCCCCTACAATCCACTCGTCGTTGTATCCATCGCCATTGGGTGTTATCGCTTCGGCAATAAAGAAGCATCCTATGGTTGGCTCAACCACGACGACGTCCGTCAAGGTGCAGCCCAAACTATCCGTCACCACCACGGAATAAGTGTCTTCAAAAAGCCCAGTGGCTGTCGCTGTTGTCTGAGCCAGTAGATCACTCCACAAGAATTCGACCGGCTGGTAACCCCCAACCAATGATGCGGTGGCGGTGCCATCTTGCTCATTCCAGCAGGTGACGGGAGAACTGAGCATATTTAAGATCATATCTGTCACCTCATCAGCAGCAACCACAAACGCTGTGTCTTCCACGCATCCTGTGGAATCGATTGCGGTGACATTGTATACTCCTTCATAGAGGTTGAACAGGTCGATGCCTTCTTGTGCGATTTCCCAAACAATGTCTCCGGTCCCTCCAATTGGGAATACATTCACGGCTCCATCGCTCATTCCAGTGCAGGTCACATTGGTGACATCAATCAACACTTCAATGGGGTCGGGCTCTAAGATTTCAAATTGTGTAGAATCCTCACACAAATTGCCATCGATCACATTGGCTGTATAAGGTCCCGCGCAAAGGGCGTTAAAATCAAAATCATCCGTCCCATTCAGTGTGAGAATTACCGCACCAGTTCCCCCTGAAAAGTCGACTACTGCCGATCCGTCGCAATCCCCGCCACAAACCACTTCTTCCAGCACCAACCATTCTACCATTAACGAATCGGGTTCAATGATTTCTGAATTGCCGACCATTGAACAACCGTTTTCATCCTCTACCATCACTTCGATGGGACCTGGAACAAGGTTTTCGAGGGTATAAGGGAGCAATTCTTCCGCTGGATCAGTAAGGGACAGCGCCCCCGTTCCTCCGATGCCAGAAATAGAAAGCATCCCATCATCAAAGGAGGTACAAGAGACATCAAATGGTTCTAAAATCAATTGGATGGGGTCCGGCTCAATCAGCAGTTGCGGATCAGAACTCACAATACACCCCGCAGCGTCCAAAACACTCAACACAAACGTTCCTGCTCCTACATTGAAACAGGTGTCCTCTACAAAGCCCTCAGCTGGAGGGTCCACTTGAAACAGCAGGGCACCTGTCCCTCCCGAAGCATTTTCGACACAAAGGCTGCCATTCGCCTCACCAAAACAGGTCACATCCAGAATTGAAACATCAAATGAAATCAGCTCCGGCGCATTCACGACAAAGGTGTCTTGAACTACACATCCATTCAAATCGGTAGCATTGGCCAAATAAAGTCCAGCACACAAGGCATCTAGTTCCCATTCCATCCCATCCTCATCCACTACTGAGTAATCAAAACCTCCTGTCCCACCAAATGCTTCAATGTCTGCAACCCCATCACATTCATCGGCACAAATCAAATCTGTGACTACAACCTCAACGGTCACGGGATCAGGCTCAACTAAGCTGACTTCAGCCGAAACAGAACACTCATTTGCATCGGTCACCACGAGAAGGTAATCCGCGGGTTGAACGTTGGTCAAATCAATCGAGACAAAATCAACTCCAGCGATATTCTCATTCAGTGCGGGCGACCCTGTAAGGACCAACTCCCCTGTCCCCCCGGACATGAAACCAGTGATGGCACCATCGTTGTAATCAAAACATGTGATGTCGCTCGCGGTAACTTCCAATTCGAGTGGCTCAATGCACGAAATCGTAATGCTCGTATCCACTTGGCAACCATTTTGATCTTCCACCTGAAACTCCCATTCTCCATTGCCATTAACACAGTCCAGTTCCAACCATTGATAATCTCCGTTCGGGGCCAGACCAGAGCCAACATTTTCAGCTGAGAAGGCCACAATGTCAAGAAGTCCAGTCCCGCCTTCAAAGGTCAGTTCGACGGCAGCCGTCAAGGCGTCTGCACAAACATTGTCCTCGAGCAGCTCCCAGGATGCAAGCAATTCGGGCGGCTCCGTGAAGCCAAAGGTATCGGAAGTGTCACGGCAGGTATTGCCATCGACAATGGCAACGTAATAATCACCCTCTGCAATGCCACTAAACGTCACATCATCCACTTGGCTCGCGACCAAGGATTGATCGATGGCATTGTAAAGCTCGTAGGTGATTGGCTCTACTCCGTTGACCGCCACATCGACGACCGCCAAATCTCCATAGCAATCAATGCCTTGCATCACCTCAATCTGTGCATCGGAGGTCAGGTAGTTTGCACAGGGGTTAGGAACTTCTAACGGATTTCCTCCCTCCGCATTGGCATCAATGCAGTAATCCTGGATATCATCATTGTCCCCTTCAATGAAGACATTAAAGCAGGCACTTATTGAGAATCCACCGCAGGTAGTCACTTGAGCAATCTTAATCCTCAAATCTTCACCCGCCTCAACTGCGACATCCGGAAGCACAAAAAGGCTACCATCAACAACGGTCTCAGAGCACATTGCTGTCGACGTATAAGCAGGATTTCCAATCAAGCTCTGTTCTGTATCGTTCATCCCAATGGTCCAGTACGAGTCGAACTCAATTTCTGGAAAAGAGGGAAAGAAAGCTGCGTTCTGGGCTCCACCGAGGAGAACGTCACCAAATAAAGGATTGAAACAACCACATGGCGCATTGATGAACATCGGAGCCACATCGAACGCCTCAACGTCCGAATAAATGGCAATCAACTTATCGGTCTCATTCATGAAGTTTGCGTAAACCTCATAGGTGACATAGCCATAGAGATCCTCAAAAAGCAATGTACCAGCGGTCGTGGGATGAGGCTCCGTCGCCTCATAAAAGGCGGTATCCACCTCCCATGTGATGTCAATCATTTGCGCATGCAATTGAGCGGGCAGGAGGATCAGTGAGAAAAATCCCAACAAGAGGCAAAATTGCTTCGCGCGGATCTTTGCAGGACTCAATATATCTGTAGCAGGATATGGCATTTTCCAGGGGTTCGGGTGTCAGGGATAAGACGCATTTCAACTCAGGGACGTTGCACGGCTTTTTCCATTGAGAGCGCAAAATAACAGAAATCCGGCAGAAGTGGGATGGATTTATCACGTTGCGACCCGTTGGACCGGATTGAGCAACGGATTGTCGGCTGTCCATCGCCCTCAGCCCCCCCGTAGCTTGCTCACCTCTTTTTCAGTCAACAGGCGCCATTTCCCTGGCGCAGTGTCCAATTCGAGCGACATGACCCGAATACGTTTCAATCGAATCACACGGTGACCAAGTGCCTCGCACATTCTTCGAATCTGGCGGTTCAACCCCTGAACCAAAACAATTCGGAATTGATTGGAGGACATTCGCGTCACCCTGCACGGCCGAGTAAACGTGTCAAGTATGGAAACCCCCGTGGACATGGTTTGGATAAACTCGTCATCAAATGGACGATTGAGGGTGACGATGTACTCTTTTTCATGGCCATTTCGTTCGCGCAATATGTGGTTCACAATGTCGCCGTCATCCGTCAACAGGATCAATCCTTCGCTCATTTTGTCCAAGCGTCCCACTGGAAAAATCCGAGTGGGGTATTTGACAAAATCAATGATGTTGTCTTTCTCACGCTTCGTGTCCGTTGTGCAAACGATCCCCACTGGCTTGTTCAGCGCGATGTAAACAGGTGCCGTCTCATCATTTTTTTTGACTTCAATCCCATTTACGGTCACCACATCCCCCGGCATCACCTTGGTTCCTGGCACCGATACCACGCCGTTGATTTTCACAGCGCCCTGTTCGATAAGCTTATCGGCTGCTCTCCTTGAGCAATGGCCCACCTGCGTGAAATATTTGTTGATCCTCGTTCCTTCTGGTGCATCATTCATGGTGCGAAAATAACGCATGCAGGCAACGGAGGCTAAAATCCTACCTTTGCATTACCCTACTGGCTCGCAGATAACCTGCGCCATCAATGATATGGTCTACTGGAATGGAAAAAGACACCGTCTACACCCCTACGAATAAGGTACGAATTGTAACCGCGGCAAGCCTATTTGATGGGCACGATGCCGCCATCAACATCATGCGGCGAATCATGCAGCGCTCAGGGTGCGAAGTGATTCACCTCGGCCATGATCGAAGCGTGGACGAGGTGGTCAATTGCGCCATTCAAGAGGATGCGCAGGCGATTGCCATGACTTCTTACCAAGGCGGACATATGGAGTACTTCAAATACATGAAGGACCTCTTGGACCAACGAAACGCCAGTCATATCAGGATTTTTGGTGGAGGAGGCGGCACCATTTTGCCGGAAGAAATCAAGGAATTGCACGGCTATGGCATTGAACGCATCTATCATCCAGACGATGGAAGGTCCATGGGTTTGCAGGGCATGATCAATGATTTGATTGGACGATGTGACTTTCAGACGGTTGAAGGAGCCGTGTCGCTTCAAGAAGAATTCAAGTCCATTGGAAAGCAAGATCACCGTGCCATTGCCCGCTGCATCACAGCGGCTGAGTTGGATCCTTCGGGATTCAGTGCAGCGTTCAGATCGGCACACCCGGATTTGCCGCAGGTACCCGTCTTAGGCATCACAGGGACTGGTGGCGCTGGGAAATCATCCATGGTGGATGAATTGGTGCGGCGGTTTCTCCATGCCTTTCCCGAAAAGTCCATTGGACTCATCAGCGTTGACCCTTCAAAACGAAAGACAGGCGGTGCATTGCTTGGCGATCGCATTCGAATGAATGCCATTCACGATGATCGGGTGTATATGCGGTCACTCGCAACGCGCCAATCCAATCTCGCCCTGTCCAAACATGTTTCGGAGGGATTGGATGTCCTCCGAGCCAGCGGGTTTGACCTCATCGTCCTCGAGACAAGTGGAATCGGCCAAAGCGACACTGAAATCATGGATCACAGTGATGTTTCGTTGTATGTCATGACCCCTGAATTTGGAGCAGCGACGCAGCTGGAGAAAATTGACATGCTCGACTTCGCCGATGTTGTTGCCATCAATAAGTTTGACAAGCGCGGCGCCCTGGATGCGATCCGCGACGTGCGGAAACAATTCAAGCGCAATCACGATCTCTGGGAGGCCAAGGATGATGCATTGCCTATCGTCGGTACCATTGCGTCTCAATTCAATGATCCAGGGACGAATCAACTCTTCGCGTCGCTAATGAATTGCTTGGCTGAGCGGGCAAACGCTCCGTTTGCTGTTCCGTATTCGGCATCCGAGCAATCGAGCGAGAAACTTTTTGTCATACCACCGAAACGAACGCGTTACCTCAGCGAAATTGCAGAGCAGGTCAGAGCCTACAATGCTTGGACCGAAGAGCAGGCAGAAACAGCCGACCAATTGCAATCCTTGCAAGAAGCACAGCGTCTTATCGCAGACAACGCCTCCGAAGCGTTGGACGAAAAGGCCAAAGAAGTCCGCATGGACTTGGACCCAAAAATTTTGGAGTGGCTCGAACATTGGCCGGAATTGAAGGCGCGCTATGAAGACGCTGTGTATACGTTTCAAGTGCGTGGAAAAGAAATCAAAATCGAAACGCATCAGGAGAGCCTCTCTCAATTGCAGATTCCCAAAATTGCAACGCCACGTATTTCGGGATGGGGAGACTTAACGCGTTGGTCGCTACAGGAAAATTTACCCGGGCACTTCCCCTTTACGGCAGGTATCTACCCCTTCAAACGCGAAGGAGAAGATCCCGCCCGAATGTTTGCCGGTGAAGGAGGGCCGGAGCGCACCAACAAACGATTCCACTACGTTTCGCATGGCATGCCTGCCAAGCGGCTATCCACTGCCTTTGATAGTGTGACGCTGTATGGCAGAGACCCCGATCGTCGGCCCGACATCTATGGAAAAGTTGGCAACAGCGGCGTGAGTGTCTGCTCGGTTGACGATGCCAAGAAACTCTACAGCGGATTTGATCTCTGCTC
>Ga0209600_1001096_pt1 | contig 18606 bp, 17 predicted proteins | sample COGITO_mtgs_1104_FD_185518 | JGI IMG/M metagenome (GOLD analysis project Ga0209600, IMG submission 185518) | Pelagic marine microbial communities from North Sea - COGITO_mtgs_110421 (SPAdes) (version 2) | ecosystem: Environmental > Aquatic > Marine > Epipelagic ... | reverse complement strand
AAAAAAATATAAAAAAAAAAAAAATTATTAAAAAAACAAGATTTAGAAAACAAAACTATAGAAAAAATAGAAAATAATGTTGAAGAAAACAATGAATCAATTTTTACAATGGATACAGAAAGTTTAATAAGTAAATCTAGTAAAGCAAGTAATAAAAATAATAAATATGTTAAAATTGTTTCTAGAAAAAAAAAAATATTAATTCTAAAATAAAAAAAATTAAGTTGAAAAAGAATAAATTTTTTTATTATTATTAATTATAATGGCTAAAGAAAACAATTCAAGAATGGGTACTATATTAGTAATATTAGTTTTATTAGGATTAGGAGTATTATTATATTTTTTATATAATCAAAATATTAAAAATAATATGAGTGAAGAAAATTTCCAAAATCAAGAAAATATTGAAGACATAAATGGTGAAGAGGAAATGGATATGAATATGGATCAAATGGAAAGTTTTTCTAATCAAGGAAAAAGAATGCCTAATGATATGGAATATATGAGTATGGATGAACAAGCTGAACCTATGAGAAATCAATCTAATTTTCCTAAAGAACAATTAAATGCTGATGATTTATTACCTAAAGACGATTCTAGTCTTTGGGCTCAAGTAAATCCTGCTGGCGAAGGATCTTTAAAAGATAGAAACTTTTTACAATCAGGATATCACATTGGTATTAACACAGTTGGTCAAACATTAAGAAATGCTAACCAACAATTAAGATCTGAACCTCCAAATCCTCAAGTTAAAGTAAGTCCATGGTTACAAACTACTATTGAACCAGATTTAGGAAGAAAACCTATGGAAATTGGTGGTTGTGCTTAAACAGATTAATATATTTAAAATTGAATAAATTAGTAATTGATAATTAGCAATTAAAATGAAAATAAATCTTTTAAATAATATTTATATTAAAAAATTTTTAATATAAATAAAAAGTTATTAAATTTGAGTATTATAAAATTTATAATTATTTAATAATTTAATTGAAGTATTTACCTTCTCTCATTTCAGCGGCAATAGGTTTTAAGTAGTTACTTGGCATTTGAGCACCAGCAACATTACCGAATTGTCTTACAATTTCACCTAATGCACCTCTAATACCAGTCATATCAAAGACACCTTGTAATAAGGCAATGACGATACCGATTAATAATTGAAGGAATACGAAACCCATATAGAGTTCCCAAGTTTTTAATTCAGATACTTTTTTTTCTAAAACATTAGTTCCAGCCATTTATAAATTATAGTAAGAAAAAAAATATTATTTATTTAAATAATTAAAAAGTATTTAATTATATTTAAAAATTTATTTATTTTTATTTTTTTTAATATAAATATTAATTATTCTTTAATAATTTAATTTCTTTTGTTAATAAATTTATTTTTTCTTCTAATTCAAACATTTTATTATTTTTAAAATTATTATCTTTTAAAATTAAATCATCACAATCTAATATAATTTCTTTAGCTTTTAAATGAATATTTTCTATATTAAACTTCTTGTTTTCATTTGTTCCAAAAATAACACAATTTTCCTCTACATCTTCAGCCATATATGAAAATGAATTTTTTCCTAAAGTATTTCCAAAAAATGCTATACTATTTTCATTTAATGTTTTTGAATTTTTTCCTATAACTAAAGAATTTTCTTTATAACAAACAGATTCTCCAACACTTAATGAATTGTTTTCTAAACAATGACTATTTTCTCCAACACTTAATGATTTTAATAATGTTAAATTATTAGAATTTTCCTTATTCATTCTCATAATATTTTCTTGATTCCAATTTAAATTAATATTTATATTTCCTGGTTCTCCTTTTTCACCATTAATTCCTTGGTCGCCTTTTGGTCCTTTTGGAATTTTATTTTCAGTATTTACTTCATAAATAGATGTCCCATTTTGCATAGTAAATTTAACTGTTTCATCTGGATTGATTTGAATATTTCTTATAATAGAAATATCACCTTTTTCTCCTTTAAGACCTTGTGGTCCTTTTGGTCCAATTAATCCTTTAATATTTAGTTTAGCACAATCAATTAATTCATTATAATAAAATAATTGTATTTCATTATTTTCTTTATCAAATTTTATTTCTAAATTATTTTTTGAAAAATTGCTATTTTGAATCATTTTACTTTCAATATTTCGAATGATTTGTGTTTCATCAATATTTGCTTGAACATTTCTTAATGTATTTTGAATTGAATCATTAAATATATTTGTTAATAATTTTATTTTATTTTCAAAAGTATCATTTACTTTGGTTATTATTTTAGTTTCAATTGAATTTATTTTATTTTCATTACTTATTAAATATTTTTCAATTAATAACTGTAAATCATTTTGGTCTTTTTGAAAATTTTTTAAAATAGAATACATATTGTTTATTTCATTGTTCATTTGTTCAGCAATATCAGTATAAACATTATCATCTTTTAAAAATATTTTTAAAAAATCTTTTATTTTTCTTTGAATATGTTTAGAAGATTCATCAGTATTAAAAAAACTATTTTCTATTTTTTTGTCAATTAATAATTCAATATTATTAAATAGTTCAATTTTAATTTTATCAAAAAAATCATTTATTTTTTCATTTAAAACATTATTTAATTGATTTGGAGAATTAGAATCAATAGATACATTATTATAAAAATTAGATTTAAGATTATCAACACTATGATTTACATTTTTATTTACATTTTCTTTATTTTCATTTTGAATAGATTTCAAAGCATTTTTTTCAGCTTGAATAAATATATTATGTTTATTCTCTTTATGATAACTTTCAATTAAATAGTCTAAATGATCATTAATAATTCCATCTAAATATTTATTTAAATATACATACATTATTTTTTTTCTTTCATCTAAATTTTCTATATTATTTAAATTATTTGATATATTTATGTTATATCTTTTAATATCTTTTAATATTTCTTTTTGATAATAAACATCAATATTATTTAATAAATAAGTAATCTTATTTATTTTAAAAATAAAATTTATTTCATTATTACCGGATATTTCCATTTAATCTTATATATAATAAATATTATTTAATAATAAAAAAATTTAAAATATAAAATATAAAATATAATATATTATGTCTAAAAAAATAATAAATGTAGGTAATGAAGAATGGGGACCACTAGCATGGAATTTTATTCATAATTATTCTATTCATTCAAAAAATAATGAATTAATGATAGTTATGATAAAAACATTTGGTTATATATTACCTTGTCCAACTTGCAAATCTCATTATAATTTTATAATAAATGATATTTATAAATTAAATGAAATAATTGAAAAAGATAAAAATAAAAATAAAACAAAAAAATATTTAATTAAATATTTATATACAATACATAATTTAGTAAATGAAACTTTAGATAAAAAAAGTAAAATAAGTTTAAAAGAATCAATAGAAATACATAAAAAAACAAATCATTCGAAATTGATTTATTTTATTGTTTTAATATATAAAAATTTAAATTATAATTCAATGTCTATAAATGATTATGATAAAATATATAATTTTTTTATTAGTTTTTTAAATAATTATCCTTCAAATGAAATAAATGAAAAATTTAGGAATATAATTCTTTCAGAGTCTTTTCAAAATATAAAGAGTCCATTAAGTTTTAGAAAATGGTTTTTAAAAGATTTTATAACTTTGGATTATATTCATAAACATTATAAAAAATATCATAAAATAATGTTAAATAGTATAATGCAAAAAAAGTAAATTAGTTTTAATTCAAATATTTTTATTTAGTTCTTATTTATGAAAATTAACAATATTATTCAATTAGATTATAATGATGTTTTAATTAAACCATCAAAATCAGCAATTTATTCTAGAAATGATGTAAATTTAATTAGAAAATTTTATTTTCCTGCTTCTAAACAAACATGGGAAGGTGTTCCTATTATTGCAGCAAATATGGATACAATTGGAACTTATGAAGTATATAAAGAATTAAGCAAGCATAAAATAATTACATGTTTTCATAAATTTTATAGTCCAGAGGATTTTGAAATTATGGAACTTGACCCAAATTATTTTATGATAAGTACTGGAATTAATGAAAATGATTTAATAAGACTTCAATCTATTATAGAAAAAATTGAAGTAAAATTTATATGCATTGATGTTGCTAATGGTTATATGGAATCATTAATAGATTTTTGTAGAAAAATTAGAGAATTATATCCAAATAAAATTATTATTGCTGGAAATATTGTATGTGAAAATAGAACAAAAGAATTAATAAAAAATGGAAAAGTAGATATTATTAAAGTAGGTATTGGTTCAGGATATTTTACTCGAATACAAACAGGAGTTGGAGTTCCACAATTATCAGCAATTGATGAATGTTCATCAAAAGCACATGATTTAAATTCATATATAATTGGAGATGGAGTAATTACATGTGCAGGTGATATAGCAAAAGGATTTGGTGCTGGTTCTGATTTTATTATGATTGGAGGATTACTTAGTGGTCATGATGAAAATCCTGGAGAAATAATAGAAGAAAATGATAAAAAGTATAAGATATTTTATGGAATGAGTAGTAAAACATCTAGTGAAAAAAATTATGATAAAATAAATATTTATGGTTCTTCAGAAGGAAGAAGTTGTAAAGTACCTTATAAAGGTTCTATCGAAAATACATTAAATGATTTATTGGATGGAATAAGAAGTACTTGTACATATGTTGGTGCTAATAGCATACAAGAACTTCCTAATAAATGTAATTTTATTAGAGTGAATAATCAATTAAATTATCAAAATTAACTGATTTATTTAATTTAAATATTCATATTGATATAAAAAAATAAATTATCAAAATTAACTGATTTATTTAATTTAACTAAATGATTATTTTCTATAATATATGCACATGGAATTGAATCTATTTTTAAGAAATCACTTAATAAATAATTTTCATTCTTATTATCACTAATATTTACAACACCTATTTTAAATTTATTTAAATTTGTTACACTTAATTCTTTTACATCATCGCAAATAGTTTTACAATGACCACACCAAGGAGCATAAAATATAATTAACGATTTATTATTTTCAAATTCTTTATTATTTAATGTTAATTTTTTATCTTTTATAATAAAATCTTTATATTTTAATTCATCTATATTTTCATCATCTTTATATAAATCTTCATAAAAATCATTTTTATTTTTATCTGTCATTAATAATTATAATAAATTTTTTTATTTTTAATATTATTTTTTATTTATCATAAATAATATTTAATAAATTTTAAATAATATTTAATAAATTTTAAATAAATATTTAATAAATTTTAAATAAATTTTAAATATAAAATATATATTTCATATATATATGGATATAAATAATCAATTAATTTTAAATGTATTAATATCATTAATTATAGGAATTTCAGTATCTTACTACTATTTACAAAAATTTAATGTTAAATTTATCTTTTATTCATTAGTAATTTTTATGATTTCTTTCATAATATTTTATTCATTAGGACCGAAAGATATAGAATCTTTTTATAATTCAGAAGAAATGAATGGAGAAATGAATGGAGAAATGAATGGTGAAATGAATGGAGAAATGAATGGAGAAATGAATGGTGAAATGAATGGTGAAATGAATGGAGAAATGAATGGAGAAATGAATGGAGAAATGAATGGAGAAATGAATGGAGAAATGAATGGAGAAATGAATGGAGAAATGAATGGAGAAATGACAAGTGAAGAATATAATCAAGAAGAAATGTTAAATAATCAAGAAGAATATATTAAACAATCTATTGAAGAGGAAGAAGTTGAAGAAGAAGATAATAATGATTCTTTAAAGAAAAAAATAGCTAAAGGAAAAATAATGTCAAATCATCATTTATTTAATAAAGCAATGTCAGGAGATAATAATCAATTTAATCCTGGTATTGGAATAGGAGTTTCTCCAGTAAATATATATATTAATGGAACAGAAGTAGATAAATTTAAAAATGGAAAAGATAAAAAAAAACCTAAAGAAAAAGAACCTGAACAAAATAATTGTTCTGATAATTATTTTAAAAAAGCTTCTAGAATTTATAATAATTGTGATTGGATAAAAGATAAAAAAGATTGGTGCAATGAATCTTATAATTATGATAAAAATTGTGGAAAAACAAACGATTTATTACCATGTTCAAAAGTACCTGTTACTAATATTCCACAAACATTAAATAATTTAGTAAATTCAAAAAAAACTATAGAAAATGGAGAACCATGTCCATTAGAAATAAATACTCCATGGTCAAATTATAAAACAGGAGATTCTAAAGAAAAAGATGAGATTATTCCAGATGGATTTAATCTTTAATTTATTTTATTTTTTTTATAAAATATTTATTTCTATATTAAATATATGGATATAAAAAACCTTGAATTAAAATATTTTCTAATTATTTTAATTGTTATATTATTAATTTATTTAATTTATATTAATTTCATCGAAAATAAAACAATTGAAAGTTTTAAATCTAGAAACTCATTAGCTACTTATTATCATTCTGATGATGATTTTAATTTTGATAATACTGATAGTTTAAGTCATCAATTTAATCAAAATAAAAATGATTCAAGCTATGTACAAAGTCATTGGAATGGTTCCTATAGTTTTACAACTAATTCTAATATTTTAATGTATGTAACATTTTTACAAGTCAATAAAACAGTATTATTTGTTATTAATAGAGTAAAGTATCAAATAAGTGAGCCAAATGTTGATCCTTATGTAATGGATAAAGATTCAACTCAAAAACAATGCTTACCAGGTATGTTAATCGCACAAGGTGAATTAAATTTAGATGAAACATTATTTTATATGAAAAATGTTTATTGTTCAAACAACACTACAGGAGATGGACAATTTGACCCAATGGGTTCAGGAACTCCTATAGAAAACGGAAATTTATCTGAAAATTTATTAGTTGGTAATATTGATGAAAATGGTACTATTAGTTTAACTCAATATAATGAAAGTGGTGATGAAATTAGTTCTAGTACATTAACTAAACAAGATTCTTATAAATTTGGACCATCAGCACAATATTTATTAAGAACATCTTATAATATTCCAGCACCTAATGTTGAAAATTCTATTAAAATTAATCCTGATGTTTGTTATAATAGTACATTTACAGGATATTCTGATAAAGGAACATTAAAAAATTGTTATATAACTGATACTGGATTACCAACACCGACTGACGAAAGTTCAGATAATGGATATTCTTATAATTCGTATGGAACAGGATGTTCCATAGAAAGTGAAATGACAGATGCTGAAGATGGTGATGGAAGTACTTATAAAGCATGTCCAATCAATAAAGAACAAACATGTTATATTCCAATACAAGGTTCTGATGGAACAACTTTAACTATGCCTGCTGATTCATATGCTAAATGTAATACAATATTTGATTTAAGTGTGAATAATCAATCATCATTGATGTATCCGTATTACATGAAAGATAAAAATAGTGCAAATTTATTACAAATGTGTAATCATTTAGAAGGATTTCAATCAGGTACTTATAATTCTGCTATAATTATGTATGTAGATAATTTAGCCGATGTACAATCATTGCATTATGATTTTTTTGGAATACAAAAAGGAGAAAATTATTTAACAACAAAATTAGATATTATGTTTCCATATATGAATGAATATATATTAAAACAATATAGAGAAAATATGAATAATGAAGATTCAATACAATTAACAAACTGTATTCAAGAATATAACTCGACAGGAAATTTTAATTCAATTATTTCTGGTTGTGCAGGTACATATAATAAAGTTCAAGATCAATATGAACAAATGAAATCTAAATTATTAAGTGAAACATCAATTTCTAAATCTAAAAGAGATTCATTAAACGAATTATATAATGTAATAGAAAAAATTGATTCATCAGTGAGTCAAAATAATGCAAATAATTTATTACAACCTACTGTTTGGGATTTAGGATTTTTAAAAAATGAAGAAACAGGAAGCAATGAACCAATATATACAAATGATTGTTCATTTACAATATCAACATCGGATAAATATACAAAAGAAAATAGATTTGTTAAATATGCTGAATTTGATTCTTCAACAAATAATACAAGTATGAATTTATATAAAGGAGGAAACAAACAAAAATTAGTATTAGAAAATCCATATGTATTAAATTCATATCAAAAAATATATGGTTCAGATTCAGAACCTAATACAGATAGTAATGGTATATCAAATGCTTTTATATTATTAACAGGAAATTTAAGAACATATCATCCTAAAAAATATTTAGTACCTGGACAAAATAATAAATTTAATAGTTTTGGAAAATCTATTTATTTAAATAATGAAGTAAATCCAAGTGGAAAATGGGTTATTTTAGGATTTAATTTAACAAATAATTTAGATAATGCTAATTCAATAAATAGTTATAATACTACCTTAATGAAAACTTTACATAGAATTAGCGAAGCTATTAATGATTCAAGTTCTTAAACAAAAATGTAAATAAATTTAAAATAAATTTAAAATAAATTTAAATAGAATTTAAAATATTAAAAATTAAATTAACTATATTTTTTTTATTAATTATAAGTATGAATTATACTTATATTTTTATAATGATTCTAATTTTAGTAATGATATATGGATTATTATTCAGATTAAAAAATAAAAAAATAATAAGCACAATAAACAATATAGAAAGTTTTGAAAATACTTCTACATTACAAAATGTAACAACACTTTATGAAAGTTCTATTCCTGAATTTGCTCAAGGAAAATGGACATCTAATACAAGTGATGTAATAAGTGACCAAGTAACAAATACTTTAAGTTTTATTATTGGAGAAAACTCAAAAGGAAATATGAATTATAATGGTAAAAAATTTGATGTAAAAATTAATTCTAATTCAACAATAACAACAAATGAAGTTGATGGTGAAAAATATTTATTTAATCCAAATCCTGATTACAATTCATATAGATTACCTTTTGATGTAAATAATATATTTAAAAATGTTCCAATATTTGAAATGATTGACCAAGGAGAAGATTCAAATAATAAAAGATCATTAATATTTAAATTTAATAAAGGAAAATTAGATCCTTCAGCATTAACTTTATTATCAAATAAAACAAATAATTATAATCCTACTCAACCAAATATTAGTGGTGTTTTCTTTAGTCCATCATCAGTAGAAAGTATTAAATCATATAAATATAAACCTGATGCTTTAATAGCAAATTATATATCAAAAGAAGAATATGCACAAAAAAATAATTTAACACCTGGTCAAGCAAATAAAAAAATAGAGTATATAAAGAAAATTTATAATAATAATATACCATTTCAAATAAAAAGAAGATTTACTTATTCAAACAATCAAAATTTAGATTCTAAATTTAGTCCTTTGTATAATTTTGAATTTGAAAAAAATGACCAAATATTAGATTCATTAACACATAAAAGTTTAGAATCCGAATTATCTGAAAATAAATTAAATACTAAATTTTATGATATTAGTTCTTATGTTTATTTACATAAAGTAAATGAATCAAAAGATGTTTATAATTTTTCTAAACCAAATATGTTATTTAATAAAGATTCATTAAAATTAAAAAATAATGCTTCTAGTTATGTTGAAAATAATTTATTTGGTGTAAGATTAAATTCAGCTCAAAAAATTGTTGATAGTAAATTTCAACCTGAAATGTTTAGTTTTATTAATACATATAACTCATCTAATAAAACTGAAGGAACAAATACAGCATCAACCATAAATGTAAGTGCTCAATCATTGAATATTAATTAAATAATAATCAATACAAATAATACAAATAATACAAATAAAACATAAAAAAACAAATTTTTATAAAAATCAAATCTTTTTTAAAATAAATATCTTATTAAATAATAATTATGTATAATTATTTAATTATATTATTAATAATCATAATAATATTAGGTATAGTTTATTTCTTTATAAGATCAAATAGAGATTTTAGAATTAAATATGGAGTAGAAATAAATTTTAATAAAAAAGAAAGTTTTAGTAACCAAGATATTCATACAAATGCAAATTCAAACTTAAAGATTGATTATAATTTAATTCAAAATAACTGCTTTGAAAATCAAAGAAATTTGTCAAACTTTATTAATCAAAATGGTCCAATTAAAATTATGAGTTTTCAAAATCCCGGAAATTCATCCTATGTATTAAAACAAAATTATAAATCATTATACGAAATTTCATGTAATAATTCAATTAATTCATCTTATTTATTATATTTTTATTTTTCAATAGAAAATGATGAATTAACTAAATTCAATTTTGATGATTTCATTAAAATAAGAATGCCAACGAAAGATTATTCTAATTATATTCCCAAAATTAATTATAACATTGAAAAGAAAATTGAATTAAATGACAAAAATACTTGGTATTATGTAAAAGTTAATTATCATTCCAATGAAAATGTACTTGACAAACAAATTATTACTTTCAATAATAATCAAGAGCATAAAACTATTTATTTAACAAATGTATCTTTATTTAAAGTATTACATAATGCTCCTAATTTTAAAAATAATCAAGATTTAATATGTTTTATTGACTGCATTGATTATAATTCAAATAATAATATTTTACATGATATTAGTGGAAATAATAATGATTTATACTTATCTAATATTCCTAAAAAAAATGAAGATTATATTGAATTAACAAATACGAAAATTGATGGTTTTCCATCCAATCATATAAATTCTGATAAATTTACATTAATATTAACCCTAAATAAAATAGAAGAAAATATAAATACAAACGCAAAATTAAATAATAAAGAAAAAGTTTTATTAAGTATTCAAGGAAATAATAATTTTTGCTTTGAATTATTAATTATTGATGATTATATTTATTTAAAACAAGAAAATAAAAAAATAAAATCAGATAAGCAATTAAATTATTTTAATAAATCTATTTTAACAATATTATATGATGGAAATTTATTAAATATATATAATGATAATATGAATATTTTAAGCCATAAAATAAACAAAATCTATATGAATAATAAACCTATTCTTCTTAATAAAAATCAAAATATGAATGTTTATTTATATAACTTCCTTGTTTTTAATAGAATGGTTGAAACAAATGAACTTAAAGAAATACGTGATTATTTTATCACAAATCAAAATAAGAAGAAAAATGATATATTAGATATAACATTTGATAATATTTATAAAAATAATTCTAATAATTTAACAATTGTTGATGGTTTTGATAATTCTAAGAAAAAAATAGAAAATTTTTATTCATCAGCTGAAGAATCATTTGAAGAAGAACATATAAATAATGATTATAAACTAAAAATGAATTGCATTCAAGACTGTAATCAAATATGTCAAAAATTTTTAAATGGTTCTGAAAATCAAATAGAAAATTACAAAAATTGTTTAAAGAATTGTAGTAATGTAACAAATTCATGTAAATCTTATTGTGAAACAAGTGATGACCCTACTTATTGTGATAATAATGATATTAGTCCTAATTCAATAAATAATAATAATAATAATAATAATAAATGTCCAAAAGTATATAAAAAAAATGGAAAATACATAGTTTATATTCCTGAAAACGGACTATATTCTGGATTTTTCACAGGAGAAAAAATATTTAGTTCAGATATTGACAAAGCAAGAAATATGTATGCATATAATTTTCCAGATTGTCCTATTCCAAGAGAATTAATAGTAGATTCAAATAAATATCAAGAATATTGTCCATTTACAATTAATGAATTGAATCCTTGTAATGCTCGCGTATGTTCAAATGTTAATTGGAATGTTGAAAATTATAAAGATTTAAAAATAGATGATAAATGTAAAAAAGTAATAAGTAATTATTGTCATATAAATTATGATAAAGATGAAAATTGTAAATGTTGGGACCCTAAATATAAAAATGATAAAGCATGTATTGAATATAAAAGATTTTTTGAAAATCCAAATGATTATTGTAATATAGCATCATATAAGATTGAAGAACATCCTGATATAAAAAAGTATGTTAAAAAGGATAATATTCCATGTTGGGGATGCAATTTAAGTAAATAAATCTTTTAAATCTTTTAAATCTTTTAAAAATATTAATAAATAAATAAAAATTTTTATATTTATTTTAAATATAGAATGAATAATGATTTAATATATATTGCTATCATTGCTTTCATATTTTTTATTGTATTAGGATTATATTTAAGTCAAAATACAAAATTAAACATAAGCGAAAAAGAAAAAATACTTATGGAAAACTTTAGTACTCAAGTAAGTTCAACAACTGCTCAATCAAAAGGTTCTTCTCAATTATACAAGTGGGGTCTTCCTGAAGATAATGTAAAAATTAATGAACCAGAAAAAAAAGAAGATTGTAAAGATGATGTTCCTCCTTTTACTCCGCAACCAAATGATGATAAATGTCCTCCTATAGAAGAACAAAACTGTACTCCAGAATCAAAAAAAAATTGTTATGATTGTGATATATTAACAAATAAAGATATTAATAAATATGTTTTAAAAAGTAGTGTTCCTCCTTGTCATGATACAAGTAAATTTATTACAAAAAATATGATAAATTCTTGTCCAGATATGACAAAATATATATTAAAAAGTAAAATACCAAAATGTGAAAAATTTGATAAATCAAAATATATATTAAAAAGTGAAATTCCTGCATGTCCTAAATGTCCTATTTGCCCAGTTTGTCCTGTTTGCCCAGTTTGTCCAAAACCTGCACCACAAAAAACAATTAATCAATATAAAATTGAAGAACATCCTGATCTTAAAAATTATGTTAAAAAAGATGATTTAAAAAATATATGTAAAAATTATGTTAAAGAAGAAGTTCAAGACAGACTTCAAGACAGACTTCAAGACAGAATTGAAAATGAAGATAATTCATATCCAAATATGTTAGATAAAATATTTGAATCAGGTTCTGACTTAAAGAAATCAAATAATGTAGGATTGTATGCCGGAGATAGTTTATTTTCTGCTTTTTAAAAAATTAGTCTGATTAATTTGATTAATCTGATTAATTTGATTATGTTGATTAAGCTGATTTGATTAATTTGATTAAGCTGATTAAATTAAGTTTTTAGTATTAAATCTGTATAATTTGCTTAATAATTTATTTTCTTTTTTGACATTGTCATAATTTAATAAAATAATATTAGTATTATTATTTTTTAATTTTATTACTTTAGAACCATTTAATTTATAAGGTTTTTTTATAATTTTTCTAAATTCATCTAAATTTTTAACTTTTTTATCATTTACTTCTTCAATAAATGTACCAGCATCAATATTATTTAATATATTTAATTGTGAATTAGGTAATATATAACTAACTAATAATTTTTCTTCATATAAATCATTTTCATTTTTTATTAAATTGACTTTTTCTAAATGATCTGTATATAAATTCATTAGTATTGCTCCACCTATAATCATAAAATCTATTTTTTCATGATTTGAATGCATATAATCAATAAATTCTCTTTCAGGTTTTAAAGTTATTGTTTTACTATATTTCTTTTTATTATAAAAATATTCAATTTTGACTTTTTGATGATTTTTATAAAAGTTTAATACATTTTTTAAATTAATTTTTTCACCTAACCATCTTTTCTCTAAATAACCAAAATGATCAATATCATAATCATCAAATTTAGTTAATAATATATTATCTTTTATTCCTTTTATACTTTTAAAAATTGATTTATCATATATTTTTGATATAAAAATCCCCGAAGTATTTTTAGATAATATTTTACACATCATTTCATTAGTATTGTTTGTTATACAATTTAATAATGGTCTATCAATAATAATTGACTTTTCTTTTTTACTATTTTGAAAATAATTAATAGGAATAGAATATCCAATATTACTAACATTTTTACCAATCATTTTTTTAGAATTTATTCCAATAACTTTATCACCTTTAAATAATGGTCCCCCTGAATTTCCTGAATTAATTGGAGTATCTGTTTGGATTAATCCTTCTTGATGACCACTAATTATTCCTAATGTATATTTAATATTATTTGAACCATTAGAATTTATAGATTTTGGAAAACCTACGGCAAAAACTTGCTCACTAATTACTAAATCATCGGAATTTCCTAATTCTACAAAATATTTATTTTTATAATCAATCGTTTTTAATAAAGCAATATCAAATTCAGGAATATAATATACCAATTCGCATTTAATTTTTTCAGTACTAACATTTGGAATGTCAATTAAAATATTTACTGAAGAATCAACAACATGAGCACATGTTAATATATGTCCTTGATTATCAATAAAAAATCCTGTTCCTTGAGATCTTTTTGGTGGTAAATCATCAAAAGGAATAAATGGATTTTTAGAAATTATTTCAGCAAAAATACGAACAACAGATTTATTTATATTTGATTTATTCTTAATATTCATTAATATATGTAAATATATTAAATTTTAACTAAAAAAATAATTATTTAATTTATTAATATCTAAATAAATTTTAAATTTATACTTTATTAGGGATTATAAGCATTATTATCTGGTTTTCTGTGATAAAAATTATTTTTTGATTTAATTTCTAATAATTGTTTTCGAGTAAGTTTAATGGGTTCTTTTGTAACATTTACAGATATGTTTCTAGAATTATTTTGACTTCTTTGATTTTTATTTTTATTTTGATTAACTGATTGTTTTAAAGATTGATTATTTTGACTTCTTTGATTTTTATTTTTATTTTGATTAACTGATTGTTTTAAAGATTGATTATTTTGACTTCTTTGATTTTTATTTTTATTTTGATTAACTGATTGTTTTAAAGATTGATTATTTTGACTTCTTTGGTTTCTTATATTTTTTTTATTAAAATCTTGAATCATATTGAAAATTTGAGTTTTTTTTAAACGCGTTATTACATTTAATAATTCTTTTTTTGTTTGATTTGAATTTACATTATTACTTACATTCATTTATAATAATATAATATAATATAAAAATAAAAATAAATTTATATAAATTTAATTTAAAAAATATTTAAATTTATTAATATATGTTTATTACAAATTATAATTATTCTTCAAATATATTTTTTCAAGTAAATAATTATTATGTTTATCTTTTAAATCCTCAAAATACTCTTAACTACAATTTTTATTATGAAAATTACAATTATTTTTTACAAATAAAAAATAAGGAAAAACAACCATTAAATATTTATTTTAAAATTATTGATATCAATAATAAATGTTTTTATTATACATTATATAGAAATAAAAATAACTTGATAAAATTAATTCAATTTCATAAACTTGGATTCACGAATAATCATAAAGATTATATTTATATAAATAGCAAAATTATAGATTATATACATACACAATATCCAAATTTAAATGTAAAATATTATAATCAAAATTTATTTAATATTGATTATAATATTTTAGATGAAAAAAATTATTTTTTTTTAAAATATAATTGGTTTTATTTTGGTCGTTTTAATAAATTTCAATATTGGAAATATATTTTATATAAAAATAATATAGTTTTTGAAAAGTTAAAACAAAAAATAGACTACAAATTAACATATAATCATAAAAAAGAATATACACTATTATTTATTGATACCCGTTATGATAAAATATTTATAAATATATTAATTACTTTTTTATATTCGGTAAATAATGATTGGAATTTAACAATTTATACAACAAAAGAAAACGAAATAAAATATATACAATGCTTACAAAAAAATTTTGGTTATGAAAATGGAATTCATTATCAAATAAAAATTATTCAAACTTTTCATAATATACTCGATTATAGTAACTTATTAAAATCACCTGATTTTTGGGAATCATTTTCAGAAAAATATGTATTATTATTTCAATATGATTCATTAGCTTTTTCAAAATTTAACAATGATTTTCTTAATAATCATTATTTAGGAGCTCAATGGCCTGTTCATATTCAACAAATAAAAGATATTTATAATGGAAATGGTGGAACATCTTTACGAAATATTCAAACCATGAAATTTATAACCAACAAATATAATTATAAATTAACAGACGAAAAAACACCAGAAGATAAATATTTTTCAACTTATTTACAACAAGAAAAATTATTAAATAATGACCCAATATTATGTAACCAATTTTCATTTGAAAATGTTTATAATACAGAATCTATTTATGGTCATGCTATATATGAAAGTGTGAATTTAAATGATTTAGAAGAATATATAATAAATAGATTCAATAAAATTATATTATAAAATAGAAGATTCATTTTTATTAATTATTTAATATTATTTGTAAATAATATTATTTGTAAATAATTTTGTATTTAATTAGTTTTTGTTATTTTTATTGTTTGTTGATTTTTTCTTTTTGGTTTTTGGTTTTTGTTGTTTGTTTTTTTGTATTTGATTTAATATTACTTTTATCAAATTTATCTTTTAATTTAAAAATATAAATTCTAGCATCTCTTCCGCAAACACTTTTATTAGTAGTTTTATTAATATTTTCTTCTATAGCATTTAATTTATCTTTTATTTTACCTATATTTTTATGTATATTATTTTGACTATTTGATTTTCTTATGTTTTTTAAAAGATGTTTAATATTTTTTATTGAATTTTTTTTTATTGTTGAGTTACAACTATGATCTTGAATAGATTTAGATTTAGATTTATTATTTGATTCAGTTATTTCACATTCTTCTAGAAATAAGAAATCTCCAAAATATTTATTTAAATATAAATCACCATAATGATCCATAAAAACACTTGTTTCATTTCTATCTTCTTCTAAATGAGTTTCTGGATATAAAAACCCAAAACCAGGAATACTTGTTATACTATCATCTAACTTACCTAAATATAATGGATTATGTCCTAATCTTTCTTTTACTTTATGATCAATAGGTACATCTTCATATGGTAATTTTTCTATTGGAATACCTAAATTATTTAATTTAGTAATTTGTTCGTAAGTTAAATTTTCAATTGTAGTTTTATAATTTGAATTTTTAAAATTAACTTCTTTAATATTGTTTTTGTAATTATCAACAATTTCTTGTCTTCTTTTTATTTCTTGTTCTCTTTTTAATGCTTGTTCTCTTTCATTGTGTCTATCTTGTCTTCTATTTGCTCTTGATTCATGATAACTTCCCATACTATTCCACATATTTGCCTCAAAACCCTGTTTTAATGCTCCACTAAAATTACCTTTAAATATATTTTTAACTTCTTTTCCTCTATGTTTTCCAGATTCAAAAGAATTAAATATATTCATATATAATTAAAATTAGATTTAAAATTATTTTAAATAATTATTATTATTTAACTAAATTATTATTAGTTAATTTAAATTTAAATCCATCTGAATTTTTTATATATTCATTATTTTCCAAATATAATTCAATTATTTTATTCTTATATGAGTTTCCAATATTATAAAATGTACCTATTGGTGATAAAACTACATAATTTTTATTATTATTTTTATTATTATTTTTATTATTATTTTTTAATTTACCCATATATATATATGGACCAATATTTGAAATTGGTAAATTAATTTTTTCAATTATTTTTTGATTTGGAATGTCAGTTAAATCAATATTTAAACTTTTTAATTGTTCTATTTGCAAATTTGTAATTTTCATTAATATGTCTTGGTCATTTCTTCCTTTAAATATCTTTTTATTAATAGTATGCATGTTTATTTTATTTACATGAGAAATTGTTTTAAATATGAAAGCAAATTCTTTTTTTTTATTTTTTGTATTATTATTATTGTTATTATTATTATTGTTTTTATTTAAATAAACAAATTTATTTTTCTCTTTTTTAAATCTTACTTCTTGGAGTGAATAATGTACTCCAATAAAACTAGGAAATATTTTATCTATAACTAATCTACCATCATTTATTAAAAATACATTTTTTTCACTATCTTCTATATTTACAGTGAAAGTAGTTAAAATATTTTGATATAATTTATTTTCAATACATTTTCCTAAATAAATAAAAGGACCTAAATCTTTATAAATATTTATTTGTATTGGTTTTATTCTATTATCTGAATCATCAAATTGACTTGGAATTTGAGAAGGATCAATATTATTAGAATGTAATATTAAAATTTGATAATTTTTCATTTTATTAAAAATATCATAATTTTTTTGAATATGAGTAGCTTTCATTTTTTTTTATAAGAAGGTATTAATAAATTATAATGTATTATTATTTCATTAAATATTTCATGACTCTTTTTTAATAATTCCTTATGTTTTTTAACATATTCATCATAGTCTATAATATCTTGATTATTATTATTATTTAAAATTATACTCATATATATATATATATTATATTTTTTTTTTCAAAAATTAAAATTATTATATTAATCTTTATATTTTTATATTTATTTTTTAGTAATTGGCTTTTTAACCGCTGGCTTTTTAG
>Ga0209600_1001090_pt1 | contig 18651 bp, 5 predicted proteins | sample COGITO_mtgs_1104_FD_185518 | JGI IMG/M metagenome (GOLD analysis project Ga0209600, IMG submission 185518) | Pelagic marine microbial communities from North Sea - COGITO_mtgs_110421 (SPAdes) (version 2) | ecosystem: Environmental > Aquatic > Marine > Epipelagic ... | reverse complement strand
GACGCCGTCGACGGTCGCGCGCGCGACGTCGGCGTCCTGCATCGCCTCGTCGCCCGGCGCGCCCGCGTGCCACGCGTCGCCCGGCGCGCCCGCGTGCCACGCGTCACCCGGCGCGCCCGCGTGCCACGCGTCGCACACGAGCGAGTCGCTGGGGAGGTGCCGCATGACGTGCGACCAGTACACGGGCGCGCGCAGCCACGCCTCGGCGGAGACGCGCTCGCCGAGCGCCTCGAGCGCGCCCGCGAAGCCCTGCGCGCCCGCGACCCCGTCGCTGTCGAGCGGGTCGAAGCCCGCCGCCTCGTCGAGCCCGCGCAGGCTGCCGGAGAGCGCGACGGGCAGCGTCGCGAGGCTCTGCTGCAGGAGCCCGTGGCAGTGTGCCCAGAGGCTCACGTTCGGGCTGTGCGCCGCGTCGAGCCAGCCGAGCGGCGCGCCGACCTCGGCCTCGTCGTACGCGAGCAGCCCCTTGTGCGCGCGCATCACGCCGAGCGCCGCGGCCTGGCGGAGGTGCTGGCGGCCCCACAGCGGGCCCGCCTGGCTGTGCGCGGTGAACGGCGCCGCGTGGCGCGAGAAGAGGTCGCGGTCGACGAAGCGCCCCGCGAGCTCGAAGAGCTCGCGCACGAGGCTCTCGGAGCGCAGCGTCGTGTACTCGGCGCGGTGCAGGCCCGCGGGGAGGAACGCCGTCGTGTTGCCCTGCGCGCAGCACGCGACGTCGTGGCGCGGCGGCGCGTCGTCGGTGCGCTCGCACGCGCAGCCGTAGGGCAGCTCGCGCGGGTCGGTCGCGCTGTCGCGCGCGCCCCACGCGGTGCGCAGGTCGTTCAGCAGCTCGCGCACGGCGCGCTCGACGCCCTCCTTGAGGCTGCGCTCGTTCTTGCCGAAGAAGACGTCGCGCACGAAGTAGCGGATCGCGGCGCGGCGCGCGTCGCTCCCGCACGTGTACGGCGACGACGTCTCGTTGCGCAGCGCGGCGCCCGCGCACGGCAGCTCGAACTCGCGGGTGCGCCCGCCGTGCGCGTCGCGGAACCACTCGAGCGTCGGCAGCGCGCCCTCGGCGTCGCGCGGCCAGAGGTCGGCGCGCGCGTACGGCCCGAGGACCATCGCGTCGAAGAGCTGGTGCAGCGCGTCGCCCTCCGCGGTGAAGAGCGAGAGGTCGAGCGCGTCCGCCTGCCACGCGCGGAGCTCGTCGGCGTCGAGCAGCGCCTGCACGCGGGTGTGCGTCTGCGCGTGCTCGCGGCGCGCCTGCTCCGCGCGCCCCTCGGCGTCGTCGGCGACCAGCGCGTGCTCGGACGCGACGGGCACGCGGTTCGCGCTGCGCCCGGCCCAGACCATCGGGGGGAACGAGCAGCCCGTCGCGTCGGCGTCGTCGAGGCACGCGGCGAAGCGCGCCGCGGTGGGCGGGGGCGCGAGGCCGGCCGGGCCCGTGAAGACCTGGCAGCCGGCGATGTGCTGCGAGCCGACGAGGCCGTCGGGGACGGGCGTGTACTCGAAGTACCCGACCGCGCGCTCGCCCCGCGCGGCGAGGAAGTCCTGCAGGCACGCGTCGTTGGCCGCGCCCTCCGCGAGCGAGAGGCGCAGGCACGCCGCGACGGCCGGCGGGAGCGCGGCCTCCGCGGCGGCGCGCGCGGTGCGCAGGTGCGCCGCCACGCCGAGGAAGTGGCGGACGGCCGGGGAGTCGTCTGCGACGAACAGCGCGGCGGCGCCCTCGTCCCACTGGCTGTTCACGTAGTTGCTCTTGCAGCGCACGGCGGCCGTGAACACGGAGACGCCCTGCTGCGCGAGGAGCGGCAGGCCCGCGCCGGGGCGCAGGTGCGCGCAGGTGTCCGCGTAGCTCGACGACACGCACTGCAGGTACGCGTCGGAGCCGTCGAGCTCGTCGAGGATCTGCTGGTACGAGTACGGGTTGAACGCGAGGAACGCCTCGCCCATGCTGTTGACGAGCGAGAGCGCGCCCGCGCACCAGAACGCGCCGTCCGCGACGCCCTCGCGGGCGCGCGCCAGCGGGATCATGAGCGGCGCGTCGCCGCACGCGCACGTCTGCACGGTGTCGGCCTGGTTGTCCGGGAGGTTGCAGTGGCGCTGGTCCGCGGTCGCGAGCACGTCCATGACGCCCGAGACGACGCCCTGCAGCCACGCGAAGCCGGCGTCGAGGGTGTGCAGGACGGACTCGAACGGGACCTGCCCGACGGCGGTCACGCTCTCGCCGACGAGCTCGTTCACGACCTCCGAGAAGCCGCCGCCCGCCTCGGCGGCCTCGGGCTCGCGCATCGCCTCCTTGTGGTACTCGGAGAGGCAGCGCGACGTGATGGCGTTCGTCGCCTCCGCGAGCTCGCGGTTCTCGAGGCGCAGCTCGTAGCCCGCCGCCCCCACGACCGCGTTCAGGAACGCCTCGGTGTGGCAGAGCACGGTCTTCTTCGCGACGACCGGCGGGTAGAGCACCCCCAGCGCGAGCTGCGCGAGCATGTTTGTCGTCGCCGCCGCGCCGAGCGCGCGCACGGCCCCCGCGTTCACGGCGCCCTGGTCCTGCGCCGTCGTCACGGGCATCGCCGCGCGCACCGCGCGGTCGATCTGGTTCACGACCGAGTTCACGAGGCTCGTCAGCAGGCTCACGCTGCCGACGATCCCGTCCTTGGCCTCGCAGAGCAGCGCGAAGAAGATCACGTCGAGGCGCTCGAGCTCGCCGCCGTCGGAGCCGCGCCCCGTCGCGAGCCGCAGGACGAGGATGACGATCTCGCTGACCGTCGTCCAGATGCCCTGGTACTTGACGAGGCTGAGCTCCATGGACGTCTGCAGCAGCCCGCCCGCGGAGCACAGCGGGCGCTCGAGGTTCACGACCGTCCCGATGCAGCGCGCGACCGCGCACTGCGACGCCGCGTAGCACGCGCGCTGCACGGCCGGGACGCGGCAGCCGGCGCAGTCGTCGACGGAGCACTGCCGGCGCAGCGCGACGTCGAGCTCGGTGCGCTGCGCCGCGGCCTTCTGCGCGGAGGCGGGGCTGCCGGGCCGCTCGTCCCACTCGACGCGCACCTCCTGCAGCCACGACGACGCCGTCGCGAGCGGCGCGGAGAGGAACACGCGCCGCTCGTTGTCCGCGCCGCGCGGCTCGAGCGCGTTCTGCGAGAGCACGACGGCCTTGCGGAACGGCGTGGCGCTCTGCGTGAGCCCGACGGCCGGCCCGTCGTCCTGGCGCAGCCCGAGCACGAGCGCGAGCCCGGGGTCGAGCGCCGCGTCGGCGCACGCGTACAGCAGGCGGCTGGGGAAGCGGTGGCGCGCCGGGTCGGGCGCGCACCGGCGCACGGCGCCGCTCTGCGTGTTCGGGAGGAGCAGGAAGTCGTGGCACTGCTCGGTGAGACACGTCGCCATGTGCCCGTGCAGGTGGCGGTCGAGGTCCGTCTGCGAGTACGCCGGGAAGAAGTTCGGCCACGCGCGCGGCGCCTCGAGGCGCACGACCACCGCGACGGGCTCGGCCGTCGCCGCGCCGGGGCGGACGACGAAGCCGTGCACGAGCGCGAAGTTGTTGGGCGCGGCGAGCACCCACGCGACGCGGTGCATCGCGGGCTGCCCGGCCACGGCGACCGCGCCGGGCGCGAGCGTCTCGAGCACGACGTGCGCGTCGCCGTTCGCGCGGTACATCACGACGCGGTCCGCGAACGCCGCGATGAGGTGCGCGCGGCTCGCGAACGCGATGCTGCGCAGGTCCGGCGCCCACGCGCTGCTGCCCGCGACCTCCCAGCGCACGTGCTCGTGCGTGCCGACGCCGAGGCGCGCCGGGACGCAGTACTCGACGACCTCGACGGCGTAGCGGTCCGTCGTGCCGACGACCGCGACGCAGCGGTCCGCCGGGGACACGCCGCCGCAGCACGCGCGCCCGCTGGCCGCGGAGACGTCCATGACGGGGACCTGCATCACCCCGTGCACCTGGAAGGGCGGCGCGGCGCGCCCCTCGAGGATCTCCTGCGGCGAGAAGAAGCTGTTCACGACCGTCTGCTTGATGCGTGCCTCCGTGCCGAGGTCCTGCAGGCGCTCGCGCACCGCGTCGAACGCGTCGAACGGGCCCGCGCACGCCGACCGGCAGCTCTGCGTCCGGCGGCACCCCTCGAAGTAGTCGTACGGCTCGGGCACGATCGCCATCGTGTACGGGCTGCCGAGGAGGTCCGCGCAGCGCCCCGCGTCGGGGTCCCACAGGACCGTCGCGTAGTCGACGAACCCGGCGAGCGCCTGCGCGGCCTGGTGCGCGTGCGCCATCGCGGGGTCGAGCGCGCCGCGCAGGCGCTCCTCGACGTGCAGGCCCATCGAGTCGCACACCGCGGTCCGCGAGAGCTCGCTGACGCGCCCGGCGTGCGCGCTCACAAGCGCCGCGACCATCGGCTTGAGGTGCTCGGGCGCGCCCGCCCAGCACACGTTTGTCGCGTACGTCTCGAAGTTCTGGCCGCCGGGGTCGCGGCACAGGCACGCGAGCACCGGCGTCATCACGAAGAAGACCTCGACCGTCGTGAGGAGCGTCGCCTGCTGCGCGACGGCCGCGCTGCAGCTCTCGCGCATGAGGCGCGCCCACGGGTTCGAGGACCCGAGCATCACGCCGAGCCCCGAGCACGCGCGGAACGCGGGCAGCACGAAGAACTCCCCGAAGTCGTGCTTCGACTCGACGAACGCGTGCCACACGAGCGGCGCGAGCGGCTGCGACACCGCGTCGCGCGCGAGGAGCTCGAGCAGCAGCCGCGTGACCGCGCGCCAGAAGAACTGCCCCACGTCCAGCGCCGACGCGCCGAGCGCCTTCACGCCGAAGCTGCCGCCGGGCAGCCGCGCGAAGAGGTTGCGCGGCGGCGGGCCGAACAGCGAGCGGTACCCGTCGAAGAGCGACGCCTGCACGCCGGCGAGCGTCGGCTGCTCCGCGAAGGCCTCGCGCGACCGCTCGAGGACCTCGCGCGCGAAGCGCACCGTCCGCGCGCTGAGCTCGGTGCGCATCTGCTGCACGCGGTCCGGGAGGTCGCTGAGCTGCTTCTGGAGCTGCGCGTACTGCTGGAGCGCGTACTCGTGCACGCGCCCGCGCACGTAGTCCGCGGGGTTTGCCGCGTACGCCGCGGCGTGCTTGAAGTCGCGCCGCCGGAGCAGCGCGGGCACCTTCTGCCGCTCGGATATGGCCACGCCCTGCAGGAACGAGTTCATCGACTCGCCGCCGGGCAGCCCGCGGAGGAGCCGCCCGAGCTTCGCGACCACCATGAAGAAGTGCGCGTTCGCCTTGCGGAACGCGGCGAACGCGTCGTCGAGGCTCAGCAGGCCCCTCCCGCAGTTGAGCAGCAGCGAGTGCGACATGTGCGTCATCGGGCACTCGCGCAGCCGCGCGAGCATGCCGTCCTGGAAGAGCACCGGGAGCGCGGTGAAGAGCGAGACCCACATCCGCGTGCCGAGCGCCGCGCCCGCGCCGACCTCGCCGACCAGGCTGCCGAGCTGCGGCATGTTGCGCCAGTCGGGGCACAGCGTGCTCGCGCCCGCGCGGAGCTGCGCCGTCGCCGTGTCGGGCAGCCACGGCTCGTCCTCGCGGACCTGCAGCGTCTGCGGCTGCAGGAAGTACGTGCGGTAGCGCACCTGCTGCGGGTCGTTGCCGAGCGGCGAGAGCGTGCGCATGTCGAGGTACGCCGGCGCGGCGTGCAGGACCGTCACGGCGACGTTCTCCTCCGAGAGGTACTCCATGCTCGTCACGATGACGTTGAAGGCGCTCCCGCATATGGACGTGTCGTTGGTCTGGCTGAGAAACACCCCCGGCATTTCCACGCTGGCCCCGCGGGCCGCAGCGTCGCCGTTCCTCTCGGTGTGCGCAAACGCGTCCATGCGCCAGATGCGGATGCCGCCGTAGCTCGACAGCGCCTGGATCTGCAGGTTGTAGTCGGTGCGCCCCTGGCAGTACTTGGCGAACTCGCTGAACATGTCGAGGCTCGGGTTCACCGCGTACAGGACGCCCCAGCGCGTCTCGACGGCGGGGTTGTGCCGCCCGGGGCTCGCCGTCCACGCGTACGGGATGCTCACGAGGTCGTCGCGCGGGAGCTGGTCGCACGCGCTCAGCGTCTCGCACGGCGGGAGCGCGGGCAGCTCCGAGTGCGTCGTCACGATGGAGAACGACTCGGTGCCCTCCTCGCCGTACAGGCGCTGCACCTTCACGCCCACCGAGCCGTCTGTGTTGTACACCGCGATGAGCGCCGCCGACCCCGCGACCGCAAAGGGCTGCCCCTCCAGCAGCACCGCCTCGTAACGCTCGTCAATGTCCGCAATTGCTGTGCGGTTCACGCGCGACATGACGGAGTCGGACGCGACGCAGGCGAGCGTGGCCGGGTCGAAGACGCCCGTCTGCGCCAGGCGGCGCCCGAGCGGGTCGTTGCTGTCCTCCACGAGGAGCCCGTACCCCGCGGGCGCCGCCGCCGTCGTGTACTCCTGCCCGGGCGCCAGCGTGGTTCCGACGGAAGCGACCGCGCAGTCGCGGCCCTGCAGCTGCACGCGCGTCTGCCAGTCCTCCGCGTTGTAGATCGTGAGGCCCTGCGAGCCCGAGCCGCGGCGCCGCGCCGCCATGCAGTACGGGAAGCACGCGGCGCCCGCGAACGTGCGCGCGCAGACCGGGTCGAACGCGCCGTCCCCGGCGCAGGCGGGCTGCAGCCAGATCACGGCGTCCACCTCCGCGGGCCCGTCGTCCCCCTGGTCGGACGCGAACGCGCTGAGCGGCGACCGGAAGTTGCGCCCGCCGGCGCCGAGGCTCCCCGGGACGGACAGCCGCGACACCGGCCAGCGCACGGAGTCGACGGTGATCTTGGTCCCCGCGCACGTCATGTACTGCGCGGTGCTGGGCAGCGCGAAGCCGACCGGCACCAGCAGGCCCGCCGCGTCGAGCGCCTCGTCCGCGTCCTCCGCCTGGAAGCGCGCGACCGCGCAGTGCAGCTCCATGCGCGTGCCCTGCGCGGCGTCGGTGTCGGGGACGTCGTAGCACTGGCAGCCGAGCAGCGAGAGCGTGCGCCCGCCGCCCTCGTCCACCTGCTCCGCCTCGTCGTACTGCACCGCCGCGATCCCGAGCCCGGGGGCTACCTGGATCGGCCAGTGGTCGCGCGCGAGGACCGTCTCGGTCGGCCCGCGCACGAAGTTGAACTGCGTGGTCAGCCCGTCGGTGAGCGCGAACGCCGCCGGGCCCAGCCCGACGACCCGCGTCTCGTTCCCCCCGAAGACCTGCGCCTCCGTGTCGAACTTGACCGCGAGCGCGCTCGGCTGGCACGGCGGCGGCGCCTCGCCGAACGCGGAGAGCACGATCACCCACACCACGTCCAGCCAGTTGTCCACGAGCCGCCCGGCGTGCCGCGCGCTCGCCGCCGCCATGTTGAAGACCGGCGCAAAGTCCGGCACGCACGCGACGCCGCGGAGGCGCGCGTCGGAGAAGGACGCCGCCTGCGAGCACCGCGCGTGCGTCACCAGCGGCACCTGCACCACCGCGTACAGCGGGACGTTCAGCGCGAGGTGCAGCGACTGCGCAAAGTTCGCGTCCAGCACGGGGTAGAGCAGCGCCTCGGCGGCCGGCGTCGCGATCGCGCACGAGGCGCGCAGGAAGTCCAGCACATGCACCGCGACCACGCGCAGCGCCAGCACCGGCGACAGGAAGTCGAACACGCGCTCGCCAGGCGCCAGGCACGCCGCGTCGTTGCACGGCCGCACCGTCTCGCAGTACGCCACCAGCGAGCCCGCCAGCGCGCGGAACACGGCCTGCAGGCTCGTGACCGTCTTCAGCACGGTCGTCATCTGCGCCTGCAGCGCCGGCACCGCGACCGCGCTCACCAGCCCGCGCAGGAAGAACTGCACGGCGTTCCAGAACGGCACGAGCGTCGCAAACACGAGCTCCAGCGCCTGCAGCGGCACCAGCAGCACGCCCCGCAGCGTCGCGCCCACGCCGCCGTTCCACACGCGCAGCAGGCGCGCCGCCAACCCCGCGTCGGCGTCCGCCAGCGCCCCGCCCAGGTACACCACCAGCAGCAAAATCGCCGCGAACAGCACGTAGTACACCGCCCACTGCAGCAGCCCGGCGAGCGTCTGCGCCCACGCGCGCACGAGCTCGACCACCAGGTCCGCCGCCCGCAGCAGCAGCGCGCGCGCGCTGGCCGCCTTGGCCGCCCGCGGGCTCGGCGCGGCCCCCCCGATCAGCGCCACCAGCAGCGTCGCCGCCGCGTGCACCAGGCGCTCCCCGACACACATCACCAGCAGCGCGCCCGCAAACACCAGCGGGACGTGTGGGCCCACCGCCAGATCCGGCCCGGGGCCCGCGCCGCTGGCCATTGGCGTGGCACGCGCGCACTTGCTTTAATAAGGAATTACACGCGTCTCGGCTCACCAACTACTACTGCTTCTTTCGCAGCTCTCGCGAAGACGCTCACTATTTTATCATCAGTGTGCTGAGACGAGATCAAAGGCTATACACTCCACCACAAGCGCCACCACGCGGTTCGCCAATTCATCTGTGAGCACACACCCAGCCGCCTGTTTCTCTTTGAGAAAGTCTTCTTTGTTCTGCTGCAGACGGTCATTTCTTGCTTGTACGAATCTTGCGTACTTCTCTCGAAACGTGGTAAGAGCGACACTGTAATCTTCGTTCTGCCTTTGCTCGGTTGTCGTCAAACCCGAAAGGAATTTTTTGAATTGAGGTTTCAATTCAACGAAGGCTCTATCTCGTAGGCGGAGAGGTTTTTGCTGCCAGACAAACCGGTTCACAGCTTCCAGAATCTTGAGTTGTTGATCCCTTGTATCTTTCTGTTTTGTGTTCCCGGTATTGATATCGAGCTTGGTATCTAAAACAATGTCATCAATCTCTTTTTGTGTAATCAGCCGCCCCGGCTGGTCCTTTGACGGGTATGGCGCATACAGCCCCAACTCCTCTTCTAACAAAAAGCCGGCAATGCTTCGTAATTCCCCATCAGTTCCATCATCCGTTTCATCCGATATCTTGGCAAACTCTGTGTCAACATCATCAGGAAATATTCTCCTAACGTGATCCCAATCGAGTTTTTCTATTCTGGGCTGTATGCTTTCCCAGTTGAGCTCCCTGAGTATCTCGTATGACGCGCGCAGTAATGTTTGTGGGTCGATGGTGCCATCATTAACGTATGCTCTGGAATGCTTAGGATCTTTCACATTTTTTTGGAGAACTTCCGCGTTGACTGTTCCCACCTTTTCTTCAAGCAATTGTAGCGCGGCCACTGCAGTCTCGGAATCATCACGAATAAGGATGGGATTCCTTTTACTCTCTCTCGGTAGGGAGATAAAGGCCTTGTTGATCATGACGCGCAGCGTACTATCATCTGCACCTGTTCCGCAACAGCGCTTCAGCACCTACACCTTCCTCCATACCGGGCACGTGCGGTCACACGTATCATCACCGGAACCGCGCTTAGGGCTTGCTGGGGACGCACCCGCCGCGTCGTCTGCCCCCGATGATGCCTTGCCCCCTGCACTGCTCGACGATGCAGTGCTGCTCGACGATGATGTTCTGCTGCTTGGATTGCTCGACACTGGAGTCGCACTCGCCGCGCCGCCTGCCTCCGATGATGCCTTGCCCCCTGCACTGCTCGACGATGAAGTGCTGCGGCTCGGTGCGTACTTCTCTGGAGGTGGGATAACGGTGGCGCTGTTTTCGCCTGCGTAGAGCATCGGCATTGCGACGCGTCGGGGCTTATGTGGGCCAAGGGGTATGTCAGCCCAGTTGTCACTGGGCCGTTTCTCTATGTAATCATTGATATACTGTGCTTCATCCTCTCGGGGATGCGTGTATCGCTCCTCGTCGAGATGGAATTCTTCGAAATGCTCTGCAACCATTTGCAGTATAAGTTTGAATACAACCTTTCCGTGGGGCCAAGCTACGCCGCGGAGATTAAATGAGGTTTCATTAACGACTAACGACGCCGCCGTCATTTTGAACTGCTCCCCTGAGATTGAGATAACAGGGGTTTGCCTCCACTGAGAAGACAGCAAGGGAGTCGTCAAGTCACGTCTGCCAGCGCGAGGGACAGCGAAAGAATTTGAGGCAGCTGTTTCCGAGGGGTCGTGATACTTGAGTTTGGACAGGACAAGATGTTGAACCCATACGAGAACTGAATTGAATATTTTTGAAATCAAGTTGGCAGTTTTTCCAGTGGAAACCTCGCTTTCGTCATCATCTTCCCACAAATCTTTCTCATGCTTTACCAAAGTGTGCATGAATGCATAGAAAATTTCGTCCATCCACTCTAAATGAAAATCGGGTTTGTGACTTTGACTTGGAGTTGATGCCTCAACATGTGACGCAGAGAGAATGTGATACAACATCGTGTGCAGTTCAAAATGTCGTCTATGCAAGAAGCTGGTCACGGTGTTACACAAAGTTCTCAATTGACCATCCGTCAACGATGTACTCTCCAAATTTCCTTTCAATTTTTTAATACCTCGGTCAATTATCTGCAGGTCGTCATTATTATTGTTGGTAAAGTATACATTACGTTCCTTCTTCTCATTTCGCCATACATTTGCGATTTTTAATGCATTCGTTGGTGTGCCTTCAAATTGATCAAAAAATCTTTGCCATGTCGAACGCGCCTCCTGGTCACACCATGGGTTTGACTTTTGATAATTCCATTCATTAAACAAGCTTTTAAAAAGCCAATGACCGAATGTGTCGCCAGCATCGAGGTTTCCACAGACACAGAACTTGATTTTGTCTTCGCAGCGGGTCACAACCACCACAACTAATGTTTTAGTTGTGGTGTGTCCTGCATTAACCCCCCCTGCATGACGTGATACCACTAAGCATGGAATTATGATGCGTGCAAACCCAAAAATGCACGGAACGTCAGTTGATGTGTTGCGTGTCCAAACCCCCGGGTCAGATGCAACCAAGTCGTTTGTTCCGTTTTCTTCAGCTACTATCACATCACAGAGAAAAATGCCACGTTGAAACCACCGCGCGGCGCGCAATGTGGCTTGTAGGCTCTCTTTAGCATGTTTTAAAGCAAGAATACGGTGCTCTGCTGTCTCTGCCTCTTCGGGATCCAGCTCCTGTGCTCTTGATTCCGGAGTATTTTCGACAACAAATTCCAGCTTGTCTTGCAACCATGACAGGGTCATTTGTTTTGTTTCCCACTCATAAGACCCACTCCCTAAAGGCTTGGTATCTCGTAACCTTTCAATCGAATTCGTTATTATCGATGAATCTTCCTCTTCCAAAGGATTTTTTGACTCAAACGCTGCATGCATCCTTTTCAATGCGTAACGAGCTGCGCGCAACTTGAAATCAGACTCTGTGGCCATTTGCTCTGAGAAAAACCCATTTGGTGAATCATCCGTAGAGGACGTTGATTCGGAACTGGAGTCTGATTCAGAACTTAGGTTCCCACCCCGAGGCAATTTGAATTGTCTTGTAATACGGTTTATCTCATACTCGAGTTTTGTCCGATCCCACTTCTCGCGTTCCCAAATGTTGTTCAGCCATGCGTTCCTGTAGTCTTCATCTGTGAATGTGTACCCAGGTGTATCATCTTTGTCCTCATCGTCGAGTTTTATGAGTATGCGTTTGAAATTCAAGTAGGCCGGTACTACCGGTAGATCACCTTTGTCGTATTCAGATCTTCTCAACACTGATTGCTTCCACCATTCATCAAGACTGCGAGTGCTGTAGATGCCTGTTGCAGCCGCCACGTGATGTAGCGTTGCCTGCAAAACCTCTTTCTTGTCGTCATCTTGCACACCATCAGCCTGGGTTTTCAGTTTGCATATAGTAATATTTACCTCGCGCAAAAAATCCAAGGTCTTGTTTGACGCTCTAAGCTCTATCGCTTGGGAGACGGTAAGATCCATCTGTTTGTATTCAACACCACGGCGTGATGTGGTATTCGAATTCTCCACACTCGACTGCGAAGTTGGTGAACATACCATGAGAGTCCGAATACCTTGCGACGTTGTCACTCCTTCAAAATTGAGATCTGGTTGCAAAAACTCAAAAAGCGCAGCCAGATTCAACGCATTGTCGAACGCTTTGAGAGTTTCCAACGCGTCAAACGTCTCCTGCCATTTATTTCTGAATGTTTCTATTTTACGGTTTTGGTTTGTTAATGGGTTGGCGAAAGTTGTCCAGTGTTCCTTCAACTCATCCCATGAAGCAAAGTGTTGTAAAAAGGGGTAAACTGTCGTTTCATCATTCTCAGTCGTTGTGGTGTCGTGGTTTCGCAGCGTATGGAGCAAACCCCATGTGTGCGCTGTTTCCCTGCAGTTTTGTGCGTTGATTGTGTTGGGAAGATATCCCAACACCTCGTGCACAAAGAACCACTTGGTATGCGACAGTAAAACAGGATTGTTTTTCCATCCCAATTTTCGATACAAAGGAATATCGTATCCCAGTATTTCCAAAACTCCCATCTCATTGCTGGGCTCAATTTTCGGGTCGACAATCTGTACATCACTTGTCGTTGACATTATCGTCTGGAACTTTTGATTAATGAGGTCAAGGGTTGAATTGCTGTCTGCGATGCGGAAAAGAACAGGCTCCATTGCTTCATACCAACTATCCAGACTTGACATCATGAGGCTGTCGACTTTTTTTGTTAGTTTGGGGAGCCAATATTGGCCACTTTCTCCCGCTTTAAAGTACTTTTGCATACACGTCGCCGGATCAGCATCTGCTTGCAAATTGCACTTTAGTTTCTGTGACAGTAGGCACTTGTCTGTTTTTGTATTCCGCGAAGATAACCGTACGGTCGCGGAAAGCTTCGGCTCAATAATTTCTTTCATCATTGTCGGCGGGACTTCTCGCAGCGTGACAACCAGTGTTTTCAGTAACTCGAGCTGCTCTTCTGTGAGGCCAGAGGTCGCTGGCGAAACCGGGTGTCCGGAATTTGGTGACGCCGCCATCGCGTTTTACGGCAGCGCCCTCTTTAATAACCGCACGCGGGTTGCCGCCACGCTACAGTGCGAACCGCCGCTACGGGCCACCCGCCTGCAACGGCCGCGCACGCGTTTGGTTGCGGGGCGTCACTGCGGTGGGGCACGGTGCAGGTGGCGCAGACGATTCCTCAGACGATTCTTCTGGTCCTCCGTGAGTGGGGAGGTATGGAGAGAGCCAACCTCGCCACGTTGCAACTTCTGTCGCAGGCGGAGCAGCCCAACTCGGCGCTTGCCTTCTTCCGTTTGGAATGCAGAAGGGGTAGGTGGTTTCTGTGGGAACGCATCCAGGTTGGGACTTGTGCGGTGGTAAAACAGCAGATGCGATCCTTGCTGCCGGTCGTTTTCGCACCAGCTTGGCAATGGTTTCCGCGTCTTTATAGCATCCCAGTCCGTTAATGTGGATGTTGGATCGTTGGTTGTATACCATTCATTTTTCATGTTCTGCACGTGCGCGATGTAGTGTCCACCATCGCCGCACTTATTATACACCACAATTCCGTGTAATTCGTATTGGTGATTTCCACTCGCATCCACAAAACGCTGGATGTCCAGCGTCTTTTCAAGAGTCACAGTCGTATCCTCAACATCAATATTGAGAATCAAATTGTTTGGTGGGAACAAGAATCTGATTTCGTCATACTCTGTGCGTGTCTTGCAGGTCTTACATTTAGTTTCTCTTTTTGACAACCAGGTGTCTGTCAAGAAATCCATGATTGAAGTGTCCCGTTTTCTCTTTTTTGAGTCCTCTGAACGATAAACGGTCAGAGGACTTTTTGATGATACTGATTCCCCACTGAGCGATTCCTGTCGATGGCATCTTGTGCAAATCTTACTCTTTGTTTGATAGTAGCAAAATGCCCGATTTGTCCGCAAAGTTTCCAGTTCGAAGGTGTGGGGTTTCCCGAGTTGTAATTGTGCAAAATACTCCAGATCTGTAAGATGCTGCAGAAAACCACCTAAAAACTCAGCAGCATCTGCTTGGCGAAACCCTGCAGATACAAAATCGTAAACGTTGACCCACTCGTCCACGAATTCTCGTTGGACAAATGCATCAGTGGAGCTTGCTTCAGGGCGTAGCTTGCAGATTAATGCTTCGAATTTCGCGTAAGGTGACGGCGATTCGACTTTTTGTGGCAATGGAAAGTTTATTGCCAAGTTGCCGACCATCGGGGTCGATGCCAAGCACTGCATCGTTGCATTGGCGAAACAGAAGTTCGCCCCGTTTTCCAACCCAACGACCCTTTTGTCTTTCAGATTTTTGTCCCACACAACTTTTACCTCGTCATCTTCACAATATTGGGAAGAGACTTGGTCCCGGTCGCGGTGCATAGCTGTGGCGACGTGAGCCAGGGCTGTAAATACCGGCGTACGATTGTGCGGTGTCCCGGGGTGTCCAGAGACGACTGCAACCTGGCAAACCCAGAAAACAATTTGACCAATATAAAGTTGTGTGGGACGACTATTTCGACACTCGATTTATGAGTTGACTGAAACGCCCTACGTAAACCAATTTGCAAGTGGGCGCCCGAAGCGCACGGCGGCGCAGGCGGTTCCACAGCCCCGCAAAAAAGGGGCGGCGTGTGCTGCGTCGTCGACACAAACACGGGATCAAGGCACACGGCATGGCATCGACGGAGGCAGCAGGCGGGGCGCAGCAGGCGGCGGCGGGCGACATGGCGGCGCTGGAGCAAGTTTTTGCGCATTTGAGCGAGCCGCCGGCGGCGGTGGCGCGCGGGCGGGGGCGTCACGCGACGCTGCTGGTGTTCAACCACGTCGCGATTCCGCTCACGGAGGAGGGCTACGGGGACTCGTGGACGGTGGTGCCGCTCACGGTGGTGAGCGTGCAGGACCCCGGGTTTGCGAAGGTGCCGTACTCGAAGACGATGGGGAAGGGCAAGGGACCGGCGCCGGTCACGAAGCCGCTCGGGGAGCTGGTGCAGCACGCGGACGCGGAGGGCGCGCGGCGGACGCAGGCGCTGCGGCTGTACAGCTTTCAGAAGGCGAGCATGGCGAAGGGCGAGCGGGTGGACGACGTGTTTGTCGACGTGGAGCCCGGGAACGTGTTCAAGATCTTCATGGACGTGAACAAGTTCAAGCAGATGGCGGCGGTGTCGGACGCTGCGCAGCACCTGCTGCCGCGGCCGCCGCCGGGCGGCGCGGCGGTGCTTCCGCCGTACTCGCTGCTGGAGATGGCGGTGTCGGCGAAGAACCACGAGAACGCGAGCGAGAGGTTTTCGATGGTGAACATCCAGACGCTGCGGCCGGTGACGGGTGCGTCGCTGCACACGGTGCACCCGCTGCTGCAGCTGCTGCCGGCGAGCGCGGACGCGGCGCTTGCCGCGGCGCGGGATTGCGTGAGCGCGTCCCCGTACATGGAGCGGGACCTCGAGCGCGAGCTTGTGTCGTTTTTCGTACCGTGCTGCGCGACGGACGCGGCGGTGGAGGAGGTGGACGTCGGCGGCGAGGCGTACGTGCGCGTGACGGGCTTTGCGCCGCCGGGCTCGGAGGCGGACGCGGCGGACGCGGCGGTGGACCTGCCGGTGGCGGAGGTGCTGCGGCTGACGAACTCGGTGGAGCTCGGGCACGCGCTGAATCTGCTCACGGTCGCGTTTGCACTGGAGGCGGTCGCGCTGGTGGTGGTGCGCGACAGCTTCTGGGAGCGCGGCGGGGGGAGCGCGCTGCGCGGCGCGGCGCTCGTGCGGGCGGACCGGGTTTTTGCGCGCGCGCTGGCGGCGCGCCCGTGGGAGGCCGCGGAGGGCGGCGCGCGGATGCTGCTCGGCGCGGCGTACGACGACGGCGAGGGCGCGCAGCCGCTGGAGCTCGTGGTCGGGCCGGCGGCGCAGTTTGCGGCGGGCTTTGAGCCGCCGTACAAGGTGGCGCCGACGGCGGACTTCCCGCTGGTGCTGCCCGGGCACGCCGCGGCGGACGCGCACGTGTGCTGCGTGAACCTGCAGGCGGCGAACGGGCGCGCGGCGGTCCCGCACGTCGTCAAGTTCGCGTGCGTCCCGGGCGCGCCGCGGCGGGGCGCGGGCGGGAAGCGCAAGCTGCAGAGCATGTCCTGGAGCGCGTAGGCGGGGGCTCTCCGCGGGTTCTGTGTGCGCGTTCTGTGTGCGCGTTTTTGCGCCCCGTTCCGAGCGGGGCTGCGCCGGGCGGCTCTCTGGCGTTTTTGTGTGCGGATTCATTACACGCGCGTTCCACGCCGCCCTGCGCTGCCGCAGCGTCTATTTAAAGCGCGCACGGCCGCGCGCGCGATGGCCACGCCAGCAAAACACACGCCAGCAGAGGGCGCGGGGCTCACGCTGCACACCTTCCGGAAGGCGCTCAACGTGTTTGCGCTACCGGACAGCGGTCGCAACTTTCCAAACGCGAATCCGCGCGACGTCGCCGCGGCTGTGGAGACGCAGATCGCCGCGGCCGCGGGGGCGCAGGTCGCCGCGGAGGCGCAGGTCGCCGCGGAGGCGCAGGTCGCCGCGGAGGCGGTTCCGGGCACGGGTGTCTGACGGCGGGCGCGCCCAGGCGAACGGGAGGAGGGCATCACTCTTTAAAAACCGAATTGCATCCAGTCGCGCGTGGCCTTGTCGACGATTTTGCGGAAGACGCCGAGCTCCAGGCGCTCAATGAGCTCGACGGCGGGCGCGGCGGGCGCGGCCGCGAGCGCGGCGTCCAGCATCATCGCGCACGCGAGGCGGCGCTCGCAGGCCTCGTCGTAGAACGCGAGGCGCAGCGGGCACAGGAGCGCGTCGCCGGCCGCGCGGAAGACGCCGCCGCTGGCGCAGTCGACCGGTCGCGCGGGGCGCGGCCCGAGCAGCTCGTGCGCGGCGTCGGCGAGCGTGCGCGTGGTCCTCGGGCCGCCGCACGTGAGCTCGACGGACACGTCGAGCGCGGCGCGCGGCGCGGGGGCCTGGGGCTGCTGGCGCTTGCGCTTGCGCGCCGCCGCCGCCGGCGCCTCGAAGAGCCCGCCGCGCCGGAGGAGCGCGGTGCAGAGGCGGTAGACGAGCCCGGCGCTGCAGAGCCCCTCGCAGGCGACGCAGTGGAAGCGGAAGGCGCGGCGGGTCGGGCCCACGAGGCGGACGCCGGCGGCGAAGAACGCGTCGGGGAGGTACGTCCGGCGGACGGGCCCGCGCACGAGGCACAGCAGCGCGCCTTCGCCGTCCGCGTTGGGCACGGTGCAGTCGGCGCCGTGCTCGAGCACGAGCTGCAGCGCGGCGTGGAGCAGGTTGTGGCGGTGCGCGCGGGTGAGGGCGCGGTTGAAGAGCGTCTGCACGCACGCGTGGAGCGCGGTGCGCCCGAAGCGGGCGCACGTCTCGTCGACGCTGGCGCCGAGCGCGCAGAGGCGGCGCAGCATGCCCGCGACGTTGTAGCGCCGCGCCTCGGCGGTGCAGCCGTAGTGCGCGACGGCGTAGAGCGGGTGCTGCGGGAGGTTGGCGCAGACGGAGTGCAGCACGGTCGCGCCCGAGCCGCCGCGCTGCGCCTCGGGGCAGTCGGCGGCGGCGTCGTTCCACGCGCGGCAGCGCAGGAGGCGGCGGAGCGTCTCGCGGGCGCGGGCGGGCCCGCGGCAGCGCCACGTGGCGTGCGCGACGAGGGCGTCGAGCATCTCGACGGAGCGGCAGAGGTGGAGGGCGGTGTAGCCGGCCGCGTCGCGCGCGCCGATGGGCGCCTTGATGCCGGCGCGGCGGAGCGCGTCGACGAAGGGGACGTTGTTCTCGTGCACGGCGCAGAGCAGCGGCTGGAGGGAGAAGCGGGCGCGGCCGGCGCAGGTGAAGTCGCCGGCGAGGCCGGGCGCGTGGCGGAGCAGCACGGCGAAGCGCTCGGCGAAGCCCGCGACGAGAGCGGCGTGGAGCTCCGCGCAGCCGGCGGCGTGGGCGCGGGGGAGCAGCAGGCCGCGGTGCTGGGCGCGCGCGAGGAAGTGCATCGCGCCGGCGTCCTCAGCGGTGGCGGCCGGGTCGTCGCCGGCGGCGATAAGCGCCTCGCAGAGCGCGGCGGGCGCGAACATGTTCTCGCAGGCGTACAGCAGCGGGGTGCGCCCCCAGCGGTCCGTGACGACGGGCCACTTCGCGTCGAAGTCGGGCGTGCGCGTGCCGGGCCCGGGGTCCGCACGGGCCTTGGCGAACGCCGCGGACATGGCCTCGACGGTTGCGGTGAAGTGGCTGCCGAGGCCGCCGATAATCCGCGTGAGGCGCCTGCCGGAGCACTGCGCGTACGGCGAGACCGGCCAGCAGCACACGTCGGTCGCGAAGTGCACGGGGAGCTGCCCGAAGCGGTCAGCGCGGAAGAGGAGGTTCGGCGAGTCGGCGAGGATCTCCTTCACGATGCTGCGCGACGCGAGGCCCTGCACGGCGGCGTGCAGCACGTGCTCGTGCCGCCGGTTCACGAGCCGCGTGTTGGTGCGCGGCAGGATCGCGCGGAAGATGGCGGCGCGCTCGGCCTCGAACGCTTGCATCGCGGCGCCCTCCGAGAGCTCGCCGAGCGAGTTCTGAAAGAACATGACCTGCGCCTCCCACCCGCAGATGACGTGCAGCAGCGTGTTGCCGTCGTCGTCCTGCGCGTCCACGTTGAGCTCCTCGAACGCGAGGAACGCGCGCACGATGGCGAGTCGGCCGCGCTTGGCGGCGGACATGACGGGCGTTGCGCCGTGCTCGGGGTCGCGCTGGTTCACGCTGACGCCCGCGCCGGCAAAGAGCTGCAGCATCGCCGGCGAGCGCACGTTGTGCATGGGGAGGAGCCACG
>Ga0209600_1001077_pt1 | contig 18894 bp, 15 predicted proteins | sample COGITO_mtgs_1104_FD_185518 | JGI IMG/M metagenome (GOLD analysis project Ga0209600, IMG submission 185518) | Pelagic marine microbial communities from North Sea - COGITO_mtgs_110421 (SPAdes) (version 2) | ecosystem: Environmental > Aquatic > Marine > Epipelagic ... | reverse complement strand
TGAAAGGAGCGATGTCTGCTGCCAATGACCCGATTGTCTTCAATAATGTGGGTCACACCGTGTATTGGGATGAAAGCGTGCGATTCAGTGAGCTGAAAGATGTCATGCAGGACCTGATCAACTCTTTCATCAGTGAGACGGTCATCAACAGCGCTTCGGTGCCCGTAGTCATGACCGATAGCACGCGAACCGAGGTGATTCGCTATCAGCGTGTCGATTCCACCGCTGTTGCAGATCCAGAAAGGCTGCAATCGCTGCTCGCCGGAATGGCCGGTTCCAATGAGCCGATTGAGGTGGATCTACCGGGCGAAGGCCGCCATTACATATATTATGCGGACTCGGTCATTCTGACACAATTGCGCTATTATCCTCTCGCTCAGCTGGTGCTCATCGCTGTTTTCACCTTTGTCGCTTACCTCATTTTTAGCAGTTTTCGCCGAGCCGAGCAAGATCAGGTCTGGGTGGGAATGGCCAAGGAAACTGCGCATCAATTGGGTACGCCATTGAGTTCTTTGATGGCTTGGGTGGGATTGCTTGAAGATCAGGGGGTGCGGAAGGATTATCTCGAAGAGATGAACCGGGATATCGTGCGCCTCAACACCGTCGTGGATCGATTCAGTAAGATTGGGTCGAAACCGGCATTAAAGGAGCAGAACGTTGCTGCAGTGATCGAAGCAACGGTCGAATACATGAAGCCACGGGTGTCCAAGAAGGTCAACCTTACTTTTGAGGCACCGAATCGCGACCTTCAGGCAGCCCTGAGCCCACCATTGTTCAGTTGGGTTCTGGAAAACCTCATCCGCAATGCAGTGGACGCCATGGATGGCGATGGAAAAATCCAAGTCGCATTAGAGACAGGAGAGGAGGGCGGTGTGCTGGTTACTGTATCGGATACTGGGCCGGGAATTCCGAAGGCCAAACGAAAAGAGATTTTCCAACCGGGCTATACTACCAAACCTCGAGGTTGGGGGTTGGGACTCTCGCTTTGCAAGCGCATCATTGAGGAGTACCACGGGGGGCGGATTAGTGTGGGAGAGCGATCAGACAGGTCATTATTCCTAATCGATATCCGATAAGCTTTAAAAATCGGATGGTTTTTTATGGCCTCCTATCAATTAGGGAGAACATGTGCAAACGATTTTTATTCTCTGATTGAAAAACCTGAGAATCGCATTTTCGCAAATTTGGAAGCGGTGATAAACGTAATGCCCGGCCCGCTACAGATGTGAATTTCAATTGATTGACTGAATTATTACATCTCGTTAGGAAGTCACCAAAAAAGCTTTATTTCCGAAGTGAATCAGCGACTGAACGGTCGAGAAACTCGTCGATTTGAGTCTTCTCCTCGGCATACCGAGCTTTCACAACTTTAAGCTCTAGGTTCTCGAAAACACCTACGAGCTTCTTCAGTTTCCAGATGCGGGAAAAGATGTTTTTTCTGTAGAAGATGCCGAAAACATTTAAAATCAACTTTCTGCGTTCAAAGATCCATTGTCTTTTTGGCTGCTGGATATACTGCACAGGTTGGTGAATCGCTATAAATTCTTTGAAAGCTCGGTATCCGGATAAGCCATCTGAAAACCCTATGGAATCTTCAATGATCGACTTTCTTTTTTCAAAAAGGTCCGGATTGTCAAAATAACCAACTGCTTGACTCGAAATGGCATCGATAGCTTGTTGAAATTGGTTTCCATTGTTTGCAGCGATGCAGCCATCGATGATATCGGATCTATTGAAGTCACGCACTCCATTCAAGATTAAAGTGGGTTTATTCATCAGCCAGGCTTCAATAATTGACGTACTCTCAAAAGCGGTCCACAAATCTGATACGCCAATCAAATCTTGTATAGCGAATTCGCTTTTGGCATAAAACACATTCGGAAAATCTGCAAGATTATTCATTTCATTCGGTGAGTCTCTCGTGTCAGTGACGAAATTTTCTTTGGGATGCTTTTTAAGGATAAATAGAACATCTGGATTGTTTATTACAGCATGTTTTAGCATGTCGTTTACAACATCTCGGTTACGAACAATCCAATCGAGACCCATGGTTTTGTCAAAACCAATATTGAATAAGATGTTGTTGATTTCTTTGTTGTGAATTTTTCCGAAAGCCCAACCCGCGTATGTTATAATTAGTTTTTTATCACCTTGGTTAATGGATTTAAGAAACACACCTTTGTCCACTGTTCTCAAATACTGGAAGCGATCAAACCCAGCTCCTCCGGTTACTTTGATTTGATCTTCGTTGAGTATCTTCTCCGAGATCAACTTTTTTTTAACGGTATGATTCCACACTGTGGTCAGGCCTGAAAGCGGTCGCTTTTCATTATTGAGTCCCCAGTAGTGGTTTTTTGATTGAGGAAAGTAGTTCCCCTCAGATTCGCTGTAGAATACAGGGATGCTTATTTCCTCGCAATATTTGGCGATTTGGAAATAGTGCTTATCCCCACGAGTATTTGGAAGTACAACGAGGCTTGGGGGTTTGCTTCTTAAAATAACAGCGTCCCACGGATGATAGAATTCAATTGGCGAGTTGAAGTGCCTTTCAAGGCATCTTAACGTCATAGCCAAGATGTAGTAATCGCGGTCTTCATTGTCTAGTAAGAAGCAGTAAACTGCCGGTTTTGTATTCATGATTCACGTTGTCTAGGCAATTCACTTAGCTGAGGCGCCTCTTAAACCTCCTGAAGAGGGTCTCCCTTTCGATAGTTTCTACTTGATGGATTGCCAATGATCGCATTGATTTTCATCGGAGCCATGCCAAATCCAGGACGAATGGATTTCACGTTTTCAGAGGTAAACAATTCGCCTTTGGCGATAGTTTTTACAGCGTAGAGTGATCGAGAAAACCTCCGTGCCTTCATTTTCTTGTCTGTCATTTCGTAGGAAACAACTCCCAACGCTGCCTCTGTCAATCGTATCTGATCAACCATGCTTCGAAATTCGGCAGGCTCCATGCTGAAACCCGAGTCGACTCCTCCCATTAAACGATTAAGTATAAAATGTTTTTCGATTACAGTAGCTCCTAAGGCCACGGCTGCTGTGGCTACGGCATGCCCTAATGTATGATCACTTAATCCGATTGGTACGTTGAATCGATCTTTCATATCAACCATTGTACGAAGATTCGCTTCTTCGACAGGAGCTGGATAAGCAGAAGTGCATTTAAGTAATGTAATCTGATTGTTGCCCATCCTTTTGCATGCGTCCAACGCATCAAGGATGTCCTCTTCTGTCGCAATACCGGTACTAATAATTACAGGCTTTCCTTTGCTAGCGATGTATTCGATCAGAGGAATATCGGTGATTTCAAAAGAGGCAACTTTATAAATGGGATTGTTCAGTGATTCTAGTAGGTCCACAGCTGTTGCGTCAAACGGGCTTGAAAAGCAGGAGAGACCATTTTTCGCAGCCTCTTGAAATAATTGTTCGTGCCATTCCCAAGGGGTATGGGCTTCTTTATACAACTCATGTAATTTCCGACCTTTCCATGGACCGTCTTCAATCAAGAACCCAGGACCGTCATGATCGATGGTTATGGTGTCGGCGGTATATGTTTGGAGCTTAATTGCATCTGCGCCCGCTGCCGCTGCCGATCGAATTGTTTCAAGGGCTAATTCAATGCTGCCATTGTGATTGGCGGATAATTCTGCGATGATGAAAGAACTCATGTCTTATGAAGGATTTTGTTCAAATCAACTGCGTGTTTAAGTTGGTGAGCAGTTTCATGAACCGCGGGATTAAATTTTGAAATCAGAAGATAATCTTGGACTTCACCATTATTTACATAGTGCTGATGCAATTTGGCCTCAATAATCCATCCGGTTCGCGTAAAAGCTTTAATTGAAGGGATGTTTTTTGCCAAGATGCCACTATGTAACTTTCGCACACCGTGGACGCTGAAGGCAATCTCACTCAATTTTTCAATAAATGTCGCCGACAGCCCCTTTCCCAGGTATTCGGAATCACCGATTAAGATTGCAATCTCCGAGAGGCCGTGATGAGAATCGATAGGGCCAATTTTGGCAATTCCAATAATGAGGTTGCGATTGATGTCCCTTATACCGTAAGTGAATACAGTTCCGCTATCAAGTCCTTCTTCAATTGACCTGGATAATTCAGCGACGTTGATCTGCCGTCCACTTCGTGTGTAGTATTGTGTGCGATTGGATTCGAACCATATGTTCCATTCATCTTTTACGTCTTTGACTTGTAGTTTAAAGAGTTCAAAACCGTTCATTTATCCAATGTTTAAATTTGACTTCAGGAGATTCTGCAACCAAGTTGAACTTGATGTTGTCCTGATTTTCTATTGTTTCAGGAGAGTACAACTTCCACCATCCCAGTCGTTTAAAATGTTTAATCGCTGAATTTTGGTTCTTAGCAAAGGATTGCACAAATGGAGTTCGGTTTGTTGCCACAAGGTACTCTATTGCCACAGTACTGGCTGGGATAAGTGCATTGGCTGCAGAACGCATGTTGTCAACTAGAATATTCACATCAGGGGCTACCATGGTATTCCATAGCTGTTCTTTGCAAGCTGATTCAAAAGGAGGAAGGGTTAAAGCCATCACTCGTTGACCCTCTAATGCAGCGGATTCGATGTAGAACTTTAGAGATTTAGGAGAAGACACGTAGATGAACCAATCGAAAACAATGGGCAATTTAGATTGTGCGGGTTTATAAAAGGCACGACGGATTAAAAAGCCGTCCAAGCCGCTCCACAATTTACTCTGCCCGATGAGGGGTTCGATTTCGGAGGAGGAGATAGGCAGAGGAGTTACAATTCCATGATAATCAACTTTGGAGTTAAACTCATCTTGGACTCGGATAACCTTACCTCCTTTTTCAGTGATTCTCTTCATGAATGAGTTATCAAACCGATAGCCGTCCAAGAATAGAAGATCACCCTCCTGAGCGAATCCGGCTAAATCATAGGCCCAATTCTCACTACTGGATTTATCATCGGGATGGAATTGCCCCGCAGAAGGCGTCCGATATAGTTCAATTGCGCGCATTTGAAGTTCGTGCATTACTAACGCCGAAGGATTTGAAACGGCAAAAACACACTTGTGCGAACCCATTAAATAATCAGCGATGCTAAGACAGCGCATGAAATGTCCATGACCGACGAGCTCATTGCCTTCTACTCGAAACAGGATTCGTCGGGTCATTTTACGGATTTGTTAAAAGCTGATACTTCATTTCGAGCATCTTCCAATCACTTTCATTATCTACATCTTGTACTAAAATTTCAGGCATGATATAAGGGCTTGCGTCTAATTCATTGAATGATTCCTTATCCTTGAGATCCATGGTCCGAAACCAATACCATTGACCGGTATCATGATAGGTTTTCTTTAAATCTTGTGTTCTACTTGACGTATGTTCAGGCCAGATTCTTTTGCCCTTAGCACCAACCATCTCGAGCGCTCTCCAAATAGGGTGGCCAAACTCCATTACCGGAAACACAACAGATTTGAAAGATTGTTGTAATAGGCGATGTCCAAGAACCAAATGGTCGATGGTGACCAATGGGGTGACAGGATAAAGACATAAAACCTCATCAAACCCGCCCCCCTTTGATTCAAACTCCTGTATGACTTCCTTCAAAACCTCCAATGTTGTAGCCGTATCACTGGAGCTTTTTGAGCTCCGGAGGAAATCAACATCCGCGCCAAAAGTTTCGGCAATCATTGCGATTTCCGGATCGTCTGTACTCACGAATACTTTTGAAAACAGTTGAGAATGCAGAGCTGTTTCGATTGCATAAGCAATTACCGGCTTGCCAAAAAAGGGCCTTATGTTCTTCCTAGGAATTCTTTTTGAACCTCCACGGGCTGGAATGATGCAAAGCCTTTTTTCGTCTAAAACACTCATTGATTTTATGCTAAAAGCGCGGCGATTTTCTAATCTAAAGGTTGAATGGTTTCAATGACCTGAATATATCAATAACTGAGAATCGATATGCGGTTGCAATATTTGTCTGAGACCGCCCGGCCTAAGAGCTTTGCTTTTCCAATAGAAACCAAGAAATATCATCCTGAGGAAAAAGGTTGTCACGGTGCCAAACAAAACCATAATCAACAAGTCGTAAATCACTGAATTGGTCCAAGATTTCTCCGGCAAAATCTCGCTTGAATAATTTGTCCGAATGGCCTCGATATGGAATGCTCACTGGAGTGGAATTGTAATATTCTGCGATTAAGATGTAACGCTTGGAAGCCTGGTAGAGCTTGTTGTAAACACCCTCAAGATCTTCTGGATTTATGTGAATTAAAACTCCTTTTATGAGCGATAGATCGCACTGCGTTGAGATTGGTGCCTCAAGGAGAGTAGAGCACATTACATTTTGCTTTCCAAGAAGCTTTATCAATTCCTCAGCGGCATGAGGATTGATCTCGATGGCCGAGAGATCAATGAGAGGGAATAAATGTCTTAATGCTCGCAAGTTCATCCCAATGTTTGCGCCAAACTCAACGCAAGACGATAATCCCCGGGTGTTTCGGAGTGCTTTACTGAAAAACCCCAAATTGGATGATAATAGTGCGTCAGAATTGTTGCGGTTTATATAGTCTGTGCCAAATTCCCCTTCCCAAAAGGCTTCTTGCGGAGTTTTATTTCTGCTCATATTTTCCTTTTATAAAATGGATGACAACGTCAATAATTTTCTTTTGCTCTTTATCCGTCAAAGTTGGAAACATCGGTATGCTAATGCAATTCGCGTAATAGTTTTCTGCAAAAGGGAGGTCTCCAATTTTCCAACCTAATTTTTGGTAATACGGCATTAGGTGAGTGGGGATGTAGTGTACTTGCGGAAAAATCATAGATGAGCGCAATGTTTCGTAAAGCTCATTTCGAAATGAGGGAATTTCCAAGACGTATAGGTGATGTGCATGGCCATTTGAGGAGGGGTGATTCGCCTCTAAGTTCCGGTCGATGATCCCTTCGACCTCACAAAAAGCGGCCTGGTATGTGGCTGCAATTTCACGTCTTCTCCTCAGGCCTTCATCGGCTCTTTGAAGTTGGCTCAATGCCAACGCAGCTTGTAAATCGGTAAGTCGATAGTTGTACCCTAATTCTTCCATTTCCATATACCAACCAGGATATTCACTTGGATGGCTATCAGAAGCAAAGGCAATACTCAAATTATTGGAAAACCTAGAGGCGTCACGGTTGATACCATGTGTTCGGAGCCGCAATAAGCGTTGATATTTTTCCTCATCATTGGTCGTAATCATTCCTCCTTCACCTGCAGCTATATGTTTTACCGGGTGGAATGAGAAAATGGCACAATCGGCAAAAGTACCATTACCACATAGTTGATTACCTCCATTTGAATCTTTGAAAAACCCACCAGGGGCATGGCAGCTGTCCTCAATTATCCATAAGTTAAATTCATCGGCTAGAGCTCGAAACTTTTCAAGATTCACCCCTCTGCCAGCAAAGTCTACCGGAATAATGCCTGCGTATGTGTTTTCAGGCGCCGCTTCAAGTAGACCTCGTACGTGGTTGATATCAAGTAAGTACGTATCCGGGTCGATGTCGCCGAAGACGATTTCGCCACCACAATAACGTATGCAGTTGGAGGAAGCAGCAAATGTAATTGGGGTAGTGATGACTTTTTGGCCAGGTTTAACATCCATTGCAAGAGCACATAAATGCAGTGCTGCTGTTCCGTTGGCAACAGCAACGGCGTAACGGGCTCCTACGTAGCTGGCAAAAGCTCTTTCGAAGTTTAAGATGGCAGGCCCCTGAGTAAGGAAATCGCCACGAAGTATGTTCGAGACCGCAGCAATATCTTCATCCGTAATGAATTGTTTGCCATATGGAATAATGGGTTCCTTCATTGCCAAGTAAAGCTTTTATCGACATGCTCATGTATCAGTCCGCGCATTGACTCTATTGTCTCCCATTCTGTGTTTTCACCGGAGTTGTATGTGAACCCCTTAGGCACAGGCTTTGCTTGGAACGTTTCGATAAAATCATTCAGTTTAAAGCGGGGGTGTTGTGGAAGAATTACATAATATCTACCGAGGTCCCATGTATTAAAAGAATCTGATGCTGTTATCATCTCTTCATGTACCTTTTCTCCTGGACGGATCCCAACGATTTGCTTTTCACAATTAGGACCTATGGCTTCAGCAACATCTGTGATCCGATAACTTGATATTTTGGGAACGAAAAGCTCCCCTCCCCAAGCGTGCTCCAAGGCATGCATAACCATATCCACCCCTCCTTGTAAGCTGATGTTAAAGCGTGTCATGTTCGGATCTGTGATGGGTAGCGTGCCGTCTTTTCGTTTTTTGATAAAAAAAGGAATTACAGAGCCATTACTTCCCATGACATTACCGTAACGGACTACTGAAAATCGGATGCTTTTTTTTCCTCGAATGTTATTCGCGGCAACAAAGAGTTTGTCCGATGTAAGCTTTGTTGCACCATAAAGGTTAATCGGTGCACAGGCTTTATCCGTTGATAAAGCAATCACTCGTTCCACGCCCTTTTCCAAACAGGCTCTGATTACATTTTCTGCACCACCAATATTGGTTTTTACGCATTCATCGGGGTTGTACTCTGCAATGTGGACATGTTTCATAGCGGCCGCGTGAATAACATAATCTACACCTTCCAAGGCTCGTGTCAACCGGTCTACATCGCGAACGTCTCCAATGAAATAGCGCATTTCCGGAAAGTTAGCTGAATCAAATTCTTGCGCCATTTGAAATTGTTTCTGCTCGTCTCGGGAGTAAATAATAAGTCGACGAGGTCGCTTTGGCAGATCCATTATGTGGCGTGTTAGTGCCTTACCAAGCGAGCCAGTGCCTCCAGTTATGAGTACGGATTTGTTTTTGAAATTCATCGTAGAGGTATGTGCTTGATGATAAATAACACCCATTGTGAAAATAAAGTTAAGGAATGTGCAGTATTCCCTGGCTATGATGGCGCTATTTATTGGGGTAAAACACAGACACTTGCCTTTGATGAATTCAAATGATTGGACCTGTCTGGTGTTTTAGGATGGCCGCAATTTCGTTACGTTCATTGTCGAAAACCCGATTTACCCTACGCTGAGGGAGAACGCGGTCCTAGCCGCCCTGGTTTACTGGCAATTTATATCAGGAGAGGCGTCCTTGAAAGGGCTGTCCCGGTTGATAGGGGAACGTTAAAGGGTGTTGAAATGAATCAGGCAATAAAAGTTTGTATCTCACACTGACCCTACCCCGGCACCTTCCGCACCCGCAGCGCCTTTGGTGTGACCTCAAGGTACTCATCATCGCCAATCCATTCCATGTATTCTTCCAAAGAAAGTTTTCGGGGGGGAGCGATGCGGAGGCTTTTGTCCGCGCCAGATGAGCGCATGTTGTTGAGTTGCTTTCCTCGGACGAGGTTCAGTTCCATGTCGTTGTCGCGTGAACTTTCGCCGATGACTTGTCCTGCGTAGATGTCCTGACCTGAATCGATGAAGAAGGTTCCGCGGTCTTGCAGGCGGTCAATTTCGAAGGCACGGGATTGGCCTGCTTCTTTGCTGACCAAGGAGCCGAGGGAGCGCGAAGTGAGTTCGCCGGCAAAGGGCTCGTAGCCGTCAAATCGATGGGTCATCACCGCTTCTCCAGATGTCGCGGTCAAGACCTGGTTTCGCAACCCGATGAGCCCGCGAGATGGAATGCGGTACTCCATGTGCTGCAATTCGCCTTTGGCCTCCATGACTTGAAGCATTCCCTTGCGCTTCATCACCAGTTCCGTTGCCTTGCTTGCTACTTCGCTGGGCACGTCGATGACGAGGTGCTCAAACGGCTCATGCTTGACGCCGTCAATTTCTTTGAACAGCACTTGAGGCTTTCCAATTTGCATTTCATAGCCTTCCCGTCGCATGGTCTCGATCAGCACCGACAAATGCAGAATGCCACGTCCAAAAACGGTCCACTTGTCTTCGCTATCGGTGGGCTCGACGCGAAGCGCCAAGTTCTTCTGCAATTCGGCGTCCAGGCGCTCGCGGATGTGACGGCTGGTCAATAAATCTCCGTCACGGCCGAGGAACGGCGAGGTGTTGATCGTGAAGAGCAATGACATGGTAGGTTCGTCTACAGCGATTCGCTCCATGACTTCAGGATTCTCGAGATCGCTGATGGTGTCGCCGATCTCGAAGCCGTCCATTCCTGTAATGGCACAAAGGTCACCGCTTCGAACGTGGTCCACCTTTTCCTTGCCCAAGCCTTCAAAAACAAACAACTCTTTGGCCCGCGCCTTGCGGTTTCCATTTGCGGTGCACAGGGCATAATCTTGGTTCGCATGGAGGTCTCCACGGAACAAGCGTCCGATGGCGATACGTCCCGTATACTTGGAATAGTCCAGTGACGTAATCTGCAGCAATGGTGTCCCTTCGCGGTATGGCGCTTCCGGCACATGCTCGAGAATCACATCCAATAAATGCGTGATGTCGGTGGTGGGCTTTTCCCAGTCGGGACCCATCCAGCCCATTTTGGCCGATCCGTAAACTGTTGGAAAGTCCAACTGTTCTTCCGTAGCGTCTAATGTGAACATAAGATCAAACACTTGCTCTTGTGCGATGTCTGGGGTGCAATTCTCCTTGTCGACTTTATTGACCACCACGATAGGTTTCAAACCAAGTTCGATGGCCTTTCCCAGAACAAATCGTGTTTGGGGCATCGGTCCTTCGAAAGCGTCGACCACCAACAAAACAGCGTCTGCCATCTTCAAAACACGCTCCACTTCGCCACCAAAATCGGCGTGACCGGGAGTATCGAGGATGTTTATTTTGACTCCTTTCCAAGTAGCCGAAACATTTTTGGATAAAATCGTGATGCCGCGTTCGCGTTCGAGGTCGTTGTTGTCCAGGATGAGTTGTCCGGTCTCTTTCCGTGTGTCAACTGCTTGACACTGATGGATGATGTTGTCTACCAGGGTTGTTTTTCCGTGGTCAACGTGCGCAATAATGGCAATGTTTCGGATGCCGTTCATGGGAGTCGTGCGAAGGGATAAACGTTTCGCCGCGCGAAGAACGTGTAGATAATTGCAGATTACTACAAATCCTTTGCTATTTTTGTCGTCCGCTTGCCCGGATGGCGGAACTGGTAGACGCGCACGACCTCAAACTCGTGTTCCGCAAGGAGTGTGGGTTCGATTCCCACTCCGGGTACAAAAGCTGCAAAGCAGCAGCGAGAAAAGCACTTCCCTCGGGAGGTGCTTTTTGCTTTATCACCGCCAACGAGGAATGCCTTGGAATCGACAAGAGTCAACTGTTTGGCCTAGTTTTGACAAAAAATAGCCGGAATGAAAAACGTATCTCTCCTTTGCGCGGTTGCACTTCTATCATCGACGCTTAACGCTCAGTTGCAATTGTTTACTCCTGAGTCGGGCGAGTTTTTCACCCAAGGTGTTGGGGAGTATTTGACGATTTCTGAGGACACGGGAACCACAGGGCAAACCTGGGACTTTTCGGGTACGGCCACTTTGCAGTCAGCATCTGCCAGCTTTGTAAGTACGGAAAGCACAGTTTTCGGCAAGTCGTTTGCGAATGCAGAGATTGCCGTTGAGGCTGGCAATACGAGCACCTATTATTCGTATGATGGTGCATATCAATACTACGGAGGAGTGGAGAACCAGTTGATTGTTGCCTATACCGATACAGAGGAGTATTTCCCATTGCCCTACAATGTTGATGACAATTGGGAAGATACTTTTGCGGCGACATTTGGAGCGGCGGGGATCACATTTGAGCGTTCAGGGACGATTTCTACGAACTGTGTCGCTCAGGGATCGTTGACACTTCCGGGGGGACAGGTTTTCGAAGATGCGTATCGCATCTCGGTGAGTGAATACTTGATGGACTCCACATTCCTTGGGACGTATGAAGTTTTTTCGGAAGGCGATTATTGGTTTGTGGAAGACTACCCACTTGTCGCTTTTGCGAATGTTACTCAAGCCACATTTGACACAACGACAGGAGGGGAGCCCATCACACAGGAGAGTTCATTTTCCGTTTGGATGGAGTCCTATACAGTTGGATTTGATCCGGTTGCTCATGCCCCAAGTTGGTCGATGATGCCCAATCCTGCAAATGCACAGCTTACCATAGCGCGCGGCAATTTTCAAATGCCTGTTGAATGTGTGGTTTACGGACTGGACGGTCGTGAAATGTTGCGAGAGCTGATTCACCCTGGCATTCAGGTGAGCCGACTGGACGTGAGCCAACTCCCTGAAGGTGTATACGTGGTTCAGTTGGGTCAAGACCAAACAGCAGAACGGCTGGTCATTCAGCGCTAATTCCGCAATCGATTGCTTCAGTACGCCCGGTCGTTCCGTCCCTCCACGAAGTAGACAAATGCACGGTTAACCACCTTGTTACCGCCCGGCGTTGGGAAGTTACCGGTGAAGTACCAGTCACCGGTATGGTCCGGGCAGGAAGCGTGCAAACCTTCGATGGTCTGGAAGACAATTTTCACCTCGGATTTCATCTCTTTTGGCGTGAGCAGCAACGAGATTTCCTCACTGATTTCGTCTGCGGAGAAGGGCGCATAGATGGCTTTGACGCGGTTGACGTTCTCTTCTTTCGGCAGCTCCAATTCTTTTTTGCACGCTGCGTAAGTGTCATCGATCACATGCTCCAATCCGCGCTTTTTGAGCAAGCTAATGGCCGCTTGGAACGCAATGAAATCCCCCATTTTGGCCATGTCAATTCCGTAACAATCGGGGTAGCGAATTTGCGGAGCGCTCGAAGCGACTACAATGCGTTTGGGCTCGAGTCGATCGAGGATGCGCAAGATGGATTTCTTCAAGGTCGTGCCGCGAACGATGCTGTCATCAATCACGACAAGGTTATCCTTTCCTTTTCGGACCGTGCCGTAGGCAATGTCGTAAACGTGTGCCACCAAATCGTCTCGCCCCGTGTCCTCGGTAATGAAGGTCCGGAGTTTTGCATCTTTGATGGCAATTTTTTCAATGCGCGCTCTTTCGTCGAGAATGGCGCGCACCTCCTCAGGATCCGGATTGGGACCCATGCCAATGATTCGTGAGATTTTCGCCTGATTGAGGTAATCCTCGAGCCCTTTGATGAGACCATAAAAGCACACTTCAGCGGTGTTGGGAATGAAACTGGAAACCGTGTTGTCGAGGTCATGCTCCACTGCTTCGATGATTTGAGGAACCATGTTGCGCCCCAGTTCCTTGCGCTCGTTGTAGATGTCTTTGTCATTGCCGCGGCTGAAGTAAATCCGCTCGAAACTGCAAGCGGTGCGTTCTCCGGGTGACTTGACTTCAGGCATGCTCACCTCACCGTTGCGTTTGATGATCAACGCGTGGCCCGGTGCTACTTCTTGCACCCGATCAGCGGAAACATTGAACGCGGTCTGGATGACCGGACGTTCGCTCGCAACCACCACCACTTCATCGTCTTCAAACCAAAACGCGGGGCGAATTCCGTTGGGATCCCGCATGACGAAAGCGTCCCCGTGGCCGACCAACCCACACATGACATAACCTCCATCCAAGGAGTTTGCAGCATGTTTGAGGATCGTAGGGATTTCCAAATTTTCAGCGATGCGTTCGGAAATCTCGGTGTTTTCCAGTCCCGCATCTTTCAAAGAATCAAAAATGCGTTGATTCTCAACATCGAGGAAATGCCCAATTCGCTCCAAAATGGTGACGGTATCGGCTTGCTCTTTCGGGTGCTGCCCCAACCGCACGAGCTTCTCAAAAAGCTCATCGGTGTTCGTCATATTGAAGTTACCAGCGACCACGAGGTTGCGGGTGCGCCAATTGTTTTGCCGCAAAAACGGATGGCAATTTTCAACCTCGTTTTTGCCGTACGTCCCGTAGCGCAAGTGCGCGAGAAAGAGTTCACCCGTGAATGCGCGTTCGCGCTGCAAAAAAGAAGCGTCGCTCAGCTGAGATTTGTCGAGCCCTTCAAAGCGTGGCATGATGCGGCTGAACACATCCTGTATGGGACGTGAATCCACCGATCGAATGCGGGATATGTAACGCTTTCCGGGGGGAACATCGATCTTGATGTTGGCCAAGCCAGCACCATCTTGGCCGCGGTTGTGCTGCTTCTCCATGAGCAAGTACATCTTGTTCAGGCCATAGAAAGCCGTACCGTACTTGTCGATGTAATGCTGCAGTGGCTTTTTGAGCCGAAGCATTGCAATGCCACATTCGTGTTGGAGAAAATCGCTCATGCTGGATGCCAGTTTGCGCTTGATTGCCATGCAAATGTAGTGCCCGCCGCATCATGAAATAAGGCATGCGCCTGCATTTTTATCGCATCAGAATTCCCGGGATCGGTTTCCCTGAATCCCACCCGTGTGCACGAACAAAACACGAGAGCCTCGGTCAAATTGTTCGGGACGTTGCGCAGAGGGTGTTTGAAGAATTGCTTGCAATTTGAGCATTGTCTTGGCGGTATATACGCCATCTAGTTCAATGCCGGTTTCCGTTTGAAATTGGTCCATGAAGGCCTCAACCTTGGTCGGGATTTTCCCAAATCCACCTTGGTGTGCATCATGCCAAGGGGTCACTTCCTCCATGATTTCTGCGGCCCACCTTGAATCCATTAATGCATTGTCGAGTCGTTCTAGGATCAGGTTTCCCATGTCAACACCTTTGAGTGCGCTTCCCGCAAAGAGGTGGGACAAGCCGCGCAACCCAAGGGCGATTCCTGCGGCTGTAGCACCCGTTCCGGCGCTGACAACCACCGCATCCCACGGATGCTCGAGATCTTCGGAGGTGATCAAGCCTTGACAGCCCATGGTGCCAAATGCGTCGCCCGCTCCTTCAGGAATGATCCAAGGATTGCCGAATTGGTCGCGGAGCCATGCCTTGAAAAAAGGCAAGTGCTTCTCCCGGTATTCGGCCCTTGAAACGGGCACCAATTTCATCCCCCAATCCATGCAATCTTGCAGGGTGGGAGTGGGATTTGCCAATTCTTGTGGCTCGGCACGAACCATTCCTATTGTTGGGATACCCAGTGCCCTTCCGGTCGCGGCGGTCGCGTGCAGATGATTCGACCACGCTCCTCCAAATGTCAAGATTTTAGGCTGAGCCATGCGCAGGGCTCGTTCAACATGGTACTGCAGCTTCCAAGCTTTGTTTCCAGGCGCAGGACCGGAAACCGTGTCAAGTCGCCGCATGGAAAATTCAACCCCAGCTTCTTGGGCAATCGACCATGCGACGGGCTCTGTTCGGGGCCGAGGCAAGGAATGTGCCGAAGAATGTGCCGGGGGATGGGACGACGGTTTCATAGGTGGTAAATTTGCAACATGCGGAGCGATTTGGAACCCGAAGATTATTATTACAGCCCGGAAGGCTTCGTGGTCTTCACGGAACAATACCACCTCAAGCGAGGTCACTGTTGTCAAAGCGGGTGCAAACATTGCCCATTCGGCTACGATTCCCGCACTGGAAAAATTCGAAAACCATGACCACTTCCATGAACCCCGATGAGCTGAAGGCCTTTCAATTGGAAATTGCAGGAGGCATTCCAACCCCTTTGCCCGAGGCTTCACCGCGCTCAGCGAGCTTGAGCCACGCCCCAGTTCGCAAGGATATTTTGACACCGGCGGAAAAGGAGCTGGCGCTGCGCAATGCACTGCGTTATTTTCCTGTGGAAACACATCCGGTTCTTGCGCTGGAATTCGCACAAGAACTCAAGGATTATGGGCGCATTTACATGTACCGATTGCGTCCAAAACACCCTGTCTTTGCTCGGCCCATTGAAGCGTATCCCGCCCGATGCCAGCAGGCAGCTGCGATCATGTTGATGATTCAAAACAACTTGGACCCTGCGGTTGCGCAACATCCTGAAGAGCTCATCACCTATGGCGGAAACGGTGGGGTCTTTCAAAATTGGGCACAGTACCGGCTGACCATGCATTACCTCTGCCAAATGACGGAGGAACAAACGTTGGCGATGTACAGCGGCCACCCCATGGGATTATTCCCTTCGCACAAAGACGCGCCACGTGTTGTCGTTACCAACGGCATGGTCATTCCGAATTATTCGAAACCGGATGATTGGGAACGCATGAACGCGATGGGCGTATCGCAATACGGTCAAATGACCGCAGGTTCATACATGTACATTGGACCACAAGGCATTGTGCACGGCACCACGATTACGGTTTTGAATGCCGTGCGGATGAACGACAAAACGGGCACCGGTCCCGCCGGAAAACTTTTCGTGACGGCAGGTTTGGGTGGCATGAGCGGAGCCCAACCCAAAGCCGGTAATATCGCTGGGGTCGTCAGCGTCACAGCGGAAGTAAATCCGGACGCAGCGTACAAGCGACATGAACAAGGATGGGTGGACCATGTGGTCACGGATGTGGAAGAACTGGCCAAGCGAGTGAGGCGTTCGGTAGAAGCCAAAGAGGCAGTTTCCTATGCGTACCTCGGCAATGTGGTGGACGTTTGGGAGGAGTTTGATCGGGCAGATCTCTTCGTCGACTTGGGCTCAGACCAGACTTCTCTGCACAATCCTTGGGCAGGAGGTTACTACCCCGCGGGACTGTCATTCGAGGCATCCAATGAGATGATGGCTCACAAGCCCGAGGAATTTGCAGAGCATGTGCGAGAATCCTTGCGGAGGCATGCGGATGCGGTCAACAAACACACTGCTCGTGGAACTTATTTCTTCGATTATGGAAATGCTTTTTTACTAGAGGCTTCGCGGTCAGGTGCTGACATCATGAATGAGGATGGTACGGGCTTCCGTTATCCCAGTTATGTCCAAGATATCATGGGGCCGATGTGCTTCGATTTTGGTTTTGGTCCCTTCCGTTGGGTCTGTGCGAGTGGAGAAGCGGCGGACTTGGAATTGACGGATGCCATTGCCTGTGAGGTGCTTGAAGATTTGAAGAAAGAAGCGCCTGCTGAAATTCAGCAACAAATGGACGACAACATTCGCTGGATCAAAGGTGCTCAAGCCAACCGCTTGGTCGTGGGTTCCCAGGCGAGAATCCTTTACGCTGATGCGTTGGGCCGCATGAAGATCGCTAAGGCCTTCAACGATGCGATTGCCCAAGGTCGTTTGGCTGGGCCGGTGGTGCTGGGTCGCGACCATCATGACGTTTCAGGCACGGACTCCCCTTTCCGCGAGACCTCCAATATTTATGACGGATCGGCATTTACTGCGGACATGGCGGTCCAGAACTTTGCGGGCGATGCCTTTCGAGGAGCGACTTGGATTTCGCTGCACAACGGCGGTGGCGTTGGATGGGGCGAGGTGGTCAACGGTGGTTTTGGGATGCTGATTGATGGCAGTGCAGATGCAGAACGGCGGCTGACATCGATGCTTCATTGGGACGTCAATAATGGCATTGCACGGAGAAGTTGGGCCCGCAACGAAGGCGCAGAATGGGCCATCCAACGAGCCATGCAGCAAGAGCCGCTCCTAAAGGTCACCCTGCCAGCGCATGCCGACGATGGCCTCATCGCCGACGCACTGAAGTAATGGATGAATTGTCCGGACTGCCGGAATCTTGGCCCTTGAAAATCATTTGAGCAAGCGTTAAAAACTGCGGAAACGTTTTAACGATATTTTCGTTTCCAATGGGGAATATTCACCGTATTTTCGCGCTCCGAATGGCTAATATTGCACCACACCAAGGCATGGATCGTGCTGAATTTTTGCTCCAGCACGCGATGGAAATTTTCATGCGCTTGGGGATTCGTTCGGTGAACATGGCGGATTTAGCCAGTGAAATAGGGGTTTCCAAAAAAACACTCTACCTCCATTTCAAGGATAAGAATGACTTGATTCAACGGTGCATGAATGCACACTGCGATCAGATGGAACAGGTGATTTCAGAGGCGGAAAATCGCCAAGGAAATGCCATTGACTCGGAGTTGGCCATCATCGACTTCGTTCACGCCGTCATCACCAAGATGCATCCAAGCATGCTGCACGACCTGAGGAAGTACCATCCCATCGCATTTGACACCATCAATAAGCGTGAGGATGAGATCATTTTGGGCGCGGTAGAGAGGAACATTCAGCGGGGACAAAAAGAAGGGCTGTACCGCACGGATATCAGTGCAGTGCTGACCGCTCGGTTCTTGGTTGCTATTGGCTATGAAGTAAAAAAATGCGGAGAGCGCGGAACCTTCCAGGGAAAAATGACCTTGTCGGATTTGTATGTGCAGTCTTCCCTGTACCACATCCGTGCAATATCCACAGAAAAAGGTGCGAAGTACCTCGAAATCAAACTGGAAAAAGAAAAGCTGTTTCAATGAAGATGAACATCAATCCCTTTCAATCGGCCGTTCTGGCCATTGGCTTTGCAGCCTTTTTCTCGCTCCAAGGATCGAGCCAGCAGGTGTATTCCATTTCGTTGCAGCAGGCACAACAGATAGCCTTGGAAAAGGCATTTGCGGTGCAGTATGCAGCGCTGGATTTGCAGAAGTCCGAACGCGATGTCAAAGAAGTGCTCTCGAAAGGGCTGCCCCAAGTGAGCATTGTGGGGGATTACAGCCAATATATTGACATTCCTACACAAGTGGCTGCGGGAGACGTCTTTGGATTCCCGGCTTACCTCACGGATTTTTTCGGCGGGGTTTCGGAAGCCACTGGCGTTGGCATTGATGCTCCTCCCTTCGACCCGGATGCCCTTTCCGAATTTCAATTTGGCCAGAGCCACACCGCCAACTATGGTGTACAAGCTTCGCAATTGATCTTCAGTGGTTCGTATTTCTTTGGATTGAAGGCTTCGCAATTTTTGGTGGAATCGCGTGAGCGCGGCCAGCAGCGCACTGCCGATGAGGTCATGCAGCAGGTAGCAGAAGCGTATCATTTTGTGCTTGCTGCGCGTGAAGGTTTGGCGCTGGCCAATGAAGCACTGGCGTTGGTTAAAGGCACGCGCGATGAGGTGGCCG
>Ga0209600_1001059_pt1 | contig 19183 bp, 19 predicted proteins | sample COGITO_mtgs_1104_FD_185518 | JGI IMG/M metagenome (GOLD analysis project Ga0209600, IMG submission 185518) | Pelagic marine microbial communities from North Sea - COGITO_mtgs_110421 (SPAdes) (version 2) | ecosystem: Environmental > Aquatic > Marine > Epipelagic ... | reverse complement strand
GACCCTCCAATAAAAACTAGCTTTTTAAGTCTATTTTTATATTTATGAGCATACTCTAATATTTCTAAACATCCTTGAGAATGACCAATTAGTATAACTTTATCCAAATTTAATTTTACAAATACACTTTCTAACCAATCAGCAATTTTTTCAATTGTATCCAAACAAGGGCCGTCTGAATTACCATGGCCAGGTAAATCAATTGATAAAACATTAAAATTTTTATTTGAAAAAAATTGTTCAGCTAAAGACCAAACAATATGTGAAAGACCACTTCCATGAAGAAATATTATAGTGTCCTTCTTACTATCAATACCTTGCCCAGCATCTGATGCATGAACATTTTTATTTTCTATCTTAAATATCAATTAATTACCTAGAATTGTTTTCTTAACTCAAATTTTTGAATTTTTCCTGTAGATGTCTTTGGTAACTCACAAAAAATTACTTGTTTTGGAACTTTAAAACCAGCTAACGTTTCCTTGCAAAAATCAATTAACTCTTGTTCAGTAATTGGTTTATCCTGAACCATTTCAATAAAAGCACAAGGTACTTCTCCCCATTTTTCATCTGGCTTAGCAACCACTGCAGCAATAGAGACTGAAGGATGTTTAGAAAGAGTATTTTCTATTTCTATTGATGATATATTTTCACCTCCTGAAATAATTATATCTTTAGATCTGTCTTGTATTTTGACATATCCATCAGGATGCATAACCGCCAGATCTCCTGAGTGAAACCAACCACCAGCCATAGCCTTATCTGTTTCATCTTTATCTTTAAAATATCCTTTCATTACAACATTTCCTCTAATCATTATTTCGCCAATGGTTTTGCCATCATAAGGAACTTCCTTCATAGTTTCGGGGTCCATAACTGTGACGCCCTCAGTATTGGGATATCTTACACCTTGTCTTGCTTTAATTTCATTCTGTTTATCCTCATCAAACTCATTCCATTCATCGTTCCATGCACATTGAGTAACATGACCATAAGTTTCGGTTAAACCATAAACATGCATTACTTCAAAACCAAGATCTTTCATCTTTTTAAAAATTATACTTGGCGGAGGAGCTCCTGCTGTCAAAACATTAACTTTTTGTTTTAATTCTTTTCGATCACTTTCGGGTGCTCCAGTAATCATGTTTAATATAATTGGTGCTCCACCAAAGTGAGTTACATTATATTTATCAATTAATTCAAAAATCTTTTTGACATCAATATTTCTCAGACAAATAGTTCTTCCGTTTAACATTGCAATAGTCCATGGATAACACCATCCATTACAATGAAACATGGGCACAATTGTTAGAAAATTTAGTCTGTTTGGCATATTCCATGCAACTGCACTACCAGTTGACATTAAGTATGAGCCTCTATGATGATAAACAACCCCTTTTGGATTTCCTGTAGTACCTGAGGTATAACTTAATGATATCGCCTGCCATTCATCGTCTGGCATTTTATAAATATAATTTTCATCGCCTGTATTTAAAAAACTTTCGTATTCTAGATCACCAATTTTTTCTAATTTTGACTGATCTGCATGTTTATCATTTATATCGATTACAATAATTTTTTTATCTAAAATTTTTAATGCCTTTTTTACTTCAGTGTGTAATTGTCTATCCACAACAAGAACTTTTGCTTCGCTATGTTCTAAAATATATGCAATTGTATTAGCATCCAATCTGATGTTTATCGTATTTAAAACACCACCAGTCATTGGAACTGAGTAATGAGCTTCAAAAATTTCTGGTGTATTAAAAGCTAAAAATGAAACCGTATCTCCTTTTTTGATGCCAATTTTTTCTAGTGCGCTAGCAAATTTTATAGCTCTTTTATAAACTTGACTCCAAGTATAACTTCTATCCTCATAAACTATGGCCTCATAGTTAGGATATACATCTTTGGCTCTCTCTAAAAAAGTTAACGGTGTAAGAGGAATATAATTTGCTGGATTTTTATCTAGATTTGTATCGTAACTGCTCATAACTAATTGAATTTAAAGTTCATTATATTTGAACTTCCAGATAGTGCTGATTTATAATGATATTCAGCTCTTGGTAATACTTTATCAAAAAAGAATTTTGCTGTATTAATTTTATCATCATAAAAATCTTTATTAGAATCATAATCATTAAAGCTTACCTTTAAAATTTTAATCCAGGAATAAGCTAAAGAAACAAATCCAAGTGTTTTTAAATAATCATTTGCCGCAGCACTAACATCATCTTTTTCTTCTTTGCTTTTATCATTTATCCAATCGGTGAACTTTGATAAAATCTCTATATAATAATTTAATTCCTTGGCAAAACTTTTTACTTTTTCATTATTAGTTTCGCACTCTGTCTTAATCATATCTAAAAAATTACCAATTATATTTCCGTTTTTATTCGATAGTTTTCTGAATACTAAATCTGCAGCTTGAACTGAGTTTGTACCCTCATAAATTGGTGTAATTCTATTATCACGGTATAATTGTTCAATACCTTGGTCTTTTGTAAAGCCATATCCTCCATGAATTTGCATTGCGTCACTAGTGATTTCCATGGCTAAATCTGTAAATAATGATTTTACTACTGGTGTCATTAACGACACATAATCTGACGCTTCTTGTTTAATTTTTTCATCTGGATGATTTAGACTAACTTCGGTTTGTTGAGAAAGCCAAAAACATAAAGCTCTTTCACTTTCAATAATAGATTTCATATTTAATAGTGATTTTCTAATATCGGCATGTTCAATAATAAAATCAGCTCCGTTTGTAGATTTCGAATTATTTGTTTTTCCTTGTTTTCTCTCTTTGGCATAGCTAAGTGAATTTTGATATGCTATTTCAGAAATCCCTAAACCTTGAACTCCAACTATTATTCTTTCTAAATTCATCATAGTAAACATTTGGCTTAGACCTTTATTTTTTGGCCCAATCATATACCCGACCGCATCATCAAAATTTAATACACATGTTGCGGAACCTTTAATTCCCATCTTATGTTCAACTGAACCAGTAGATACTCCGTTTCTGGTACCAATAGATCCATCATCTTTGACTATAAATTTAGGTACAAGAAATAAACTTATCCCTTTAGTTCCAGGAGGTGAGTCTGAAGCTCTTGCAATAACAAGATGAATAATATTTTCTGTAAGATCTTGATCACCAGATGTTATAAATATTTTTTGTCCACTAATCTTATGGGTTCCATCAGATTGTTCTACTGCTTTTGTCTTTAACATCCCTAAATCAGTTCCACAAACTGGCTCTGTTAAACACATTGTTCCACTCCATTTACCTTCAACCATTTTTGGAAGGTACTTATCTTTCATTTCGTCAGTAGCATGCCGTAAAATACAATTATAGGCACCTATAGTTAATTCACTGTAAAGTTTAAATGAAAGTGAAGTTGCAGATAACATTTCATCAAAAAATGCACTGACTGTTTTGGGCATACCTTGACCCCCATATTTTGGATCACAAGATAACGAAACCCATCCATCTTCAATATATTTGCTGTAGGCTTCTTTATAACCTGGCGGGGTTCTAACAACACCATTTTCTAATTTAGCAGGATTTTCATCTCCAGCTATTGCTAATGGTAATATAAGGTTTTGATTTATTTTTGCAGCTTCCTCTAAAATATCTTTTACTAAATCTGAACTAACTTCATTATATTTTTCTAATTCATTATAATTTTTATTGTCTCTTAATTTTTCAAAGAGAAATAACATATCTTCTACTGGTGCAGTATAATTTGGCATTACGCGACCTTAGAATAATTCTAGAATTATTGCAATTTTGAAATTATCGCATCACCCATTTCGGGTGTTGAAGTCTCTTTCATCCCTTTGGATAGTATATCTTTTGTTCTAAGACCATCATTGAGCACCTCTTGAACAGCTTTTTCTAGAGCATCCGCTTCGTTATCTAGATCTAATGAATATCTTAATGCCATTGCAAAGCTTAATATTGATGCAATTGGATTGGCGATTCCTTTGCCTGCAATATCTGGTGCAGATCCATGAATAGGCTCATACATCGCTCTCATCTCACCATCTTTATTTTTAGCTCCTAAGGATGCAGATGGAAGAAGTCCTAAAGATCCTGTTAGCATTGAAGCTTGATCTGAAAGCATGTCACCAAATAAATTATCAGTTACTATTACATCAAACTGTTTTGGGTTTCTTAAAAGTTGCATAGCACAATTATCTGCAAGCATATGACTTAATTCCACATCTTTATATTCTTTATCATGGAGCTCTTGAACTTCCTCTTTCCAAAGCTGTCCGGCCTCCATTACATTTGATTTTTCACATGAAGTTACTTTGTTTGATCGTTTTTTTGCTAAATCAAAAGCTATCCTAGCAACTCTAGTTATTTCACTAGTTGTGTAAGTATGGGTATTAATTCCTTTTCTTTCACCATTTTCGATTGGTTTAATTCCTCTTGGTTCACCGAAATAAATTCCACCTGTTAATTCTCTTACTATCATAATATCTAAGCCTGATACTATTTCTGGCTTTAGTGTTGATGCATCTACTAATTGTTCAAAACATATGGCAGGTCTTAAATTTGCAAATAATTTAAGTTCTTTTCTAAGTTTTAAAAGTGCTCTTTCAGGTTTCTTAGAAAATTCTAAGTTATCCCATTTAGGTCCACCAACAGCACCAAGCATAACGACTTCGCATTCTAGAGCTTTATAAAATACTTCATCTGTGATCGGTGTTCCGTGTTTGTCATATGAACAACCCCCTGCAAGACCTTCCTCTATTTCAAAATCCAATGATTTATTGTCATTAAACCACTTAATAATTTTTTTAACCTCACCTATAACTTCTGGGCCGATACCATCCCCAGGTAATAAAAGTATTTTTCTTTTTTTTACTTTAATCATTAAAAATCCAGGGTTTTTTATTTATTAAATCTTTTTCAAAATTTTCAATTTTATCAGTTTTTTTAAGAGACAAAGCAATATCGTCAAGTCCCTCGAGTAGACATTTTTTCTTAAATGGATCTACTTGGAATGTAATTTCATTATTTCCATAAATAATTTTTTCTTCCTCTAAATCTACAGATATTTCTTCTTTTCTATTAGCATACTCAGATAATTCTTTAATTTTTTCTTCTTCAAGGATTATAGGTAAAATTCCATTCTTAAAACAGTTACTATAAAAAATATCAGCATAACTTGAACTAATTACACAAGTTATTCCAAAATCTAGTAGTGCCCATGGCGCATGTTCTCTTGAAGATCCACATCCAAAATTTTTACCAGCAATTAAAATTTTTGAATTATTAAAAGGGCTTTGATTTAATGTAAAATCATTAACTTCTTTACCTTGGTCATCGTATCTCATTTCAAAAAATAAATTTTTTCCAAGACCTGTTCTTTTAATAGTTTTCAAAAATTGCTTTGGAATAATCATATCGGTATCAATGTTAACTATTGGTAGATATGCTGGGATACTTTTTAATTTATTAAATTTTTGCATTTAATTTTGATACTTTCTAACATCATCTAAGTTTCCAGATATTGCTGCCGCAGCTGCCATTCCAGGACTTACCAAGTGTGTTCTTCCACCTCTACCCTGTCGACCTTCAAAATTTCTATTTGATGTAGAAGCACATCTTTCTTCTGGTTTTAATTTATCTGCATTCATTGCTAGACACATTGAACAACCTGGTTCTCTCCATTCAAAACCAGAATTTACAAATATTTGATCTAATCCTTCTTGTTCTGCTTGCTCTTTTACCAATCCTGAACCTGGAACTACCATAGCACTTACATGTGATGATATTTTCTTATCTTTTAAAATTTTGGCTGCTTCTCTTAAGTCTTCTATTCTGCCATTAGTACAGCTTCCAATAAACACCTTGTCAATTTTAATGTCCTTTGCAGCCATATCTGGCTTTAAACCCATATATTTTAGAGCTCTTTCGATTGAATTTTTTTTATCTTCGTCACTTTCACTTTGTGGATTTGGTACTTTTTCATCAATTGTAATTACATCTTGCGGAGATGTTCCCCAAGTAATCATTGGTAAAATTTCACCAGCATTTAAATTAAGCTCTTGATCAAAACTTGCATCATCATCTGTTTTGAGACTATTCCAATAGTTTAAAGCTTTTTCCCAATTATCTCCCTTAGGTGACATTGGTTTTCCTTTTAAATAATTAAATATTTTTTCATCTGGTGCAATTAATCCTGCTCTTGCCCCACCTTCAATTGTCATGTTGCAAATTGTCATTCTTTGTTCAACACTTAAAGATCTGATTAAATCACCTGCATATTCTATAACAGAACCTGTTCCTCCTGCTGTACCAATTTTTCCTATAATTTGAAGTATTACATCTTTAGATGTAACTCCAAGAGGAAGTTGACCATTAACATTTATTCTAAAATTTTTTGCTTTTTTCTGAACTAACGTTTGTGTTGCTAAAACATGCTCGACTTCTGATGTACCAATTCCAAATGCTAATGAACCAAATGCACCGTGTGTTGCTGTATGACTATCTCCACATACAATTACTGTTCCAGGTTGAGTAAAGCCTTGTTCTGGTCCAATTATGTGAACAATTCCTTGTCTCTTATCATCCATTCCAAAAAGCTGAACACCAAATTCTTTACAGTTAGCTTCTAAGGTGTCTACTTGTATTTTTGACTCTTGATCAGCTATTCCTTTAGTTCTATCAGTTGTAGGAACATTGTGATCAGCAACCGCTAAAGTTAAATTAGGATGTCTTACTTTTCTATTTGAATTTCTTAAACCCTCAAAAGCTTGTGGACTAGTTACTTCATGAACTAAATGTCTATCAACAAAAAGTAACGCAGTTCCATCATCTTGTTGATCAACTAGATGATCATTCCAAATTTTATCGTAAAGAGTTGTGGACATTGAAAAAAAATTATTTTTTTTCTGAAGAACCTTCTGATTTTTGTTCGTCTTTTGGTGCTTCAGTTACTGGAGTTTCTTCTTTAGGAGCTTCTGTTGTTGGTGCCGCTTCTGCTGCTGGAGCTTCTTCTTTAGGAGCCTCTACTACTGGTGCTACATTTTCCTCTGTAACAGCTTCAGGTTTAACATCAACATCTATACCAATTTTTTTTCTTATTTTTTCTGCAATTCTTGCTGATTTACCAGTTCTATCTCGTAGGTAATATAATTTTGCTCTTCTAACTTTACCTGATCTAATTACTTTAATTGAATCAATTAACGTTCCATACAGGGGAAAAGTTCTTTCAACACCTTCGCCAAAAGAAATTTTTCTTACAGTAAAAGATGAGTTTAAATCTCTACTTTTTTTTGCAATACAAACGCCTTCAAAATATTGAATTCTTTCTTTTTTACCCTCAGTAATTCTAACTCCAACTTTAACTACATCACCGGGATAAAATTCTGGAATTTTTTTCTCTGCAAGTATTTTTTTTACGTTATGTAAGTTTATTTCTTCAATTGTTTTCATGTCTATATTTATCAAATTAATTTTTCTTATATTTTTGCCATAAATCTGGTCTTCGGTCGCGTGTTATAGCCTCAGATTGAGATAAACGCCAGTCTTTAATTTTGTTGTGATCTCCTGATAATAAGACCTCTGGAACAGCTTTTTCCTCCCAAATTTGAGGTTTTGTATACTGTGGATACTCCAAAAGACCATTTTCAAAACTTTCATCCATTTTTGAATTTTCATTACCTAGAACTCCTGGAAGAAGTCTTAAAATACTATCTATAACAACAAATGCTGCTGTTTCTCCGCCTGATAAAACATAATCTCCAATGCTAACTTCTTCTATATTTCTTGTAGATAAAACTCTTTCATCAACTCCTTCAAAATGACCACAAATAAAAGATACAGATTTTTCTTTTGATAATTCTTGAGCATACAATTGATCAAATTTTTTACCTTTAGGAGATAAATAAATAATTCTATCACCCTCTGTTTTATTTTGATCTAAAGATTTTGCTAAAGTATCTGCTTTTAATAACATTCCTGAACCGCCACCATAAGGAGTATCATCAACAGTTTTATGTTTGTCCTCAGCTGCATTTCTAATGTTTACAACCTTTAAATTCCATAACTCTTTGGATAGAGCTTTTCCATACAAACCTTTGGATAAAGGTCCAGGAAAAACTTCAGGATAAAGTGTAAACACTTGAGCTTGCCACATAAATAATTTTTAAATTATTTTTGTTCTTCTTTAGGAGCTTCTGCTGCTGGTGCTGCTTCTGCCGCTGGAGCTTCTTCTTTAGGAGCTTCTGCTGCTGGTGCTGCTTCTGCCGCTGGAGCTTCTTCTTTAGGAGCTTCTGCTGCTGGTGCCGCTTCTGCTGCTTTAGGAGCTGCTGCTGGAGCTTCTTCGCCTTCTTTTTTTCTTTCTTTTTTAGGAACAGCTTTTTGAGGATTGTTTCCATTTACAGGCATTGGCATTAATTCATTTTCTCCTAAAATTCTTGCAACCCTAGTTGTTGGTTGAGCACCTTGACCTAACCAATACTTAATTCTCTCAGCCTCAAGACCAACTCTTTCTTTTTTATCTTTAGGTAAAAGAGGGTTAAAAAATCCCACTTTCTCAATAAATCTACCATCTCTTGCAAAACGGCTATCTGCTACAACAACTTTGTAAACAGGACGTTTCTTTGTTCCACCTCTTGATAATCTTAGCTTTAACATTCGTTCTCCTTTTTATTATTTTAATTGATTAAATAGCTCTGGCGGTATTCCTTTATCAGACATACCTTTCAGATTTCCTTTTGACATCTTCTTCATCATTTCAGACATCATTTTAAATTGCTTAAGCAATTTATTGATAGTGGCTGGATCTGTGCCAGAGCCATTAGCAATTCTTTTTTTTCTAGAACCATCAATAAGTTTTGGGTTCTCTCTTTCTCTTTTAGTCATTGACAAAATGATAGCTTCATTTTTAGTAATGATACTTTCATCAATTCCAGCTGAATCCATTTGAGATTTCATTTTTGAAACTCCTGGCATAAAAGACATTATGCCCTCAATACCACCCATTTTTTTCATTTGTCTCAACTGCGTTAAATAATCTTGCATAGAGAATTGCCCTTTTTTTAAATTCTCTTCTGCTTTTTTAATATTATCTTCACCTAAATCTTGTGCAGCTTTTTCTACCAAAGAAACAATGTCTCCCATTCCAAGAATTCTGTTTGCTATTCTATCTGGGTGAAATACCTCAAGGTTATCAACTTTTTCACCAACCCCTAAAAATTTAATTGGAACATTTGAAACATATTTCATACTAACTGCTGCCCCACCTCTAGCATCACCATCTGCTCTAGTTAAAATGATTCCAGAAAGATTTACAGTATTTTTAAATTCTTTTGCAACTGATGCTGCAACTTGTCCTGTTAATGAGTCAGCAACTAAAAATGTTTCAGTAGGATTGATTACACTTTCAATCTGTTTGATTTCACTCATCATTTGTAAATCAATTTGAGTTCTTCCAGCAGTATCAAATAAAATAATTTCTGCTCCATTAAGATTTGCTGCACTAATTGCTCTTTGGCAAATATCTGTTGGTTGCTGACCTTCTATTATAGGAAGCGTTAATATATTATTTTGTTCTCCAAGAGACCGAAGTTGTTCCTGAGCAGCTGGTCTATAAATATCAAGACTAACCATCATTACTTTTTTCTTTTTATTGGTTTCTAAATACTTGGCTAATTTTGCAGTTGTCGTAGTTTTTCCTGAACCCTGAAGCCCTACAAGCATCATTGGAACTGGTGGTACAGCACTAAGATTTATCTCATTATTAGTTTCACCTAATAAATTAACTAATTCATCATAGACAATTTTTACAACCATATCTCCAGGGGAAGTTGATCGGATAATTTCTTGACCTAGAACCTTTGGTTTAACTTTTTCTATAAAATCTTTAGCAACATCCAGAGAGACATCGGCTTCTAATAAAGCTTGTCTAATTCCTCTTAAACCCTCATCCACTTGAGTTTCATCAAGTGAGGGAGCTTTTTTTAAAGAAGAAAAAATTTCTTCGAATTTATTTGTTAAATTTTCAAACATAATTATTACACACAGCAGTAATCGCACTAGTGGGCGAAGCCTCGCTGACTAGTGTCGATCTCTTTGTTTCCAAAGACACCGCAAAGTTAATGTTTTTGCGGAAACGGAGACAACCTATAATAGAGGTTCAAAAAGTCAATAAATAAGTTAAATATCTATATATGTATATTAAAGCTTTTAAAATGGATGGTTTGGGAAATGATTTTGTAATCATTGACCAGAGAAGTCAAAATTTTAATCTAAAAAAAGATCAGATTATTAAGATATGTGATCGAAATTTTATTGGATGTGATCAATTAATCTTAATTAAAAAAATTGAAAAAAAAGATGCAGCCTTAGAATTTTATAATTCAGATGGTAGTATTTCGGGTGCCTGTGGAAATGGAACAAGATGCGTTGCTGATTTACTATCAAAAGAAAACGATGATAAAGAAATTATACTTTGGACATCTTCTGGGTCATTAAAGTCAAAAATTTTAGATAGCAATTTAGTGGAAACTGAAATTGGTGTTCCTAAAACTGAATGGAATAAAATTCCCTTAAATAAAGATTTAGATACAAAAAACTTGAATATTCCAATTATTAACAAAAATGGAGTTGAACATATTGGTGGGACTTCGGTTAATGTTGGGAATCCTCATGTTATATTTTTTGTTGAGAATATTGAAGATTATGATTTAGAAAAAATTGGCCCTGAAATAGAAAATCATAAATATTTTCCTGAGAAATGTAATGTTACTCTTGCAAAAGTTATTAATAAAAATTTAATTAAAGTTAAGGTATGGGAGAGAGGAGCTGGACTAACAAAAGCTTGTGGAACTGCAGCATGTGCCACTGCTGTAGCTGGAAATATTAATGGATTAACTGATAAAAAAACTGATATTGAGTTTGCGCTAGGCAAACTATCAATATCAATTGATGAAAATAATAGCATCCATATGAAAGGGCCTGTCTCAGATATCAAAAATATTGAGATTAATATTTAATGGGAATTTTCGATAAATTTAAATCTGGATTTAAAAAGAGCGCATCTGCTTTTACATCAGGTTTAAGAGATATAGTTATAAAAAAAGAAATTGATGACAAAACTTTAGATAAAATTGAGGAATACCTAATCCAGTCTGATGTTGGAATTATTGCTGCAGCTGAAATTAAAGAAATTATTTCTGACAGTAAAATCGATCCAAAGAAAGATATTGCTGAAGAAATAAATACTATTTTAAAAGAATATATTGTTTCTCTAATGAAGCCACTTGAAAATGATAATTTCTTTAAAAAGAAAGATAAAATTAATGCTACTTTAGTTTCAGGTGTTAATGGTGTTGGAAAAACAACTACTATTGGAAAAATTAGCAAAATATTAAAAGCAAATGGTAATAAAGTTATGCTTGCTGCATCAGATACTTTTCGAGCAGCAGCTATTGAGCAATTAGAAAATTGGGCAAATAAAGTTGAAGTTGATATAACAAAATCTTCACAAGGTGCAGATCCTGCATCAGTTGCTTATAAGGCAATTGAGGAAGCAATTAATAATAACTTTAATCAAGTTTTAATTGATACTGCTGGAAGATTACAAAATAAGAAAAATTTAATGGAAGAATATAAAAAAATTGCAAATGTAACAAAAAAAATAGATCCTGAAGCACCTCATGATGTTATATTGGTTTTAGACGCTACTTCTGGTCAAAACGTAATAAATCAAGTTGAAGAATTTAATAAAATAATTCCAATTACTGGTCTTGTGATGACAAAACTAGATGGAACAGCTAAAGGAGGAATTCTTTTAGCTGTTGCTAAAAAATATAAACTTCCAATCATTGCTTTAGGCTTAGGAGAAAAAGAAGATGATCTTCAAATTTTTGAAGCAGAAAAATTTGCTGAAGCTTTTACCCAAATTAATTGATTAAAGTGCTTGATATTAAAGGTTTATAGAAAGTACATTTATAATTCTCTTTAAAAGCATCATGCCCACAATTTTTAGCTATTGAAGAGATTATAAAATCAAATTTTCCATTTTTTGGATAAAGTTCTAATTTTTTTTTATCAATATCAAATTTAAAGTTAGCATCTAAACTTTTAACAGCACTTATCATCACTAATGTCTTATTATCCTTTAAAAGATAATAAGCAAAATCATCAGGGAAAACTGGAAAATCATATTCTTCTAGAAAATATTTGGCTCTAGTTGGAAACCATTCATAAGAAATTAAAGGAGAAGAGTTTTTTGTTTTATAGTTATATATATAAAGATCTTTTGGAAAATCATTAATATAATTACTATTTTCACCTCTTGCTAAGATTGCTTTATCTCTTGTTTTAAAATAGAGGGCAAAATTTTTATTATGTGAATTCATTTGATCAATGTGAAATAAATTATCAACCAAAGACTTATTATCTTGAGCAAATACAAAATTTTCAAGGGATAATAAGATAATAATTAAAAGAAGTATTTTTTTCACCTCTAATTAATCCTAAAAAACTTTGTGCTATATTTGTTTAGAATGTGGCTTAATTTAAACTTTCAATGAATGTCTTCAACGCAAATACAAGCTTTTCATCATATACCATCATATGATCGTCAGATTTTGTAAAATAAGAATACTTTGGTTGATTAGCCATTTCATAAATTGTTTGACCCATCCAAAAAGGAACTATCTGGTCGACCTCACCATGCATAACCAGTACTGGTATATTAATATTCTTAATCTTATTTTGATTGTCATATTTATCCTTTAACAATAGTGCTACAGGAATATATGGATAAAAATTTTTTGCTGCTTCAATCATTGATGTAAATGGTGTCTCAAGTACTAAACCTGCGAAATTATTATTTTGAGATATCTCTGTTGCAATACCTGTACCAAGTGACTCTCCATAAAGAATAATATCTTTCTCATCTAAGCCCATTTTTTTCAACCAATCAATTGCACTTCTACCATCTTTGTAGAGCCCTTGTTCAGAGGGATTACCATAGTTTCCACTAAAACCTCTCCAGGAGATAATTAAAAAATTAACATCCATATCTTTAAAATGGTTTAGTTTATGAATTCTATTTTCTAGATTTCCTGCATTTCCATGAAAATAAACTATTGTCTTAAATTTATTTAGATCCTTCTTATGAAACCAGCCTAATAAATTTATATTGTCAGATGTTTTAATTTGAACTTTTTGAACTTCTACTTCTAATTTATCACCAAAATAATTGTTCTCTTGAGGGTGATACATTAAATTTCGCTGAAATATAAATAATATAACTAATACTGAAGTATAAACGACTACTATTCCAATAATAATTTCCAAAAAAAAATTCCTACGTTTTATTTTCATTTTTTTTTAGCTAAATATACGCCAAAAAATACTAATATTGTTCCAATGTAGTGATAAATTTCTAATTTCTCATCAAATAACAAAAAACCATAAATTGCGGCATAAACTGTAAATATATATAGAGTAAAGCCTGTTAAAGAAGCACCAAGTTTTTCTTGAGTTTTAGCATAGAGAAGAAATGCAATAATACCTGGAAATACAGCCGCAAATATTACCCATGAAAAAAATTCAGACGAAAACGTAGTTTTTTGAAACATAAATTCCTCAATAATATAAAATGGAAACAAACTTACTGCTCCAAAGAAAGCAACCAAAGCAAATCTTTGAATTATTGGGAGTTTAGTTTTCCAATAAAATAAATATATAGAGTACAGGGCCCAACCTATTGCTGATGCCAACATCCATAAATCACCAATTGTAAATTTTAAATTAATTAATAAATTTAAATCTCCCTTTATAATGATTGAAAACACTCCTGTTAGACAAGAAATCAAACCAATTATTTTGATAAAATTAATTTTTTCTCCAAAAAAAATACTTGAAATTAAAATTATAAATATAGGTGAAGATGTATAAATAATTCCCATATTAGCGACAGTAGTGGTTTGACCTGCCAAAAATGGAAATGCTCCACAAACACCACATCCCATTGTTCCCAGAAAAAATAATTTCTTATATTCTTTTTTAATAATTTTAGAATTTTTTTTTAAAGAAAAATATATAAATGGTAATAGAATTATAAATACTACTGTCCATCTCCAAAATGCTAATGAGATAGGAGGAACAAACTCAACTCCACCCCTAGCAACTACTAAATTAGATGCCATAAAAATTGGCTGGATAAATAAAAGTGAAAAAGCTAGAAAAGTATTTTTTTTATTAGACAACTTTTTTTAATTAATAACTATTTTTTATCGAAGAAAGCTTCGTAGACCATCATAAAAATTGCAATAGCCATTAAAATATAAACTGGCAACACATCAAAAAAACCTATCATTGATGATCTGGTTAAGGTCGTTGCTAAACCAATTAAAAAAGAGGCCGCAAGTATTGACCCAAGTAAAGTTGTAAATATTTGCATTTTATTTATTACATTCCTTTTCTAACCAATTGGCAACACCTAAAAATCTATGATCATCATAACGTGCACCAATCAATTGTACTCCTAAAGGCATATTATTTTCACCCTGCAAAAGGGGAAGTGAAATACAAGGGGTCCCAAGATAAGACCAAACTTTATTGAATTCTGCAGTGCCAGTACTTTTTAATCCTTTGGGAGCAACGCCTGGACTAGAGGGTGTTAAAACACCATGATAATCTTCAAATACTTCTTCATAAGAATCATAGCTTCTTTTCATAAAATCTATGGCTTCTGCATAATCTTTAGCTGAATGCTTGTTACCTTTTATAATAGCATCTTGCATAAATTTAGATAATTTCTTTTTATATTTTTTGTAATAGATACCAAAATTATTAGCTAAATCAGTTTCATGAATTATTTGATGATATTTATGGATATCTTTGAAGTATGAAGGGGTATCAAAAATTTCAATATTTTTTTTAAATGATTTAATAAAATATTCAAAAGCATCTCTAGATTTTTTATCAATTATTTTCCAATGATCAGTTTTATAAAAAATGAATTTAGGTTCAAACAAAGGTCCTTTTTTTGTTTCATTTAACATATCCTCTGTTGAATAATGTACTGTTGCTAAATCATAATTATCTTTTCTAATCAAAACCTTGGCTAATAAAGCAACATCTTCTACCGATCTACCAAATACTCCTATGTGATCTAATTTTTCAGAAGTTTTTAAAACACCATTACGAGAAATTAATCCATATGTTGGTTTATATCCAACAACTCCACAATAAGATGCTGGTCTTATTACTGATCCCCCTGTTTGAGAGCCAATTGATAGCGGTGCCATAAAAGATCCAACAGATGCTGCTGAACCACTAGATGAACCTCCTGGCGTTCTTGCTTGATCATGAGGATTTGTAGTTTTTGATGGGCCTAAATAGGCAAGCTCTGAGGTTGCTGTTTTACCCATTACAATTGCTCCTGCAGATAAAAGTAAATCTACTATTTCAGCATTTTGAGAATAAGATTTACCTTTTCTAATTGGAGTTCCACACTCAGTAGGCATATCAATTGTCCCTATAATATCTTTAAGCGCTATTGGAATTCCATGCAGTGGACCTATTGGCTTTCCAGATCTCCTATACTCATCTGCCTCTTTTGCTTTTTCTAACAAAAGTTTTTTATCAAAGTGAACCCAGGCTTTTACTTCTTTTTCAAATTTACTTATTCTTTCTACATATTTTTGACAAACTTCAACTGATGTAAGCTGAGCATCTTTTATCTTAGATACTATCTCTTCAACTTTTAATGAAAATATGTCTGTCATTTTTTTTATTTAATTTGCAAATAGTGTCTCTGGCAACCATAATGCAATTCCTGGAAACATGTACATTAAAAACATTGCAAAAATCACAATACCTAAAAATGGCATTATACCTGCAAATATTTCCATTAATTCCACATTAGTTTTTTGAACTCCCTTTAAATAGTAGGCTGACATTGCCATGGGTGGGGTTAAAAAAGATGTTTGTAAATTAAGAGCAATTAACATTGCAAAGAAATATGGGTTAACATCAAATACTTCTAATAATGGTAAAAATATTGGAACAAAAATAATTAAAATTTCTGTCCATTCCAGAGGCCATCCTAAAAGAAAAATTATTATTTGTGTAATTATTAAAAATTGCCAAGTAGTTATATTTATAGATGTAAAGAAATGCTCGAATACCTCGTGACCACCTAAATAAGAAAATACAGATGAAAAGGTCCAGGAACCAATGAACAACCACATAATCATAGCTGTAGTCTTTGCTGTTAAAAAAACTGACTCTTTAAAACTTTGCCATTTAAGAGTTTTATAAAACCAAGATAAAAGTATTGCTCCAAAAGCACCTGCCGCCGCTGCTTCTGCTGGAGTGGCTATTCCTGCTAAAATTGTTCCAAGAACTAACATAATCAATCCAAAAAGTGGAACAAATGATACCAATACTTCTTTTAGAATCTCTGATCGTGGTGGCACGTCTTCTGCTTTGGGTTTTGGAGCAATTGATGGATCCATCCAAGCTCTAAAAACTGCATAGCCAATATAAAGACCAGCTAGTAATAAACCTGGAAAAATTGCTGCAGCAAATAATCTTAATGGTGATAATTGTGCGATAACTGAATATACAATTAACATAATACTTGGTGGTATCAAAATTCCTAAACATCCACCTGCACAAATTACACCTGATGCAAATTTTTTATCATAACCAGCTTTAACCATTGCCGGCCAAGCTAGTAATCCCATCAGAGTTACAACCGCACCTATAATTCCAGTTGCTGTTGAAAATAAAGTACAAGTAATCAAGGCGGCAACTGCCATTGATGCTGGAAGTCTATGCGCAGCTAACCTTATAGCAAAAAATAATTTTGCAACTATCCCTGCTCTTTCAACGAGGTAACCCATAAATAAAAATAAGGGCACTGCTGTGAGGACATTATTATCCATAACTGTGTATGTGTTTTGAACAAACAATTGAAATATCCTATTATCAAATAGGTGTTCCATCATCGTAGGATCGTAGTACGCGTAGTAACCAAAACCTATTCCCATTGCCATTAAAGTAAATGCAATTGGAAATCCTAAAAGCACTGCAAATAAAAATAAGCCCATCATTAAAATGGCTACTTCTGGGTTTGTAAGACTAAACAACATCTTTTTGATCCTCACTCTCAGCTTTTTTCATTAAAATTTTTTCTGTCTCTTCTGCAACAACCATCCTAGCAGACCACTGACCTTCCTGAATGCAAATAATAGATCTGAAGACTTCACTAATCCCTTGAATAATTAATAAAACTCCTGCTGCTGGTATCATAGATTTAACCATATAAATTTGTATTTGAGCTGGACTACTCCAGCTAGTTTCTTTTATTTTCCATGCAAGAGCAGCGTACTCATACCCATAAAATGCTAAAGCTACAACACCAGGAAAAAAGAAAATAAAATAAAGCACTAAATCTAACCATGCTTGTGTTCTTGGTTTAAATAATCTGTAAATAACATCACCTCTTACATGAGCTTCTGTTGCTAAACAATAAGCACCTGACATCATAAGTATTGCCCCATACATCTGCATACTAAAGTCAAAATTCCATAGTGTTGGTTTGTTAAAAACATAGGCCATTACAACCTCATAAACTGTTCCACCCATTAAAATAACGATACACCATGAAAAAGCTTTCCCCATAGAAGTGCTTAAGGTGTCTGCAAATTTAATGAAAAATTTCATCATAAAGAATTATATTAAGTTGAGCTAAAAAAAAAGGGGGTTTTTCAACCCCCTCTTTTTAAATTTATCTAAAGTTAATTAAATTTTAACTTTTCCGATTGGACCAAACTCATTTTCATAAGCTAATTTGTAGTTCGGTTGATTCATCAACAGATACTTCATTGTTCTCTTAGCGTATGCTTTTTGTGAGTCGATAACTTTCTTAAAGAAAGCATCTTTTCCTGAGAACTCAGCAACGATTTTATCCCAACCTTTTAACTGTTCTGCTAGGATAGCATCAGATGTTTGGTAAACATTAACCTTATGCTCATTCATCAATTTAGCTAAGTCAGTTGAATATCTAACTAATGCTTTAAAGTAGTTATCTGAGTTTGCAGCATAAGCAGCATTCTTCAAGATAGCTTGATGAGCAGGTGAAAGGCTATTCAGTCTCTTAGTGTTCATAGGAATTTCGAACATTTCCTGAGATTGGTGGAAACTTCCTAAGTGATAGTGTTTAGAGACGTCTTGCATTCCAAACTGTGAGTCTGATGTAGGGTTGTTAAACTCTGCAGCATCAATCAAACCAGTTTTCATAGCTGGTTGAATTTCACCACCTGGTAATTGTCTTACGACCATTCCCATAGCAGTTAAAACGTTAGTCGCAAGACCAACTGTTCTATACTTCATACCTTTAACATCAGATACTTTAGTTACATTCTTTTTAAACCAACCAAATGGTTGAGCTGGCATAGGCATATGGAAGAAACCAGTGTAGTTGAATCCTACACTTTTAACTGCTTCTTCGTATAATGCTCTTCCTCCACCATACTCCATCCATCCCATAACTTCTTGAGATGACATTCCGTATGAAGGACCAGTTCCAAAAAGTGAAGCTGCAGCATTTTTTCCATACCAATATGCAGTCACCCAGTGACCCATATCAACTACGCCTGAACTTACTGCTTGTCCAATTTCTGAAGTTTTTACAATTGCGCCAACAGGCTGAAGATCAATTTTTAGTTCTCCTCCTGACATGTCGCTAACCATTTTTGCGTAATCTCCTGCCATTTCAAAAAAGATGTTAGCGCCAGAAGGCCAAGCTGCTTGCATCTTTAAAGTTAATGGAGCACCAAAAGCTACATTTGGCATTGCTACAGCTGTTGCTGCTGCTGCACCTGTTGCTGCTGCTGCTTTGAAGAACTTACGTCTTGAAGGTGTTTTGTTAGCCTTCAATGATTTCTTTTCTTTAATCATTATTACTCCTATAGTTGTTAATTAACTTCTCAAGTTAAGCACAAAATTTACTTAGAGTCTTTCAAAATAGGTGAGCAGATTGCCACTTATAGCCTTATTATACAATCCTAGGTGGTACTATTATATTAATTTATCATTTTCATATACGCAGCATTTTTCAGCTGGAATATGCAATCTAACATTACTTGATGGTACTTCAGTTTCTCTATTAATTTTAGATTTAATAAT
>Ga0209600_1001054_pt1 | contig 19226 bp, 16 predicted proteins | sample COGITO_mtgs_1104_FD_185518 | JGI IMG/M metagenome (GOLD analysis project Ga0209600, IMG submission 185518) | Pelagic marine microbial communities from North Sea - COGITO_mtgs_110421 (SPAdes) (version 2) | ecosystem: Environmental > Aquatic > Marine > Epipelagic ... | reverse complement strand
TAAACTGGATTGCCGAGCCATCAAAATGCCCCCGAAATCCAATCCGAAGCCCGCCTTGATCATCAATGCCAAATTTGCCAGCGGTATAAATCAATTTAAAGCTTTGATATGTGCCAATTTCAAACTGGCCCAATGGCGTTAATGTGGCCTCACCCATCAAATCTTGACGATAATCATTATAGGGCATGTCAGGGTCTTTCTTTCATTTTGGCGAATAAATTTACAAATTTTGGTGGGGATGATCGATTGAATATAGGGATATGGCAAAGCTGAATTGGCCTATATGAAAAAGCAAAACAGCCGTCTTGAAAAGAAAAACTTTCGGCTTTTTCTTGTCTGATTGTGATTGCTTGCCAAAATCATGGTTAGGCAAGCCCATAAACACAATAATCTGCCAACCAGCAAACTGTTTTGAAGAAAGCTTTTCCCCGATTCAATCCAGAAAATACTGTATTTTGAGACTCGCTTCGCTAAGATGATCGATAAGCGTATCAAGCCTTAAGTCCAGTTTCATACCGGTCGACGATAGGCATTTCATCCCCCAAGCCCATTTGCGCTCATCATTTGAAAGAAAAACCCAATCAATATGACAACAATTATTGAAAATGCCGGCATGACCTTCGAGATGATGTTTTTGTTCAGCCTTATTGTCAGCGCGCTTTTTTGCTATGCAAATGAGAAAATACCAATGGAAATCACCGCCCTTGGCGTTGTTCTGATTTTGTTATTTTTCTTTCACTTTTTCCCAATCATTGACCAGAACGGCAGCAATATTTTGCCATCTAGCAAAATATTATCAGGATTTGCCAATCCAGCGATGCTGACCGTTTTGGCACTTCTAGTTGTCGGTCAGGGCGTTGTGAAAACGGGAATTTTGGAAATTTTCTCTCGCCATATGCTGGCGTTGAGCATGGGCAGATTATGGATTGCCACTTTAATATCACTTGTCACTGTGCTGTTGATTAGTGCCTTTTTGAACAATATCCCTGTGGTCATTATTTTCATCCCCATCATGCAGGGCATTGCGCAAAGATTTCATATTCCCGCCTCTAAATTACTTATGCCGCTTAGCTTTGTTGCTGTTGTTGGCGGCATGACCACCCTTGTAGGCTCAGGCACAAATCTATTGGTATCAAACGCGCTGATCGAAGCCGGTTTTCATGGGTTTACCTTTTTTGAATTCACCCTTCCCGGATTGCTTCTTGCCGGTACCGGCCTTGCCTATGTGACGATTATTGCGCCGAAATTTCTGCCGCATCGAACCAGCCTTAGCCATCGTATGCGCGAACGTCTTGATCAGCATTTCATGGCAGAGATTTCGATTAATGCCGGATCAAGGCTGATTGGCCAGTCGCTTGGCGTGCGCATGTTTCACGAATTGCCTGATATAAATGTGCGGATGATCAACCGGCTTGGCAAAACAATCTTGCCGCCCTTTACCGGTTTGAAATTACGCGAAGATGATGTCATTGCGCTTTCGGCAACCCGCGAGGATCTGACCAAATTGATGGATTCTGGCTATGGATTAACCCCAGCTGAAGGCTATCGGACAAATCCGAACAGCCATAAGAAATCTGATCAGATTGTTGTTGAAATGATGATCACACCATCATCATCTTTGGTCGATAACACCATTAGCCGAACCGGTTTTGAATATCGGCATAATTGTCAGGTTCTGGGAATCCAGCATCACGCGCACATGATCCGCAGCCGCATGGGACAGGCCAAGTTGGCGGCAGGCGATCTGCTTTTGGTCAAATGTGATACCGAAACGCTTCGCGGTTTGCGCGAAGATCTCGATGTTGTTCTGGTCGAATTTTCGGTTGAGGAACTGCCAAATCTGAAATCGGCCAATGTTTCTATTTTCATTTTTCTTTCGGTGGTTCTATCAGCGGCATTTGGTTTGGTGCCAATCGTGATTTCGTCTTTTTTTGGCGCCTTGGCGATGGTGGCTACCAATGTCATCAGCTTGCAACAGGCAACCCGCGCCCTAGATTTTAAAGTCATCACAACGATCGCGGCAGCACTTGCACTTGGGGTGGCGATGGAGGCCACTGGCGCTGCCACCTATCTTGCCAATCTCATTCTGTCCGTCACCGGAACCGCCAGCCCAAGGGTGGTTTTAAGCACATTCTTCCTGATGGTTGCTTTGATGTCGAATATCATCAGCACCAAGACCTGCGCCGTTCTTTTCGCCCCGATTGGCCTTCATATTGGTGCCGAGATTGGCATTGACCCACGAATCTTTGCCATCACCATTGTGTTTGCTGCCAATTGCGCCTTTGCAACCCCCTTTGCCTATCAGACAAGCTTGCTGGTGATGGGACCGGGAAGTTATCATTTCAAGGATTTTCTCAAAGTGGGATCGCCCTTGGTCATTCTCATCTGGCTTGTATATTCCGCCTTTATTCCTTGGTATTACGGATTGTAAAATGAAAAAAGAGGTACCGGACGCGTCACGCCAACCATGGAAAAATGTCGGTTATGCCGCGTCAAATTCTGGGCCTCTTTCTGGCATAAGGGTTGTTGATCTTTCACGTCTTGTTGCCGGCAATATGGCCTCGCTCCAGCTGGCTGATTCGGGCGCTGACGTCACCAAGATAGAGCCTTTGCCAGCGGGCGACCCGCTTCGCGCATGGCAACAGGATGGCATACAGACATTCTGGTCGGTCTATTGCCGCAATAAAACAAGCATCGCTCTTGATTTCCGGCATGAAAAATCAATCGATATTCTAACCCGTTTAATTGATCAGGCGGATATTATGATCGAAAGCTTTCGCCCGGGAATTTTAGAATCAATGGGGCTGGCACCGGCGATTTTGCATCAGCGCAATCCGGGTTTGATCATTTTGCGGGTTTCCGGATTTGGTCAATCTGGGCCCTATAGCCACCGGCCCGGTTTTGGCACTCTTGTCGAGGCGATGTCAGGATTTGCCAGCCGTACTGGCGAGGCGGGTGGCGGTCCATTGCTGCCGCCGGTGGCGCTGGCAGATATGATTTCCGGCCTTTACGGATCAAACGGCATCATGATGGCATTACGTGGCCGCGAACAAACCGGCCACGGCCAAGTTATTGATCTTGCGCTTCTTGATTCCATGGTTTCGGCGATCGGCCCTGATGCTTTTGATTATGCCGTTACTGGAGAGGTCAAACAGCGCGTTGGCAATGGATCAAACACGGCAAGCCCGCGCAATATCTACCAAACATCAGATGATCATTTCATCGCCATTTCGGCATCAATCCAATCAACAGCCAAACGCCTTTTTGCCACTGTTGGGGCAGCAGCCATGATTGATGATCCAAAATTTGCCACCAATGCGGCGCGGGTGAAACATCAGGCCGAGATAGACATAGTGGTCGGCGGCTGGATCGCCGCGCGAAGCCGAAAAGAGGTTTTGGCCATTTTTGACGCTGAGGGCATTACCGCCGCGCCAGTCAATAATATTGCCGATAATGCCAATGACCCGCATTTTATCGAACGCGGCATTTATGTAGCGGCAACCAATCCGGCAACTGATGCGGCAATGGGCAAGGTGCCAATGCATCAGCCACTTCCGATTATGGAAAACAATCTTGACCGACTGCGCATGCCAGCGCCAACACTTGGCCAGCATAGCCGCGCCGAATTGGCCAAGGCCGGATTTCAAGATAATGAAATTGACCAATTGATTGCACTAAATGTGATTAGCCAGCCCTAAGGGTGCCAGTATTGGTATTGGTATTGGTATTGGTATTGGTATTGGTGCTGGTATTGGCACTGGTACTGGCAAGGATAAATCACAAGGTGATATTTCAGGCGACAAGTGGCGAGAGCTGGCGTAAATTAGAGTTTGGTTAAGCTCGCATCATAGCAAATAACATCAGCCTATTTCCAGCGCCTCCAATGATTGCCTGCTTATCAACTATTTACTGACATCAAATATCTTTCGCCCATCAACTATTTATCGATCATCATGCCTGTTGATTTTTTTGCATTCCTAACCGCGCGTGCCGCTGTCAGCCTTGTCACGACAATGCTGTCAATTGCGATTGGCTGGCATCTGTATCAAAATAGCGGCGACCCGTTTGATCTGGCGCTTGTCGGGCTAATGCAGATCATGCCGATTTTTCTGTTTTTCTTTGTTACTGGCTGGGCAACTGACAGTTTGCCGCGAAAAGCCCTGTTAATCATCTGCACCATTACCGAAGCGGTGATTTTGATTGGTATCACTATGGCCATGCTTGCCAGTGATTTGAATTTGACGGTCATTTTTGCGCTACTATTTGCGCATGGCGGGGTCAAGGCGTTTTACACACCAGCCCAACAAGCCATCATTCCCAATATCGTTCCGCCTGCCATGCTGTCGCGTGCGATTGCACTGAATTCCACCATTGGCAAAATTTTTGCCACGGCGGGGCCATTGCTGGCGGGTGTTCTGATTACGGTGATTGACGTTTACACCTATCTTGTTGCCGCTGGCTTGATGGTGATCAGCACAATTGCCTATCTGTTTTTGCCAAAATTAACCCGGCTAAAGCCTGTTGGCCGAAGCCTTGATATGGTTCTTGGCGGCGTTGCCTATGTTCGGTCAAATTCAATTGTTCTTGGGGCGATCGCGCTTGATCTGTTCATTGTTCTTATGGGGTCGGTCGTGACCTTATTGCCGGTTTATGCGGCTGATATCTTGAATGTCGGGCCAGAATCACTTGGTGTGCTGCGCGGCATGCCGGCGCTTGGCGGGGTTGTTGTTGGGCTTGGGCTTGCCGCTTTGCCGCCGATGCGGCGGTCAGGGCTTTGCCTTTTCGCCGCGCTGCTGGTGTTTGCAGCGTCAATTCTGGTTTTTGCGGTTTCGACCATTTTTTGGGTCAGCCTTGTGGCCTTGTTTGTCTATGGCGCAGCCGATATGGTAAGTGTCAATATACGCATGACCCTTATTCAATTGGCCACACCCGATCATCTTCGCGGCAGAGTTAGCGCGGTGAACGCCATTTTCATTTCATCATCAAATGAAATGGGTGATGTTCGGGCTGGCAGCGCAGCCGCACTTCTTGGCCCTGTTACAACTGTGTTTATTGGCGGACTGGCGGCAGTGGGCGTGGCGATTGGCGGCTGGTATGTTTTTCCAAAACTACGCCACCTCGATCGACTGGCCGACCTATGCCCCCCAGACGAGCCCGAACGCAAAGGAGATAAAAATGACCAACAATAATCCTTATACCCCACCGGCGGTCTGGACATGGCAAGCCGAGAATGGTGGCACATTTGCCAATATCAACCGGCCAATTGCAGGCGCAACGCATGACAAGCCGCTTGCTGTTGGCAAACACCCGCTTCAGCTTTATTCGCTAGCCACTCCGAATGGCGTAAAAATAACCGTGATGCTTGAAGAATTATTGGCGCAAAACATCACTGGCGCCGAATATGACGCATGGCTGATCCAGATTCGCAATGGCGACCAATTCGGCAACGGTTTTGTCGAGATTAACCCAAATTCAAAAATTCCGGCCTTGATGGATCATTCAATATCGCCGCCATTGCGCGTGTTCGAATCAGGCAATATTTTACTCTATCTGGCAGATAAATTCGCAACATTGATCCCAAAAGACCCTGCCGGCCGAACCGAATGTTTATCATGGCTTTTCTGGCAGATGGGAAGCGCGCCTTATCTTGGTGGCGGCTTTGGCCATTTCTATGCCTATGCGCCAGAAAAACTGCCCTATCCGATTGACCGTTTTACAATGGAAACCAAACGCCAGCTTGATGTTCTTGATCGCCAACTTGCCGAACATAGCTATGTCAGTGGTGAGGAATACAGCATTGCCGATATTGCGATTTGGGCTTGGTATGGGCAGTTGGTTCTTGGCCGTCTTTATAATGCGGCTGAATTTCTGGATGTGCAAACCTATAGTCATGTCATTCGCTGGGCCAAAGCGATCGATTCGCGTCCGGCGGTGAAACGTGGCCGCATGGTTAACCGTGTGTCTGGGGCACCGGAATTCCAGCTTCATGAACGCCATGACGCCAGCGATTTTGATAATAAGACACAAGATAAAATTGCCTAGGCAAAAACCCTGTTTTGCACCGGCCAAACAACCCCAAATTAGATTTTACCAAAGGACTAGGCAACATGAATTGGACAGCACGGCGTCAACGGTTTCGGCAGATTTTGGCAGGCAATGAATGCATCACACCAGCAACGGTTTTTGACCCTTTATCGGCACGCATGGTCGAAGACCTTGGCGGCCAGGTTGGCATGCTTGCCGGATCGGTGGCGGCAATGTCGATCCTTGGCGCACCCGATAAAATGCTGATCACCGCGTCAGAATTTGCTGATATGGCCTTGCGGATTTGCCGGGCGGGTGATCTGGCGGTTATTGCCGATGCTGATCATGGCTATGGCAATGCCATGAATGTACAGCGCACAATCCGTGAACTTGACCATTCTGGCCTTGCCGCAATCACCATTGAAGATACTGATTTGCCCCAACCTTTTGGATCAGAGGCAACACAGCTTTTGAATATTGATGAGGCGGTTGGTAAAATGCGGGCGGCTGTGGCAGGGCGTGTTGATGCCGATTTGGTTATTCTGGCGCGGACCAGTGCGGCCACCGTTACCGGCCGTGACGATTGCATCGCCCGAATCAAGGCCTATGAAAAAACTGGCGTCGATGGTATTACGCTGATCGGTGCCCGTTCCCTTGAGGATTTGACCGCGCTTTGCGCCGCAACCAATCTTCCTATTATGCTTGGCGGCATTGGATCACTTGCACCAAAAGCCGATGATCTGGCAAAAATGGGCGCGCGCATATGTCTTAGGGGGCATCAACCCTATCTGGCATCACTTGCCGCAACCTATAACGCCATCCAGCAAGTGCTTGGACAGGCAAATCCTGATGATGCACCGCCAGTGATCAATTCCGCCATTTTGCGGCAATTAACGCGTGAAGACGGCTATGATGATGATGCTGATCAATTTTTGAAATAGGCCAAAATCGGCATTTGTAACAACCAACGGCTTTAGACGAGCCCCTTTACCTTTGGCCAAGATTTGACAAGTTTATGAAAACTGCCCTAATTGACATTAGTAATTGGCAATCGGATTGCCGCAAAAAGTCAAAATAGCATGACACAGGAGATGATGATTTGAGCGCCCCTTATTGGACACCATCAGGCGGCCTGCCGCCGCAATCTCAATTATTGTCAGATCGCGCAGTTTTCACTACCGGATATGCGGTAATCCCAAAAGGTGTTTTATCGGATATCGTGACAAGCTATCTGCCGTTCTGGAGCAAGACCAGATTATGGGTTTTAGCGCGTCCCATGACTGGCTTTTCTGAAACCTTTTCCCATTATCTGATGGAAATTGAATCGGGTGGCGGCAGCGATCGGCCAGATGATAATGCGGACGCGCAATCGGTGCTTTTTGTGACAAGCGGTTCAATGACAATAACCATTGACGGTACAGCGCACCCTTTGACGATTGGAGGCTATGCCTATCTGCCAGCAGGAAGTGATTGGACGATCATCAATGATGGCAGCCAAACAGCCAGCTTTCACTGGATTCGTAAACGTTATAAGGCGGTTAGCGGCATTGACCGGCCTGATGCTTTTGTCACAAGTGATGGCGCTGTTGACCCGATCGCCATGCCCGATACTGATGGGCGCTGGGCAACCACAAGATTTGTTGATCCGACCGATTTACGCCATGACATGCATGTGAATATCGTGACCTTTCAACCGGGCGGCACGATCCCTTTTGCCGAAACACATGTGATGGAACATGGGCTTTTCGTTCTAAGCGGCAAGGCGGTTTATCATTTGAATCAAGATTGGGTTGAGGTCGAAGCGGGTGACTATATGTGGCTTCGCGCTTTTTGCCCACAAGCCTGTTATGCCGGGGGTCCCGATCCGTTCCGCTATTTGCTCTATAAGGATGTAAACCGGCATATGCCGCTTGATCTATAGCTTCGCCAAAAGCAGAAAAGGCCATGGATAATTACCTTTTCCAGCTTTCACCCATGGCCCTGATTTACCTTAAAATGGCAAAATTGTTAAAGTTTCACCCCTAGCTGGCAGCGCGGTTTTTTTCAAGCCAGCTATCGACAAGCGCGACGGTTTCGTCAAGGCTTGGCAAATGCGAGCCTTTTTGCGCGGCAACGGTTTGCACCAGCTTGTCAACACGTTCGATATTCTTGGCACCCGCGGCTAAGGCGCGCGCAGCCGATGATGGGCTGCCAAGCGATTGTGCCGCATTGGCATATTTTTCAAACGGCACAAAATCAGCAGATGCCCCGCCAAGGCTGATGCATAATTCAACAACCCAATTATAGATTTCGCGCGACTGCTCAAGGTCATGATGAACCGCATCCTGAATTGGGCGCATTTCTTCTTTTTGAACACAGCGGTAATTTCCCGCGACAAGCATTGCCCATTTTGCCAATGGCACAAATACTGAGTCATGTACCTTTAGTTTGACTGGCAATTCGATCTCAGCGCCGTCATCAGTGGTAAAACGAACCGCCTCAATATCGGCCTGAAGGCGGCGAAGCATGGCGTTATCCTGCTCATGGTGAAACGCGGCTGCCTTGAAATTGGTTGGCAGGCGAACCTGCAAGACATTGAGGTTTTCCTCAGGTGGACGGAACGCCTGCGGGTCAGGGCTGCATAGGGTGAATTTTTCTGGATCAAACGCATCCCAGACCGTTGATTCAGCGTAACAGACACGCAAGGACTCAACATCCATATTGGGAAGACGCTTCATAAAGCTAAGTGGTGGCATATTCATGATCGACATGCATGGCACGCCAGATTTTGCCACCGCTTGCAGCAAATCACGAACACCAGGTGATGAATATTGTGGCTCCTGCATGGCAAGAACAACAAGATCAAAATCTGCCGGATCACAATCGGCGGGGCCGCCAGCCGACAATTTGCCAGCCAGTCCACTTGTGCGGATTTCAACAAGGCCTTCACGGCCTTTTACTGGTGTGCGGATAATCGCACCTTCGGCATTGAAAAGATCGGCTTCGACAGGAAGGCAGATCATCTTTGCGTTATGACCAGCCAAAACAATTTTGGTAGCCAGCAACGATCCATATGATGCGCCAAGAATCAGAACATTTAGGGGGGTCATGTGAGGGTGTCTCCAATAAAACAAAATTCGTACCTTGTCTTAACGTGATAGGCCAAGAATTTCAATGTAAACAGAGTCGTTTTTCCAGTCACATGCCTTTGCACACCACCATTTTCAAGCGGGCAGGCCCCAGTCAAAAGGCAAAATACGGGTAGAATGCCAATTTCACAGATTTATATTTTACCAAACCTGAATTCAGCGCAATTTTTTTTGGTTTGCCGGCATGCAAGACCTGGCAAAAATTTGAAAAAATTTTTGATGGAACGCTAAAATGGGGCTGATATCACTCGGCCTTGATCGGATTAGCAAGAATGCCAATGCCTTCAATCTCGATTTCGACAAGGTCGCCATCTTTCATCCATAATGGTGGTTTGCGCGCATGGCCAACACCTGACGGGGTTCCCATGATAACCAGATCACCCGGCTCAAGCGTAAAGGCCTTGGTAATATAGACAAGGGTTTCAATGACCGGAAAAATCATCATATCCGTTGTGCTTGATTGCACGGTTTGACCATTTAACCGACATTCGATTTTCAAACCTGTTGCCGCTTTTGGCAATTCGTCAGGCGTGACCATGATGGGGCCAAACGGGCCAGTCTTGTCAAAATTCTTGCCCATCGTCCATTGAATCGTATGCCGCTGAAATTCACGAACCGACCCATCATTAAAACAGCTATAGCCAGCAATGACATCAAGCGCGTTATCTTCGGTCAGGTTTTTACATTCCTTGCCAATAATCACTGCTAATTCGGCTTCATAATCAAGCGTTTCGGAAACAGCCGGGGCAATGATTGGCTGGTTGGCAGCGACAAGCGACGTGGCGCTGCGCATAAAAATCGCCGGAAAGGGCTGTTTGTCGAATGGCCCTTCAGCAATATGATCCATGTAATTCAAACCAAGACATAAGATTTTGCCCGGCTTTGCGACTGGCAGCCCGATGGTGATATCCTCGATCTGATGATGGATCGCATCGCCAGCCTTGGCCATTAGCGCGGCAATCTGGTCAAGCTGGCCTGTTTTTATCACCGTGCCAAGATCGCGCGGTGCAGCAGGGTCAAGGCGCGACAAATCAACAACGCCTCGATCAGAGATAACGCCAATATGTGGTCCATCCGCCTGTTCAAATGCAACTAGCCGCATTTCATTACTCCTTTAAAAAAATCATTTGTTGAATTGAGATTATTATCGTCGGCTTATCCAAACCGCCTAGGTGCCAATTTTCATCGGTGCGGTCATGCCCCGCAAACATGCAATCACGCTTAAAGCGGTAATCTTGCCGGTTCCCGGATTGCTCTCAGATTGCACATTCTGAATCTGCAACGTGAATTTTGCACTATCAGCATCGACTTCAATCGAATGTGTATTGCGGTCAAGATGCGGATCGGCCCAAACTTCAAGCTCGGTTGAATCAGCGCCAATACCGGCAAGCCCCAGAGCCGCCGCCACATTGACATTGGCCGGGAACGCCTTGGCCCCTTCACGCGCGCTGCCTTTGAAAACCTGAATGGCGCCATTCAGCCGATCAAGGCTAATATTATTGTTGATGATATGCGGCGCATCTTTTAGCGCATTAGGCGGTTTACGGGTGATCATGCGCACTGAATGGATGTTGCCCTCGGCCGCGGCACGAACCGCATCAAGCCCCAGCAATGCGCCGGTTGCAAGAACAAGCTGGCCACCATTTGCGCGTGCCATATCTTCGATATCTTCATTCGCAAGAATACCGGCACCACTTACCGTCACCAAAATGCGCCCCCGCGAAAAAGCCGCAATAGCAATATCGCGAAACACCGATTTTGGCGCACAATCCACAATCACATCACAGCAAGCGGCCACCTCGTCAATTGACATCAATTCAACCGGTGATGACAAGCCAGCAATGCTGGCAAGCGCCTTGTCACGTCGGCCTGACGCAATTGCCACCAGCGACATGCCGTTAATGCCCGCATCAAGCGCCTTTGCGACAACATTGCCAATGGTTCCAAGGCCAATAATTCCTACAGATAACATATTTTTCCTAAAGCTTAAAATGCAGTGACTTCATCACAGTTATTAATAATCAAAAAAGGGGTGGGCTTGTCGAATTATATTGACTCGGTGAAGCGAACCTTTGCAACCTTAATCAACAAAAACACATCTAACGCGGCGCCTATTTTCATTGAAATGTTGTCGCTTAAACTAAGCAAGAGGGAGTAATCTTACTATGCTAATTTCAAGACTTTCAATTCTCGGAGCCGCGGCTGCCGGCGTCATGATGGCGTCATCCTTCGCACAGGCTGGATCCCATTCCGTTCCAAAACTGCCTTGTGATACTGCTCAGTTAATCGTTCCATGGAAAGCTGGCGGTGGCACACAGGTTCTCTACGCTTTGGTTGAGAAAACAATCAGCGAAATGGATACACCTTATAATTTGAAGGTTGTAACAGTTCCAGGTCAAGGCGGTAACAAAGGCGCCAAACAAGCAGCCAAAGCCGCACCCGATGGCTGCACCTTGTTCGCCATTCACCAGTCGGCCATTACCAGTTTTTTGAATGGCCGGATCGATTTCCACTATAATGGTTTTGATACTGTTGCCAATGTCACCGTAACACCTGACATCATCGGTGCATCTGCAGATGCACCTTTCAACACCATTCAAGAAATGGCAAGCTATGCTAAGGCCAATCCAGGCAAGGTTTCAGCCGGCGCCACTTTTGGGTCTACATCACATTTCATCTGGCTCTTGCTGGAAAAGAAAATGGGGATCAAATTAAATCTTGTTCCTTATGACGGCACCTCAGAAAGAATGAACGCGCTGTTGTCAGGTGCTATCACTCTTGGCGCAGTTAATGTGGCTTCAGGTAAGAAGCATCTACAGGCCGGTACAATTAAGCCGCTGGCGATTGCATCGGATGACCGTGATAAAGCAATTCCTGATGTTCCAACTCTTAAACAAGCTGGCTATGACATGACCTTTGCTCTCGAGCGCGGTATTGTAGCGCCAAAAGGAACCCCACGTGAAATAATTGACATGTGGGCGGGCATTATTAAGCAGGCGGTCGACAACCCTTCACTGCAAGCCGCAATGGACGCTAAAGGCACCGGCCTTCGCTTCCAGGGCCCTGATGATTTCCGTGCTTACGCTGACAAGATCTACAGTGACTATGAAGCTGTTGCTATCGAAATTGGTATGTACAAAAAATAGTCGGGTTAGCTGCCCTAGCAAGTGGCTACGAAAAAAGTAAAAGCTGGTGGCCTGGTGCCACCAGCTTCTAATTAACCTTACAATATTTTCTAATGGCGCAGTCTTAATATGACACTTAATCGGGATAGCTTAATAGCATTATGCCTCATTATGATGTGTGGTGGGCTTATGCTTGCCAGCTTTGAAATTCGTGAGCCTGACTATGGTGTATTATCACCCGCAGCCTGGCCTCGACTCATCATCATAATTATTAGTATTTTGAGTGTGATTTATTTGCTGCAATCCATTGGCATGCCAAAAGAGGACAAGGATGCCGTTCCAAGAAAGACCATTGGCGAATTTATTTTTTATTGGCGAAATGTGATTGCCGTTTTTTCAATTTTTGCTGTTTACCTAATTACGCTGCCTTATTTAGGCATGCTGATTGGCAACGTTTTATTTAGTTTTATCTTGCTGACTGTTCTGGGTGGCTGGAGTTCAATTTTAATGCATTTGTTGGTTGCACTTGGCGCTTCTGGAGGCATGTGGTTTTTATTCACCTTTGCGTTGGAAGTGTTCCTTCCACGCGGGTCTTTGACAGGGCTTTGATCGTCAAATGGATATTTTTCTTGAAGCACTTTTTAACATAATTGATCCAATAACTTTGATTTATATGGTCATTGGTGTTGGTGCAGGGCTAATGGCTGGTTCTATTCCGGGCTTTACAATTGCAATGGCGATTGTTTTAACGCTGCCATTCACTTTTTCAATGCCACCCGCACAGGGGCTCGCAACCATGATTTCAGTTCTGGTCGGTGGCCTTTCTGGCGGCCTTATGTCTGGCATCCTAACAGGCATTCCAGGAACTCCATCTTCAGTTGCGACGACCTTTGATGGCTTTCCGATGGCGCGTAATGGTGAACCCGGCCTTGCGCTTGGCATTGGCGTTTGGTCATCATTTTGTGGCGGCATTATCTCAGCAGTTCTACTAGTACTGTTCGCACCCCAGCTCGCGATGGTCGGCTTAGAGTTCCAGCCCTGGGATTTTTTCATGCTGGTTATGTTTGCCTTAACTGTGACAGCATCACTGGCTGGCGAACATCTGATTAAGGGTTTGATTGCCGGTGCTGCTGGTTTGCTTATCCGGACGGTTGGCGAGGATGAAGCAGTTGGTGTTGGCCGGTTTGATTTTGGTTCTGACTATCTTTTGACAGGTTTTGATTTTATCGCAGTGTTGATTGGATTGTTTGCCTTTTCCCAGCTGCTGTCTGATTTGCGTAATCCCGTAACTGCGCGCAATGCCCTTAGCGACCGCAAACAAGTCAAGGTAAAAATAGAGCACCGGCGCGCCATCGCTATTTTGATCAAAAATTGGGTAGTGGTAATCCGTTCAGCACTGATTGGAATGTTCACAGGGATTTTGCCTGGTGCCGGCGGTTCCATCGCAAATATTCTCGCTTATGATCAAGCCAAAAAAGCAGCCAAAGATGACTCAAAATTTGGTAAAGGAGACCCACGCGGCATTATTGCGCCGGAGACATCAAATAATGCTGTTGAAGGCGGTGCACTAACCCCTCTTATGGCTCTTGGTATCCCTGGTGATATCACGGCAGCAATTATGCTAGGGGCTTTACTCATGCATGATATTGTGCCCGGGCCGACTTTCATCAAAGATGAACCTGCCCTCGCTTATTCAATATACATCGCCTTTTTCTTGGCCAGCTTCATTATGATTGGTATGCAGTCAGGTGTTCTCCGCGTTTTTGTTTTGGTCACGCGGATTAAAACCTATGTGCTAGCAACAGTAATTTTGACCTTTGCAACCATCGGTGTATTTGCGCTTCATAATTCAATTGAAGATATCTGGACCTTGTTCTTCTTTGGTATCCTAGGTTTTGTTATGCGCCAATTGGGATTTCCACTAGCGCCGATGATCCTTGGTGTTGTTCTTGGCAATATTGCGGAATTAAATTTAGCTCGAGCCTTAGCAATTGACGCCGACCCTATGCTGTTTTTTGTTCGGCCTTGGTCTCTGTTCTTTGCCATTGTTGCCGTATTCTCAATGATTTTCCCAATTTATCAGAAACATCGCGATACTGGCTCGTTGATTGAGCGGCTATTTTCACCATTAGTGCTGCTTTCCCTATCATTACCATTATTCATGATGGGCGGCTTTTTGCGGACAACCCTGGCGATTGCAGCAATCGCTATTAGCAGCTTTATCCTCTGGCGCCGGTTTGGTAGCAGTAAATCAAAAGTTTAACCGCGCCACCCCTTTAATGGAATTCGGAACGGGCACTCACAATTGTCAGGGCACAAAATCAATTGTCTTGGTTCTGTTTGCAAAGGCCCTCAAGCAAAAAAGTGGCCGTATGGGTTTTATAACCGACTGTTAACTGGAAACAAATAACTGCCCTGATGCTAATTTGCGCGCAGTGCGAACCAGCCCAGCAGATCTCAGATCAAGCCCATTGTTAGTGACATCATAGTCGACAACCACGTCAATCGTTCCAGATGGATGCTCGATGGTAACTGTTGCTGGATTTGCGCTTGGCCGCGTCAATAGCCCGTCGGCAACACTGCCAGGGGTAATAGCACAAGAAGCCAGACATTGCGCACCAGTTACCGCCATCGTTGGGTGTGCTTGCCATGGCATAAAATAACGGGCAGCAATGGTGCCGCCAGCCTTTGCCGGCGCAAACACAGCAAATTTTGGTGTAACAGATTTGCGCACATCGCCCATGCCCATTGCCTTACCAGCGGCGAGCCTTACTGTTTCCATCTTAGTCATGAAGTCTTTATTGGCTTCAAGCTCTTCAACAGACTCATATCCAGAAAGTTCAAATGCGTCGGCGCGCGCGCAAACGGTTGGCATTGCGACATCCATACAGGTCACTTCAATATCATCAAATTGGTCACGAAGGTTACCCGTTGGCAACAATTTACCCGTGGCCGCACCAACAACATCCATAAATTGTAAATCAATGCGCGCAGCGGTTCCAGGCACACCATCAATGGCCGTATCGCCATCATAGTGCACAACCCCACCTGGCGTTTGCACCCTTGCCACGACCAGAGCGCCTGTATTGACAAGTTTGATCCGCACTTCGGTAAGCGGATCAATGGCTGGCATAAGCCCCATTTCAATCGCCGCTGGGCCAACACCCGATAGAATATTGCCGCAGGTTGGTTTGAAATCGACAAGCTGTTCCAAAACCGAAACCTGCGCAAAGAAATAATCAATATCAGCCGAATCATCGGCAGATTGTGACAGCATCGCAACCTTGTTGGTTACGGCATTGCCGCCACCAATACCATCAATGTTCAATGGATGACCCGCGCCAACCACCTGAAGCAGGATTTTGGCAATAGCATCACGATCAGATGGCAAATCAGCTGCATTAAAATAAGGGCCGCGCGACGTGCCGCCACGCATAAACAGAAATGGAATTTCACGCTGAGCCATTTGACGGATCCTTAACGAGAGATATATGAGGGATGCTGGCCGCGGATCTTGTCATGCGACAATGCCAAGCAAGATTAGACCAGCAAGATTATTATGCTTGGTAAGAACGCTAATGCAGAATGTCCACGCTGACAACTGTTGTCATATATGCGCCGCCATATATACAAGGTAAAATTTCTGTATAGACTGATAGTTGGCAGTTTCATTTCGACACCACCACCGGTCATCTTTTTAAGGGGTAAAATACGATGCGTAACAGCGGTATTGGGTTTATCGGCCTCGGCCAAATGGGGCTTGGCATGGCCAATAATCTGGCCAAAATCGCCGCACCATTTTACGCTTATGACGCGGTGCCAGCCGCCACTGACAGGCTGGATGGCGACGATATCATCATTGCCAGCACAATTGGCAATCTGGCGGCGAATTGTCATCTCATATTCCTATGCCTTCCATCTGCCAAAGAGGTGAATGAGGTAATTTTTGGCGCTGGTGGTATTGCAGAATCGGCACAAGGTGATCTTGCCATTATCGACACCTCAACAATTGACCGTCTTGAGGCCATTGCCATCCATGATCAATTGGCAGGCCGCGGCATTTCCTATGCTGATTGCCCAATTTCCGGCCTTCCCTTTCGTGCCACAGATGGCACATTGACCTTGATGTTTGGCGGCAGCAAACCCTTGTTTGATCGTGCCAAGCCACAACTTAATGCAATGGGCGAATTTATCGTCTATTGTGGCGAAAGCGGCGCTGGCCAGATGATGAAAGCGGTCAATAACATCATATATGATATCAATATTGTCGCGCTATGTGAGGTATTGCCGCTGGCTGTTGCTGGCGGTCTTTCAACCGAGGCCTTGACCCAAGTAGTGACAACCGCAAGCGCCCGCAGCTTTGCGGGCGATCATTTCGTACCACGCATGTTGGCGCGCCAGTTCGACAATGATTTTTCAATGCAGGACGCCTATAAAGATATTTTGAATGTCCAGCGCATTGCCATTGAAAAACGCGCCATGACCCCATTGGTGAATGCGATGACAAGCAGCTATCAAAATGCCATCGCCGCTGGGTATGGCCGCGAGCCAAAAAGCGCCATTATCAAGATTTATGAAAAGGCACTTGGCACCGAATTCAGCGATCGATAGACCAGCAGATCTCAGTTTATGCGGGTAACGCCAGACCCACGTTCCATGCCCATTTCGGCTTGTGGCCAAAATCATCATATGACCAGCAAATATTCGTTGTGATAATTTCAGCATAACGGTTGATCCGGTGATTTTTTCATAGTAGATGTAAAAAATCACATAGCTAGGAACGTCAATGCCAATCTATTCAGAATCTTTTGCCGCTGCCTTTGGCATGTTGGCCAGCTCGGATCGTGATCTGATGGAAATTCTGGCGCTTTCCATCAATGTCAGTTTGGCATCGCTGGTTTTGTCTTGCGTGATCGGTCTTCCCATTGGTGCGTTTCTGGCCATGCGTCATTTCCCGATGCGTGATTTTCTGGTTGGTGTTTTCAATGCCATGATGGGGTTGCCACCGGTTGTTGTGGGACTGTTGGTTTATTTGCATTTATCCAGATCAGGGCCTTTTGGCTGGCTTGGGCTGCTATATACGCCGCAGGCCATGGTGATTGCACAAATGATTTTGATCACCCCGATCATCATCGCGCTATCCTGTCAGGTCCTTGAGGATCTGCACGAAGATTATAAAGATTTTTTCGATAGCCTTGTGGTGCCAAAACGAACCGCACTTTTGGCCTATATCATTGATGCGCGCTATTCGCTTATGACGGTTATTCTGGCCGGATTTGGCCGCGCCATTTCCGAAGTCGGCGCGGTGATTATAGTTGGCGGCAATATTGATCATCTCACCCGCGTCATGACAACGGCGATTGCGCTTGAAACCTCGAAAGGCGAGCTGGCGCTGGCCTTGGCGCTTGGCTTGATTCTATTGGCGATTTCGCTTGCGGTGAATTTTCTGGTGCAATGGTTAAAAGCATCGGCAAGGCGGCGTGCCTATGTCTGATCAAACCGCAATGGCACAGCGCGGCCTGATGCCAATCACCGTCCAGAATATTACCTTGACGCTGAATGAGCGTATGTTGATTGATGATCTGTCTTGTATCATCAAATCAGACGGTATGAGCGTCATTATGGGGCCGAATGGTGCTGGGAAAAGCCTTCTCATGCGCTGTCTTCACGGGCTGGCAAAGCCTGATGTGGGGCAAATCCTCTATGCCGCTGCGCCGCTTGATCCTTTGATTAGGCAAAAGCAATCATTGGTCTTTCAAACCCCAACTATCTTGCGTCGGACGGTTTTGGCAAATCTGCTGTTTGTAGCGCGCCAACGCGGCATTGATGATCCGAAAATATCAATGGATTATCTGGCGCAATTACGGCTTGATCATCTTGCCCAGCATCCAGCGCGGCTTTTATCTGGCGGCGAAAAGCAACGACTTGCCTTGGCGCGGGCATTGATCATCAATCCGGCAATCCTGTTCCTAGACGAAGCAACCTCAAATCTGGATCCAGCATCGATTGAAACGATTGAAACCAATCTGCAATCGGTTAGCAAACAAGGCACGAAAATTATTTTTGTGACGCATGATATCGGACAGGCCAAGCGGCTTGCCGATGATGTTCTGTTTTTGCATCACGGCAAATTAGCTGAACATAGCCCCGCCAAATCTTTCTTTCAAAAACCAAAATCAGCCGCCGCCAGAGCCTATCTGGCTGGCAAGCTGGTTTTATAACACCCAATAGACGGCATCTGCCAAAGGAGCCTTTATGAAATTTGCAATTCTGTTTGCTACTGGCGCCGCCTGCCTTGCCACTGCCGCAATGGCCGATAATGCGATCCTTGTTCAATCAACAACGTCGACAAAAAACGCCGGTCTTTATGATTATATTCTGCCAATGGTCAAAGCCGACACCGGCATCACGGTGAATGTGGTCGCGGTTGGAACCGGGGCGGCGATCAAGAATGCCATGAATTGTGATGGTGATGTCCTTTTGGTGCATAGCCGGAAACGCGAAGACCAGTTCGTTGCCGCTGGTTATGCCAAGCAGCGTTATGATGTCATGTATAATGATTTTGTGGTGATTGGTCCGGCGGGTGATCCGGCCGGCATTGCTAGCGGCAAGGATGTCATCGCTGCAATGGTGAAAATCGCCAATTCGAAATCAAAATTTGCATCACGTGGGGATGATTCGGGAACGCATAGCAAGGAAAAATCCTTGTGGGCAACGGCAAAGATTGATCAGGCGGCAAGTTCGGGTGACTGGTACCGCGAAACCGGCTCGGGTATGGGTGCGACCTTGAATGCCGCTGTTGGCATGGGCGCCTATGCTTTGAGTGATCGCGCCTCATGGGGCGCACATGCGAATAAGGCAGATTTCAGAATCATGGTCGAGGGTGATCAAAGGCTTTTCAACCCCTATGGTGTCATGCTTGTTGATTCGCAAAAATGCCCAAATGTCA
>Ga0209600_1001042_pt1 | contig 19436 bp, 11 predicted proteins | sample COGITO_mtgs_1104_FD_185518 | JGI IMG/M metagenome (GOLD analysis project Ga0209600, IMG submission 185518) | Pelagic marine microbial communities from North Sea - COGITO_mtgs_110421 (SPAdes) (version 2) | ecosystem: Environmental > Aquatic > Marine > Epipelagic ... | reverse complement strand
GCACGAGGGGGGGGGGGCTGGTGCCTTGTTCTGCCAGGTTGCTGTCTTCGTATGACCGCCAGTCGTGTTCTGCCAATCTTACAAATTTTGGCGAGCAAGAACAGCCTCGTTGAAGGTTTGGACAAGGTTTGCATCTTACGTAAACATTTTATTAAGTCATCAGTTTCAATTGAACGATTGACTTATCTCAAATGTGTATTCAGCCCTTCATCTTGCTTGCTACCCTGTTCTCCGAATCGCTCGCGTCACAAGAACTTCCTTCAGACAACGTTTCGCTCTCGCCATAGTCGCTGTCCGCAATGTCGCTGATGTCGTCCTCGTCAACTGACACCACATCAGATTCCTCTGCACCGTCACTCTCGTCAGACACCGACTCGCTGCTGTCTGATTCGGGCACAAACTCGCTATCTGAGTTGAGCTCAGCGTTCGGTTCCACTGCGCTGTGTGATGCGTCGTCCTCCTCTTGATCCTCGTCATGTGCGTCTTGTGACACTTCAGACGCGTCACTGTCTGTAAAGCTACATACGCCGCTCGCTGCACGAGTGAAGCGGCTGTTTTTCTCCGCCGCAAATTCTGCCTCAATAACTGCGGCAACTTCGCGAAACTTGCGCGACGACTCAGAGCACGTCTCCCACTCTGTAATTGCTGCGATCTTTTCAGCTACCAGTAGGGCGCTCTTCCGCATTGGTGTCGTACGGACCCGGGCCGCGTTGGGTGTAGTGGGGGCTGCGGCTGCTGCATCGAATGTCACTGTTGACCCCTGCGCCGTCAACGCGGTGTCTGTCTCAGCGGCACCAGGGCGCTCGTCGGGCGCGCACGCAAACGCGCGCAAATAGTCATCCTCAAGAGACCGACTCTGCTGCGTCATTGTAGTCTGACAAACTGCCTGCTGCATGCTTTTATTGCAAACGACCAGGATTCTTCACCGCAACACCCTGTAACTTTTTTTTACATGACGCAGGGTTCATTTTTACAGCGCGCGTGTGAATGCCGCGCTCCGCCAGACGAATGGTTGCTATTGGTCGCGATGTACATGCAGCTGGTGGCCATGGTCACGTTCTGGGTCGACATGGTCGAGCACTCCCCCCACGGTGCGGTGCATGCCATCAGGATCTGCATTCGACCCGTCGCCAACGAGCTCACACGTCTCGAGGAGCTGATGACAGACGCAATTCCTTTCTACGACAACCAAGAGGGTTGCGCGCCGTGTCAAATGTTTACGCGCACGATCGCGGAGCTTGTCTTCCACACGAGCAACCACTGGACATCTGTTCTGAGTGCACACTCTGCTGTGCTGCCTCACGACCTTCTGGCACAACTGACCGACATGCACATCGCAGTGCAGCTACTGCCGAGCGCCAGGCTCTCCAGTCTCTGAGCACTGCACCGACGCATTTGTTGGTGCCTCAGTACGCACGCCTCCGTCGAATCACAGCATATGCGTCAAGGCATGCTGCTCATGCAACGCCTCTTGGTGAAACTCTTGAATCGCTGCCATTCGACGCCGGTGCATCAACTGTAGCGCTCGCGAAGGCGGCAGCGCGTCAAGGGGAAGAAGTGAGATCGGAGTCGTTGGGAAACACGTAGCGCGAATGAATCGCTTCATTGTTGGACGTGTCAGCTGCACAGAAAAAGTCTCTCTGTACCAGTTCTGCGTCTCGTCGAACGCAGCGACGCGCGTCTCCAAAGAATTTCTGCCACAAAATTGCGCCACAAACACACGAACAGTGAGCAACTGAGATGCCCACAATCCTTCGCGCCAACTGTTCCGTGAGTGATGCGGAAGCTGCTGCATTAAGGCGCACACGCGGCACAGCATCTGTTCGTCGACGGTACGCGCATTAATGGTGCACGTCGCCTCCATTACCTCTCTGGTTGCGTCAGAAGCGACGCCGCTTGCATGATGCAGTCTCACAACCCCAGACAAACCCAGTTGCCTAAGTGATACAATTTTCAGAAAAGTGGTCGGTTTGTCAACTTGATCAAAAATGTATTACTTGGGCAACGAGGGTTGCCAGGGTTTGTGAAGCCCTATGATGACAGCGATTGCCAACCATGCTCCTCCAGTTTACGTCGAGTAACTCATGGCTGCACCGCAACGAGTTGCAACGCACAGCACTTAATTGACGTTCATCCTAGGCTACTTGAGTTGCGCTGCATGGTGCAGCTCAGAGCGAAGCTGCAGCGCCAGAGCGGTGACGGCGCGCTGCGCCGCAGCCGCTGATGCTACAGCCTCGGTGGGGTTTTTGCGAGCACCACACATGAAACGCATGGTGCAGTTGCCATGCCGAGTGACGTTGCATACAGCTGTGCAACCCTGCAGGCACTCACAGCTGCGCTCATCGTTGCACAGTGCGTCCCAGCGCATCACGCGAAAAAACAGCGTGTTGGTCACATCCATCTGCGCAATGTAGCGAATTGAGTTCTTGTGTGTGTGATTGTATCTCAAAAGAGCCATGTGCAGCGGTCCATTGTGTTCCACATTCACTGTCATCTGCATCTGCACGGTAAACACAATCATACCCAGGAACAAGTGAAGGACAAAGCCATCCGAGACGTCCTCTAAGAGTGAGAGCAGAGCACGCACGTCGCGCGCGCCCTTGAAATGCACTCCAACGTCGTTGGCGCTGAAGATTAGGTTTCCTCGCGAACTGTACAGCATCAACTCTTTGCCAAAGTGTCGTCGTGGAGGGACTGGCTGCGCCGCGGCGCGGTGCGTCGGGGTCACTGGCGAGGTCAACACTGCGTGTCCTGACATGTTGTGCACTACCGCGGACAGCATCGGTACTGTGTTGCTGCAGCTAGGCGCGCGTGGGATTTGCGGTTTCTGCGCATGGACGTGGGTGGCCATGCGTGCCGGCGGATGGCAATACACGCGGTCTGTCGGTCGTCAATGACATTTGATTTATTGTTGACTAATTCATTTGACAATATTTAGCAATCTTGCCTTGCGACACGCATCATGCCGCACTTTGACGACGCTGCTGCCCAGCTAAACATGCAGTATAGCAAGGACCCCGATTTTGTGTCCCCTGTGCGCTGGACGCGTCATGCTGTGTTGAGGCAGCAAGAACGGGCGCTGCATCGTTCAGAGTGGAATGGTCTGCGCGAACGCCAGGTCGGGAAAAAGGTGATCAACGGGGATGGTTGGGTCAAAAACTTGGTGGTGACGGTTGTGAACGAGCGGCAGAAAAAGGCGCAACATCGATCGTACAAAGCGCGGAAGAGAGATGGTGTAAAGAGTGGCCCTGCGCGCTGGACGCGTCATGCTATGGTGAGGCAGAAAGAACGGGCGCAACACCAGTCGGAGCGAAATGCTCTGCGCGAGCGCCAGGTCGAGGAAAAGGTGATCAACAGGAATCGTTGGGTCAAAGAGTTGGTGGTGACGGTTGAGAACAAGAGAGAGGGGCCGAGAAAAAAACGCAGACAACAGTTTGCGGAAACACAAGCAGCGTGGCAGAAGGATGCAGCGCCGCAGAATCAAACAAAGCAGAAAAAAAGGCATAGACGCCCATGTTGGGCGCATAGCGGGTCCTAGCAGTCGCGGTGGCAGCGCATTAAACGCTCTGAATGTTGGTGCTGTATTGAACAACAAAACAGCTTGCCAGCTTAGCACCCAGCTGAACAATAAGCAATACAGAGGCGGGAGAGTTGCAGCGCAGCAACGCTGCGGTCAGTTTAGCTACTTGCTTGCTGTATTGTCACCACAGCCAGTCGTGCTGCGCCATTTTTACGAGTTCTGACAAGCAGCAACCGCCTTGTTCAAAGGTTTGATCAAGGTTCGAGTCTCACGTGGTTATTGCATCAAGTCATTGATAAACTTCAGCTTGAAGTCTCAGTACGCCACAGTGGCGAGTGGGTTCGCGTCGTGCAGCAACTTGCGGAGCTGCAACGCCACCTGCGTGTCCATGTGCGCCGAATCTGTATCGACGCACAACAGCTGCGCAAGTCGTAGCATAATTTGCACCGCGTGACGCGCGTCAGCTTTCTTCTGCAGGAGGCCCACAACATATACTGGAGACAATGGTACCTGGGGGTCGCCTCCAGCCAAATCACGCAGCAAAGCTATCAGCTGACTCTTGGTGGGAAGGCATAAACGTAGCTGCGACCATTGCAGCAGCACGTTGCACGCGGCGTCTCTATTCAGCTGCAAACGTCTATCATCTGCACAGAACGATACAGCTTCTTTGTCGACAGCTTGTTTCATCGCTTGTTTTTGCTTTCCACCTTTCTGCATTGAAGCCAATGCGTTGCTGTCATGTTCGCTGTCCTGCCCCACCTTATCTTCTATTCTTTTAACCCATTTGCCGACTTTTGTCGAACGAATATTTGTCGAATGAAACACTGCAACAAGGAGGTTCTGAGCCGCCATCAAGTTGGTGTTGGTTTGTGTGTCGTCCTCGTCAAATTGAAACGCGGCCAACACGGCTATCATGAAAAGCGCTGGAGCCTTTTTCTGAATTTCGTCTGCTTTGTGAGGGTCGTTATCGTCGAAATACGTGTATAGCGCTTTTGTCAGATACTGCACTGTTTTGATGACAGCTTCTGCTGCCTTTTCTGTTGCATTGATGCTGTTTTGCCTGTTTCCCATTACCAAGTTGTCTTGAATCCACTTGAACTGCAACGCAGCAACCAGGTTTGTGCCTTTGTTCACTACAGTGCTTTTTTTGCGGTTCAATACCTGCAATGGTGCTGTCTCCACCACCACAAATCTCCATAATACTTCGAAGTACTCCACGTATGGTGAAACCACAGAGTCTGCGCTGCACTGCATGATCTGTACGAGCTGCAACGAAAACCACATTGACGCTGTCGCCCAAAGTGCTGCCGCTGTTGGTAGGATGTATGACAGGTTTCTGGGCCAGGACTTTGATGAAATGTGGTGCTGAGAGTCAAGATGACCTGCAGCAACAAGACAGGCTGCGCTTTGTAAGTTTACTCGTGTGATGGCCTCGATGTACTCATGCAAACCGCCAGGAGTAAAACAGTGTTCGTACAGCGACCAATCTTCACCAACGCGCGTGGATGATGACTTCTTGTCATGCCTGTGCGCAAACTTGAAGAAGTGAAGGTCAGGAATCTGCTGTGTTTGCTCCAGCCGTGCTTTCTCTTGAATCTTCCATTGCGTTAACGTCAAGGTTAGATGATTGTCTGGATTACTCGTATCTGTCAACGGCAACGTGTTTTCTACATGATGTAAACTTGCCGTTACTTTGCTTACATTCAACAAGTGCTTGTTGCGGGACTCAACCCGCTTCATCATGTTTTTGTCGTAGTTAGTACCAGTTGCAAATTGCAGATTGAGTTGAAGAATAACAGACACGCGGACTGCGTGTGAGACAAAGCGGGTCGCTGCCTCCAAAGGTGTGCAACCCAACATTGTATATGCTGTGGTATGTGCTTCACAAATCTGTTTGTGAACTGATGTGTGAAATAAATCCCAGGCATCATCGTTCCATGACTCAACATAGGGAAAAAGACGTTGAGCAGCATAATCTATTTGTTGCTGCAATGGCGTCAAGACATTCGTGATTGTGTAATCGAGATCGCCGACCTTGTACTGTGATGTTGAAGCGTTCAACTCTGTAATTGATTCCAACTCTGTAATTGATTGGCAACAAAGCAGATTCAGATCGTCACGTTGCAACAGGTTCATGAAAGCGTTGTGTATGATTGCCAGACGGGCCAAAAGATTCGCGAGATCTGTTCGAGCCGTGGACATGCTACAAAAAAAAATATCATCATGCAGATCAAACAGCGTTGTATTGAGCGTTTGCAGTTCCACATACGTCGATGCCAACGCACCATTTATAAACTCGCTGCTAAGAGATTTGAAGACATCCGCTTCGATTGGAGGACCCGGTGCAGGCGCTGTAATGGGCTCCGACCAAAATTTGTACTGCGCTTTTGCATCTGCGACAATGGACAAAGTCTGATCTCCGAGGTTGGCTGTTGATAAATTTGTCATTCTGTCTCGAATGCCTTGAGACAACCGTCTTGCTGCCTCATGACAACCTGTTGCAATAGACTCCTCTGCTTTTGGAACTTGCCATTTTGTGCGTGCATCTGGTGTCACCGCGGTGTCTGCGATGCCAAACAAGGAGTAAGCGTTGTGATGGCTTTTTGATTCGACTGTGTGTTGTGCATTGCACCGATGACAAGCTGCAAATACAGTATCCTCCCAATGCTTGGGCTTGAATCTGTGCTGTACTGGGTTCAGAGCTTCTTTCCATTGCGTAAGGCTTTCTGCGTGTGTCTCTGCCAGAGATCTGTCTGGCTGATTTTGATGCAGATGGAATCCTGTGCGTAGTGCAATGACTACTTGAGTAGAAATATCACATGACAGTTTCAACATGTTGTCAATTCCCAGAACAAAATTCTCGTGTTCCCCTTTGAAGACGGCATGACGATTTCTTGAGTCGTTCAACATCACAACCGCGCATTGCACAATCACCCCACCATACAGCATCTTGAATTGGTCAGCGATTGGTCGCAGATTTAATGGAGTGGGGTCTTGCAACGATGCCTCCTCAGCATGAATGCCCAGTTTTCTGATTCGTTCTGCAGCTGCGTCGATGCCTTTGTTTATCCACGAAGTTAGTAATGCTTTGATCCATTTTGAAATTTGGACATCCCATTCCAGATGGGTCATGTCGAAAAAATTTCGACTGCGCCGACTGGCCTTTAACCAATCTTTATCACTTTCATTTGTATTAGTGTCTTTCAGTACCTTAGTGTTCTTACACAACTCGAACGAGCACGCAGCAGCGCGACAGGTTGCTGGATACGCTGGGTACGCATAAGCGTGTGCATGCGTGGGCCAGTAATTTTTCATGTGTGAGTGTAGCAAATGAGCTCCTTGCGCGTTGCCGTACAACCCCACGTCATTGTGGTTTGCTGCTGCTGCTGAAACCAACGAGTCCTCAAGCCGCCGCAGGCCGCTGGTCAGCACTGTTGTTGACGAGCCAGCCCAATTGAACGGCCAGCCACAGTTGCTGCACGTGTTGATATTGCGCCTTCTCTGATCTTCGAGTTTCTCGCTGGGGGCTAGTGCTTTGGAAGCGTTTCTTGTTGACGGGCCTTCCGTGGCCACGGAACCTTCGTCTGCCATTCAGCTGCCCCACGGCTCGGATGCTGCCTTATATGCATACACACAGGCAGTGGGTGTGTTTACTGTTGCAGGTTTATACACGAGACGCAGCCTGCTCACAATGAGGCGCGTGTGGACACTCCTTTGGGCGGTGAGGCGGAATGGAACGCAAACTGCTCAAAGCCAGCGTCTGCGCTCCTGCGTGCCTGCAGCCGCGCGACAGAGTTGTCTTGGCATAGATGGCCTGGGTGGTTCTTTCGCCACATGTATCCCTCGGGCAGCAAGAGCTCGGGCATGTTGCACACGTGCCACGTCAGCCGCGCGTCGTCGTTGCAATACGCAGCCAGATCGGCGAACTCACCGCGCCGCGCCTGCTCCACGGCGTGCATGCCACTTCCGCTTTTGCATTCAATACCGTTCAACATCAGCAGCATGTTCAGTGCGAACGTGCGCGACTGCACACTCTTGCATACCTCGAATGGGTCATATGTTTTCAACACCCATAGCGCGACACGGTCCGGGCAGAGTCGGAAGCCCTGGCAGATGAACGGAAGGTCGAAACGCACGCCGTTAAACGCTGCGAGAAACTTGGCCTCGTCCATTGCGCGCGTGAAGTCGGCGATGACGTCATTGACGTCGTCGCGGTAGCGCAGTTTGTTTGTGTGCTTGTCCAGACACACAAACAGGTAGCTCCGGGCAGTCGTCCCATCAAACGTTGAGGCCACCGTGATGAGGTCCTGCTGGGCCTTCAGACCACTTGTTTCAATGTCAAAAGCCAGCACGCCCTGCATCACATGAGTGGTGGTAAAAGTGTTGGGTTCATCGACTGACGACATGTAAGTAACGTAAGCGCAATGATTGCCGCAGGCATGCGCGGCATTTTCTTCTAGCGCGCGCCTGTGCCAAACCTTTAAGCAGCAAATCCCACGACAACGTACGCGTTCGCGTCAACTACCTTTGCAGCTTTGTTGAGGTGATATTTAAGCGCAGCGTGAACGATACGTGCGTTACAATGACAGTGGAAGGCAGTGCCTCCATTCCCACGGAGGCGTCTGAGCCGATCAAGCGCGTGCGCGTTACGCGCAAGTCGTTTCTGTTGCCACCTGTAGAAGTGATGGGCCACGAAGTCAGCATGACCGAGTTGATGGACGGTGTGGTGGCGCAGCGTGAGTTGGCGCGAAGCGTGTGGTCGCATTTGGATGACAACGAGAAGTTCCAGTTTTTTGTTTCAGTGCAGCCGAGCGAAAGCAACGAGCCTCTATTGGCACTTGAGGGCCGTGTCAAGATGCAGAAGAGAAAGGCTGTCACGCTGCGTGGTCACGCTTTTGTCCGGCACATTGCACAGTGCTGCACAGGAACGCGTCTGTCCACATTGTTCAACCGGGGAGTCTACGGGAACGGTGGCATATCGCTGCGCCCGTCGTCACAGTCGCTGCTAGCCACTGTGAACGTTTCCCCATATGCCCAGTCAGTGTTCACACGTGCGGAAAAATTGTCCTTGTTCGCACTGGACAGAGGGGTCCGTAAGCTCATACGGAGCGCGTCAAAAACGGCAATGGGGGAAATTAGCAACAAGAAGCTCCGTGTAATGCAGGCCCTTTTCTTCAAGCGAAACACAAAAAATCAACGTGATGCCTCGCTGCTGCAATTCGACATGGCGTTTAAATTGGCAGCTGCACTGTTCACCAAAATCGTGTATGTATTAGCAATAGGTGACGATGACGACAACAGTCCGTTGCAATCAATCACTTTGCAATCAATCACTTCGGCCGAGCTTGAAATAATGAAAGCACATCCGACCGTGCAAGACATTTTCAGTAAGGTGGACATTTTACAGCGTACAGACGATGACATTTTGTTTCTACTCAACGATCTTCTCATAATGATGAATAAATTGAGTATCTTCAATGTTTCAAGAGGACGTCCTGCAGAGCCTGTGCATCGCATTTCCATCGTTGGATCCGTGTCCGACCCTGTCGACATGCGCGATCTAGACATTGCGCACCTACTTGCAGCAACGACAGAACATTACAAAAAGTGTTTGAACGATAGCACGGGTACGCGAGTGGACCCACTTTCTCAGCTGTTCGAAATTCAGGGAAACGATTCGTTGGTTGACTCCCAACGACACTTGCTCTGTTTGTGTTTCTTTCACGCTGACATGTATGTGAAGTGGATACAAAACGAGCTGGGTGATTTGTGGGATACTTGTCTTCAGCTACCGTACACTCGACGTGTTAATATTCTGCAATCTACATCAGCACCTTTTACTGCAAAGCCTGGCGCACCTGGTGACGTACAAGCGGTACACTACACAAAACAGATCATTTCAGGATGTGATTTTTACCATCAAATGACTGGGAATCTAAGCAGGGTCGAATACCACGATTCAGGGTTTGGGGGACAACCCGTGTGGTGGGCCAAGTACGCATGGGCATACCGAAAGCGGCGTCTGACCACGCGCGAAATAGCCTTAGCGGGATCACACGACAGCAGAAACGTCGCAGATAAAACCAACGACCTCAACGATCTCAAATCGTTTGAGCCTCTCGATGAAACAGCGGTGTGGGACATATGGGACAGCGTGTGCGAACGCGTAAAAATGGACGCTGTTTTGATTGAAACCGATCGACTACGAAATCATCCCACGACTGATCCCACGAACTCGACAGATCCCACGAACTCAAAGAATAAACCGGATACATTGCAAGACGACGATGAGAATCTCTCTGACTCGGACGGAGAAAGTGATCTCGAAGAGGATCATCCAGACAAAGCGGACGACGATGACGACGATGACGACGATGACGACGATGACGACGATGACGACGATGACGACGATGACGACGATGACGACGATGACGACGATGAGTACAAAAACTCCGAGGGTGAGGAGAGTGATGCAGATGATGATGCAGATGCTGCATCAACCTCTGCATTACTCGATGAGGACACGACAAGAGTTGATGGCGATGAAAACGACCCGAACCACTCTGGGTCCGCAGCGAATCCGGACAACGTGTCGCACGTTGAGCACACAAGCAATGAAGCGGACAATGATGCATATCATAAAAACGCTCTGGTTACGGCCATCAAAGATTTCTATGATACTAATTTCCACTCCGGGCAAGATGTTGTGGGGACCTCTGACGAAGTTGTGCTTATCAATGGTCGATGGAAAGTGACTTTCACGGCGTACTCGAGCCTGTTTCCGCGAACCGTGTTTCAATTCACTAGGCACCGAAACAACGGCAACGCTGCGTTGCAACACAGTCGCATCATGACACCCACGCTTCAACTGTTGGACACGACTCCACAATTGCCGAATCATTCAAAGACCATGGAAAACGGGTGGTCTCATGTGACCAGCTCTGTATGGTACATCAAATACAAACGAGTAAAAAGGGTTTTGGATGCTGAACAAAAAGTGCAGACTAACGCCGCTCGGTTTGACGCGATCGATGTTCACAATTCTATCAAGAGTCGACTTGTACAAGTCAATAAACATCACAAGGTTGGTCGCGATCTGTTTCTGGCAGCAAGACAGCTTTTCTGGCGCAAATTGAGTCAGGAAGTGCCAGCGTTGCAGGCTGTTGCGACGTCAGATGCGGAGCGTTGGCTTCACCCTATTGAGTACGCGACTGCTAGTAGGATAGCCGTGCTGCGCATGTCTCGGTTGTCGCGGGAAGTTTTTGACATGGCGTGGCAGCAAAACCGTGCAATGGCGCAGAGTTTGGACCTCGCGCACGAGGCCTTCTGTATGAAGCTTTCCCAGCTGGCGGTGGGAACCAGCGATCCCCAACTGTACGAAAATTTTGAAACACGAATCGAAGCCGTTGTGAGACGCGGTCACCCATCGCTGTTTGACAGTCGCCAGAACCTGTTGGTCCGTGGCGCGTTACTTGCAGAAAACGAGTTGCAACTGCGTGCTCTGCGCGAAAACAAGATGAAATTGTCGAAGTCACAGATGGATGAGGCGGACGTCTCTATACAGGAATATGACGCTGAAATCTTTCGCGTACAGAAAATGGTAGACGAGTTAGGAGACGAAAACTTTTTGGTTGCGAAAGATTACAGTAGTGACGAAGACGAGGACATACCGTTGGCAAACACACTACTCCGTTCGTCAGTGAAGCCCGGGGTGCATGAGCTGCTCTACCCGCAGTGCCTAAACTACCTGTCAGACCTGGATCAACACTTCTTGGTGTTGGACTTCAATGGAAGCGAGCGGTTCGATGCGGCGCTACAAAAGCACAGACGCAGCTTGCTGCACAAAAACAACGGTATGTTGTCACACGTGCCAGTGAAGTCACACTCGCTGTTTTTGGACTTTGTTACACTGCACTGTGCATACTATCAAGACCTTGAGCGCGCCGTTCAATTTGTGCAGAACCCTCCTATTGTATCTCTGAATGCGACCGAACGCGCGCTGCTTTCATCTCGCCGGCCGGGGGAAGAGTCAATCCCTGTTCGAGCTTTGCGACTTTACGAGCACCGACGCAACACTCTGAACAACAGAATACATGACCTTGTGCGCTCCACAGAACAACTTGTGCGCTCCACAGAACAACTTGTGCGCTCCACAGAACAACGCGGTCAAAAGCGACGGAGATCGCCGTCTGTGGATCCGGGTTCATCCACGCGTCACAAAACTGCGCTCCCGGCGGACGCTATGCGGTCGCAGGTTTTTTTGTTTCAGACTTTGTTCACAGAAAAGGGTACTGTGGATCATGACACATCTCGTGTTTTACCACTCCACAACGCGCTGCGGCACCTTCAGAGACACAGCGTGTGCATGTATCTGATGTCAACAGCAAAGAATGTAACAGGCCAATCGAAACTCGTATACGACCGCCATGTTAATAGCGGTCCTGCAATCAGCAGCAACTACGCCCTGTTTTGCTCTGGCTCAGAGGTGGTGTTGAGCAAAACCAAGCGAGCATTGTCCAAAGCGCAAATGCGAATGCTGGACGCGGTGCCTTTCGAGCAGCGCCATGAATTTAGTTGGCGATTCAAGGATGTTGATACTGGTTATTACAAGTGGCTGCAGACCGTCAATCCACGCCCTTCCCAACGCGGAAACACACTTCCTGCACCTGGCGTGAAATACGCTGCGTCGTGTTTTGACGACGACGAGTATCTTCCACGCCCCATGGCTGCTTTTGTAACGGTACACTACAGAGATGACACACAGATTCGTGCGCGCAGTGTGATGCAGCCGGATTGGGGTGATTGGCCAACGGACAGTGCGTTGTGCATCAAAACGGTTTTCACGACCGAAGTCCGCGACCAAGATGTTCTGGTGCATCACAGTGACGAGTGCTGGCGAACGCTGTTGGTGAGGTATTGTGGGCGCTGCATGCGCGACATGCTGCGAACTGATGAATACTTACCGAGACGGCCTACAATGGTTATACAAAACCAGCGGACAGACACATCTGGTGGTGCAGCGCAGTCTTCGGCTCCGGGAAAAGTGTTGAAGCAACTGGGGGTGCTTCTCAAGACGCGCACCCACGCGCCCAACCCACCTGTTGAAGACTCCAAAACAAGCAAGCCAGTGAAGCAGGCTGCCACGCAAGCCGATGTCACGCAGCAAGCACCGCTCCCAGACGTTTCCGTCCATGCCACCACTCTACAGATTATGCGAGCCATGGGTCCCTTTAGCTCGTATGTTGACATTTTTTCGCTGCAGTCTGCGCTTGGCTCAGAGAGTGCAGTGCTGGCGTCAAACCTTTTGAAACAGCTGCAAGCAGCGCGTACGTATCCTGCGATGCCAGCATTTCACTGGACGCACGACTCGTTGGGTGATTACATCACCGCGTCCACCACTCAAGATTCGCAGTGGTCGTGCAACCTCAATGACCTGGTGACGGCGTGGGTTCAGCGCGCGTTCGCTGAAGAGGCCGCTTGCACAAGCGTGTGTGGGGGGGCAACCATGACTAGCAATGGAAACCCAGCATCACGCATAGACGACATCATCACAACGATGCAGCACAACGCAAATGCGTTCAACCAGATCGTTGCGACTCTGACCTCTCGCCGCAAGGTTCTCCAGTTCCTTGACGAGCGGCTGACTCCTCATCTGTTTTACGTGCCAGTGGCTCTCCCAGCGGCGACAGCGGCGGGCAGCCCTGAAGCTGGCCCAGCGGCGGGCAGCCCTGCAGCTGACTCTCTTCGGGTATGCATTATTACCGACGCCAAGTTTGTGTTTTGCCAGGATGATCGCGATTACAGCATGCAACGAGTCATGGTATTCAAAGTCAGCGAGTTTCGAATTGCCGAGGTTCAACACCTAAGTCCGAAAGAAGAGAGGATGACAGAAGCTGATTTGAACACGATCTCGCAACAGCTTGAAGACGCTCTCGGTCGCGCGGATGCGCTGGAACAAAACAATCCTCCGAAGTCGACGCAGCAGTTGCAAGATGCGTTGCGCTCGATTCAAACGTTGATAAAGACTTGCCAAGACAAAAATTCAACATTGAACACCCACTGTGTGGTGATGACACCTCCACGCCCACCTGCAAATATTTCACAACTCGATGATTCTGCTAGGTATTACACCGAAATCCAACGGCAGCAACCACCTGCTGCGTTGGAGGGGAAAATCCCCTCTGTACAGGCAATCGAAAACCAGAAGATTTGGCTTGATTCGAGCACGTTGCAGGCAGTCGACCGTGTGCGCGCGTCCGACACTGGCCCTGCGTCTGCGGGTGGCGACTTGCTGCGGTGGCCACGAACCAACGACGGCCAGTTTTCTCTGTGGATGACGATGGACGCAATGATGCTGTTGGAGTCAGACCCGCGCATTCCAAACTGCGAACAATTCAACTGGCGGGCAGCATGGAACGTGTTCAATGCCATTCGCGCAGTGTATGCGCAGACACTCGACCGCATGATCCACAGCTTTGACCTGGCAAGCAAGATGTTGCAGGCGCAGATGCTCGCCACGACCAGGCGGGCGAGTACGGCGACGGCAGACAGGCGGGTGCACGCTAAGAGCGGGTCCGAAGTACAGTACCGCGCCACTTCACCGTTCACGCAGGCGTTGGGCAGGCTGCTGCAGAATAATGGGCAGGAACGTCTTGCGGGACAGCCGCATGGTGATCTTGTGGCGTGGACATTGCAGAATCAAAACCGTGCTGAGCACGTGCGGACCCCCCCCCAAAACGAGATAACGTGTCTGGTGAACATTTTGCAAAAATTTGACCTGGATACGCAACGTGCCATACTAAGCGTGATGGAACACGACACCGAGTCCGCGGCGTGGCAACGACGGTATGCGCTGATGCAAGACGCGATTGCGGAGCAGCCGGCGCAGAATGTCGGTGAGGTGCTCAACGCATTCGAAAATGCGACCGCTGAGGATCGACAACGGCTGTGGAAAAAACTTGCCACGCAAGGACTGTCTGACGCGCTGCGCATCGATGGTCTGCTTGACCCGTGCGCTGACTGGCTCAAATCGTCGTCGGGCCCTCCGTTGCGGCAACTTGAGGATGCCAAGCAGAAGGTGGCTGCTTCCCAGGATAACATCTTGTTGGCCGAGACCCGCCTCCAGCTTTTGGAGGCCATGCAGCTAGCGCACACTGCTGAATCCTTTGAGTACGATTACGACGCGTTGATCAAGACAGCCAAAGAAAAGGTCCGCAGAATGATCGCAACGGGCACGCTTCACGTGAACACATTACAAAAGCTGCTGACGCAGACCAGAACAGCGATGAATAACGCGGCCGTGGAGGACCCAGCAGCTGCTCAGCAGGCAGATTCGAGTTTGAGCAAGGTAATAGTGGAATCAGATGAAGCGCTGACCAAGTTTGCCAGCGTGATGGACTCGGTGGAGGCGAAGACTGTGCAAAAGCTCGATACCACCTTGAAGCTGTTTCGCATACAGCGCTATAACGTGGCTCTTCTCGAAGCCGCGTACAACTTCAAAACAGATGAGCTCGCGGCACACTGGTGCAAGGCACAAATCGCGCAGCAGCTTGACGAGCAAGTTGACCGAGAATTTTACTCGCAACCAGATGGGCTATATCTGCAGACGTTTCTACCGGCTATCATCAAGACCATCGAGAGGCTTGGCGGTCCACAGGCCTCAGAAGAGGTCAGGAATTTTGCCAGCAAAGACCCGAGCCTCCAATCATATGCAGACGCCGCACAGGAGTTGGATCTACTTCCAAGACTTCCGTGTAAGGAGGCGTCCATCGAAACAGACATTACTCACGTGGAAGCATGTCGCAGCGTCTACGCTGTGCAAGCGCAGTATTACCGATCCACGGCTTATCTGCTGCGCGATTCTAAAAACGCAGTGCAGTACTGTGTGCTGGACGACCTGTGGGACAGTGCGCAGGGTGCGGAAGACATGCTGCTGAGCAACGCGGAGGAAACCAACATACAAGAGGCATCGGAGAAAGTTCAAAACGCAGGACCGCTATTGAATGCGCAGGGCAAACTGGACACTTTTCTGAAAACAACAACAACCCCCATCTATGCGGTGAAGGTCATTGGCAGTGACGACGACGCCGTCAGCAAGGTCGCGCCTGCGTCCGCGAAAAGCTGGTACGCTGTTGACTCGAAAGACAAGTTCGCACGGTTCTGGCAGGCTTTCACGCAAATGTTCCTGATCAAGCAGCAGTCGACTCAAAAAAATGACACGTGCAACGTGCTGTTCAGTTCTGCTTGGGCCATGCCCTCTGGAATTGAGGTAACCGCAGCAGCAGTGGAAACGACTGACCAGCACAAAAGGGTGGACCTACTGTTCAACATGCTGTTTCGCGTCGTTGCGCAGCTCGCAGTCTGGTTAGACAACAACGCATTGAATGGTTCGTCAATCAACGCAAATGAGTATGAGAATGGAATGTTGCATTTGGACCTAGCTACAGAACCAGACTCAGATATGTCAACCTCAAAGCCGACAGCTGAGAACCTGTATGCTGCATTCAGTGATCTGCAATGCTTCTGGGACATGAACAAAGAGTCGCCAGAGCAAGTCTACGCTCTGACAAACAGGATGGCACACGAACACATGCTACGAAATAACGCAAAAGACTGCTCGTACAACCCTCATCCTGCTGGTCTTGCCCGCGCGATGTTCACGAACACAATGCATGTTTTGAGCCTGCCCGCTCCAAGAAAGGCCAAAGATATCAAAATAGATGACATTGTGCAGCGGCACTTTACAGGAACCACTGATTTCATCAACTTTGCTCACGACTTCGTTGTCAAGTTTTTAGATGACGCCAATGCAGTTGTTGCGCAGCCGGACTACTTTTGTCCGGAGGGAGTTGTGGTGCCACTGCTGCCAGAGGATCTCACGAATTTGCTGAAAGAACTGGAGAAAACAGAGGAGAAAACAGAAGAGCACGCCCTGCTGCGGTTACTTCAAAAGCTTACAACCGTTCACGCGGCGTGGGCTCAAAAGAGGCAGCTCTTTGGTGGCGCTGAGCAGATCTTGCAATCTACTGAGAACGCAAAGTACCAAACAGAGCCGTATCGTTACCGTCTTGCAAAGAATGATTCACAGACAAAAGTCATGTACACCACTCCGACGTTTATAGATAACAAGTTTACAATTGCCATCATCCAGTACCACTGCGCTCTGCGGCAGTATTGCTACTTGATCCAAACCATACAAGATTCGGCATCCAATCTGCAGGTCTATGAACAAGGTGCTGCTAATATGAAAGGAATTGGGAAAACACAGATGCAAACGATGGCGAAAAAGCAGAAGGGCCTTGTCGCAACCTGCATGACCGCTGCGGAATCTCTTCACACGTTTCTGAACACTCTGCAGTTAAACATGAAACTCTTGGCCAGAGACATCACAACGGCCATGAACCAAAATAAGCTCGAGAGAAACGATGACTACAAACTTCCGTGGTACGTCTTTGATGTCGAGTTCGGCGACGGCACAAATTATTGCTCGGGCCAGGTCAAATCGACGATGAAATCTAACGTCACATAACCTGAGATTCAGACTTGAGAACGGCCTCGGCACAGACTGCGATGCAGCGCTCTCAGGCAACTGTGCGTGGGTGCCGCCGACGCGGATTGCTACCGATTGTAAAAACGCAGCCGTGTGGCAAGCATCAGTACATTTTTTTGTGTATATTAGTTTGTTGCGCCCGCGCGCGGTGCATGCCGTGTCTGGACCCCCGCCAGGCATCAAACCCGTTCTCCATGTTTGCATGCACCGCTCAGTTGTGGGTCGGGTTTGTGACGTGGGCAAGGGGCAAAGCTTCTGCGCTGCCCGCGGACGTGGTCGACATCCGCATCCGTAGTCTCATTTCGCAGCTGGAGGGACTGGTTGCAAAGCGCGACCAGGATATCAGTGCGCTTTCGCAGACCGTGCGAGACGCTCGGGTCGACGGCAAAACCGCCAAGTCACCAGTCGTCCAGCGCAATTTAAAGCGCATCCTCGCGCTCAAAAAAAGTCGCGCAAGCGTAATGGCGCACATGCACACGCTGGAAGTGCAGCTTGACTGCATTGAAAGCCAGAGTTACAACACGCAGCTTGTTGCCACCATGAAGGCCTCCGCCAGCACGATGCGGGAGCTGGGCATGTCGCAGAGCTTGCAAGATGCAGACCAGGCGCTTGCGTCGCTGTCGGAGAACATGGACACCGCCGGAGAGATCACCAGCGCGCTCGCTGTCCCCCTCACTGATTCCATTGACGACGACGAGCTCGACGCCGAGTTTGACGCAATCATGGCGGAGCACGACCCAGGGTTATCTGCAACAGCGACTCGCGCCGCCACATTGACGCTTCCCAGTATGCCCGCGAACTCGATGCTCGTTCTCAACGCTGCATCCGCTGCGCGCGCGACTCCTCTGGTTGCTGTGGTGGAGGAGCTGCCACAACCTGCTGCTGAAAACGACGCGCCGCTTGTGGACGTTGCGATGTAAGCTTATTACCAACGCGCATCAAGCTGCTGCTGAATCGCACATGGCTTGCGTTGTGTGTTTGTACAGTGGATTGAACGGAAACTTACTGTTACCCGGGTTGGGGTTCTCAAAACGGGTCAAATCGTGAATGCGGAAACGCTCGAGCGTCCTGTTTGACACCTCGCCCCACGGCGGCTCGTACTCAGTGGATGCAGGCTTCGTCGCAGGCTCCACGCGCTTCTTGAGACATCGCTCCCACTGCACCACGCGGGCATTGGTCGCCATTGTGGTGAAGACGTTAACGGTGTTTGACTCTGCGCCAAATGTGCCGTCGGCCACCTGTTTGCCGTGGTCGTCTCTTGGCAAGCGCACCTCCAAGTCTTGCATGTCCACAAGCCAGCACACGATTGCACGCGCACGCCACCCCGACTTGGGCTGCGTGCGGGGCAATTGCATAAACATGAGGCAGCTTACTTCAAAGCACGCGGCCTGTGCTGCCTTCAAGTATGCAGCTGTCACCCACGGAGGCGCAGAGCATTTCCCCTTTGCAATTTTGGCGGCTTCGATGCTGTCGAGAGTTCGAAAACGCAAAACAGCATCAGTGGAAAGACCTGCCACTCGCGCGCAATGTGCGCAGCGCGCTGGCGGAAGCTGCGGTGCCACCAGTTGCCATGCATGCCTGCGCCGCAGCTGCGCAATGCACTGAGTGTCCAGTTGGCGCTGCTCGAGACGCACCTCGTTCTGTGCACGTCCCGGAAACGTGCTCCGCTGCCATTCGGCTCCTGCACTGGCAGATATTACCTGCTGAGCGTCCAGCAAAATGTGACCCGGCGCGCTGAGGGCCGCAGCAAGCTCGCGCGACGTCCAGGCACACCGCACTACGCGCAACGGGTCTTGACCCATGCCACTGCGCCCGGGCCGCAAAGCCATGCAGTTGCAGACTGGGCACTGCACTGTAAGGTTGAGAAGGTGTGTTGTTATGAGATCGGTCGCTTGAGCGATCGCTCCCATGATGGAGTTTCACAAACCCTGGCAAACTCAGTTGTCATAAGTGATACAAATTAGGATAAGTTGTTAGTTCGTTAACTTTCAAACTATTGTGCACGCGATCCAGGAGAATAAAGAGGGTCTTCACCAAACAATTAAATAATTGCCTTGACCTCAAATTTGGTATACTTAGATAGCATAAGTTGTTAGTTTGTTAACTTTCAAACTATTGTGCACGCGATCCAGGAGAATAAAGAGGGTCTTCACCAAACAATTAATTAATTGCCTTGACTTCAAATTTGGTATACTTAGATAGCATAAGTTGTTAGTTTGTTAACTTTCAAACTATTGTGCACGCGATCCAGGAGAATAAAGAGGGTCTTCACCAAACAATTAATTAATTGCCTTGGTCACGTTACTCTACCCCCTATAAAACACTAATAAAAAAAGTAGGGCTTTTTTTGGTATATATATATATATA
>Ga0209600_1001033_pt1 | contig 19632 bp, 17 predicted proteins | sample COGITO_mtgs_1104_FD_185518 | JGI IMG/M metagenome (GOLD analysis project Ga0209600, IMG submission 185518) | Pelagic marine microbial communities from North Sea - COGITO_mtgs_110421 (SPAdes) (version 2) | ecosystem: Environmental > Aquatic > Marine > Epipelagic ... | reverse complement strand
GGTGGCGGAGGCGAGCGTCGGGATCGCAAAGATCGCGGCCCACGCGAGGAGAAGTCAAATCTGCTGGAGCGCGTAGTCGCGATCAACCGGGTTTCCAAGGTGGTCAAGGGTGGTCGACGCTTCAGCTTCACCGCACTTGTAATCGTTGGTGACGGTGACGGAAACGTTGGCGTCGGTTACGGCAAAGCCAAGGAAGTTCCGGCAGCGATCGCCAAGGGCGTTGAAGAAGCGAAGCGTAGTTTCTTCAAAGTCCCTCGCATCCAAGGAACAATCCCGCATCCAATTAAAGGTGAAGCGGCCGCTGGTGTGGTCATGCTCCGCCCGGCTGCACCAGGTACCGGCGTTATTGCTGGTGGCCCGGTCCGCGCCGTATTGGAATGTGCCGGCATCAAAGACGTTCTGAGTAAGTCACTCGGATCCGATAATGCGATCAATATTGTTCACGCAACGGTTGCCGCGCTCAAGGGGCTTGAGTCCCCGGAGGCTGTCGCTGCTCGCCGTGGACTCCCACTAGAAGACGTCGCGCCAGCAGCTCTACTTCGGGCTCGCGCAGCAGGGGCAGGTGCGTGATGGCGCAGATCAAGGTCACTCAGATCAAGTCAGAGATTGGCGGAACGAGTAATCAGCGCAATACGTTGCGTTCACTCGGACTCAAGCGAATTGGTGACACCGTTGTAAAAGAAGACCGCCCAGAGTTTCGTGGAATGGTGAACACCGTTTCACATCTGGTGGTTGTCGAGGAGGTCAATTAACTATGACACTTAAAGTTCATCACCTGCGTCCGGCACCCGGTGCCAAAACCGCCAAAACCCGTAAGGGTCGCGGTGAGGCATCCAAGGGAAAGACTTCGGGTCGCGGTACCAAAGGCACAAAAGCTCGCTACCAGGTTAAAGCCGGCTTTGAGGGTGGCCAAATGCCACTGCACATGCGACTGCCTAAGCTCAAGGGTTTTACCAGTCCGAACACCAAGGTGTACCAGGTCATTAACGTGGCTGCCATCGAAAAATTGTTCCCAGAGGGTGGCACGATTGGTGTTGCTGAGCTGGTAGCTGCCGGTGCGGTCCGTAAGGGTGAGTTGGTCAAGGTACTGGGTCAGGGAGACATTGCGGTCAAGGTTAATGTAACGGCAGACAAATTTTCTGGGGCAGCTCGTGACAAGATTGTCGCCGCGGGCGGTTCTGTAACCGAACTGTAGGATCCTAGGACCAGTAATCGATTAGTGAGCAGGAGGCCAAGTGCACATTAGTGCTTTCAGGGACGCCCTGCGTACCCCGGATCTTCGCAAGAAAATCCTGTTCACACTCGGTTTGCTCGCGGTTTACCGCCTTGGTTCGGTCATGCCGACCCCAGGTGTCGACTACTCGGCGATTCAACGGTGTATTGACGTCGTACAGGACAACTCCGTGTACGCACTGATCAACCTCTTCAGTGGTGGGGCACTTCTTCAGCTTTCGGTCTTCGCGCTGGGAATCATGCCCTACATCACGGCCAGCATTATTTTGCAGTTGCTGACCGTGGTGATACCTCGCTTGGAAACACTGAAAAAGGACGGAAGCGCGGGACAGGCCAAGATTACGCAGTACACGCGCTACGTGACTATTGGTTTGGCCATTTTGCAATCGACCGCGATCCTTTCCTTGGCACGGTCACCCGGCGCACTTTTCCAAGGTTGTAATGAAGAGATTATTCCCGATCAAGGGATTTGGGTCATGCTTGTCATGATCACGGTGATGACGGCCGGAACGGCGATCGTCATGTGGTTCGGCGAATTGATCACAGAACGTGGTGTAGGTAACGGTATGTCCGTGCTTATTTTCACTTCGATCATTGCCGTGATTCCAGCGCAGTTTGCCAATATTCTCAGTAGTCGCGGTGCATTCACATTCGCGATAACTCTCATAATCGGACTTATGGTTATCACGTTCGTAGTGTTCGTGGAGCAAGCTCAACGACGAATTCCAGTTCAATATGCGAAACGCATGGTTGGCCGCAGGATGTACGGCGGAACATCCACCTACATTCCGCTTAAGGTCAACATGGCCGGTGTTATCCCGGTTATCTTTGCATCCTCACTTCTGTTCCTGCCGACCCTTTTCGTGCAACTCACTGGCAGTCAAGCAGGCTGGGCGCAATGGCTCCAGCAAAACTATGGAACTGGATCCGGACCGGTGTATCTGGCCACGTACTTCCTACTCATTGTGTTCTTCTGCTATTTCTACGTGTCCATCACGTTTAACCCAACAGATGTTGCCGACAACATGAAGCGTTACGGTGGATTCATTCCTGGGATTCGTGCCGGACGTCCTACCGCTGAATACCTCGACTACGTGTTGACCCGTTTGACCGCACCTGGTTCGTTGTACTTGGGCCTGATTGCGATTCTCCCGGTGTTTGCGTTCGACTTCTTGGGTGTCTCAACCCAGTTCATTTTCGGTGGTACGTCACTCCTGATCATGGTTGGGGTCGGACTTGACACGGTCAAGCAAATCCAAGCGCAATTGCAGCAACGCAATTACGAGGGTTTCCTTAAGTAGGAGCCACTGGGAACTTGAGTTCCGGTAGGCTTTCGTCGTATGCGCATCGTTTTCATGGGCCCACCAGGGGCCGGTAAAGGTACCCAGGCCGCGCTGCTGTCCAAAGAGCTTGGGATTCCACATATTTCAACAGGGGACATCTTCCGGGCAAATGTCAGTGAAGGCACTCCCTTGGGCAAAGAAGCGCAAGCGTTCATGGACGCGGGCGAGTATGTCCCAGACGGTGTGACTAATTCAATGGTCCGTGATCGACTGACGCATGACGACGCTCGACCAGGTTTCATCCTTGATGGTTATCCACGAACAGTGGAGCAGGTTGCTGAACTTGATGCAATGCTGCGGTCAGCAGGCACTGCACTTGATCGGGTTATTGAACTCACGGTAGACGTCGACGTTGTAGTTGGCCGACTCGTGAAACGCTCCGCAGATCAAGGTCGCAGCGACGACACCGAGGACGTACTACGTCGTCGCCTTGAGGTGTACGCGGAACAAACAGCGCCACTCATTGAGGTGTACTTGGATCGCGAACTACTCATCCAGGTTGACGGACTCGGGGACATCGCTGCGGTCACGGCTGCAATCCTTATCGCCGTGAGTGTGTAACAAGCACAATGGTATTCCGAAAAAAAGAGCGTGTTCAGATCAAGACCCCGCAACAAATTGGCTTAATGCGTATCGCAGGCAAAGTGGTCGCAGACACTCTGGAAACATTGCGCGTCAACGTTAAACCCGGAGTCACAACAGGTGAGCTCGACGCGATCGCTCGCGAATGTATTTATGGTGCTGGCGCAACCCCGTCATTTCTTGGCTACTACGGCTTCCCTGCGGTTATCTGCACCTCGGTCAACGAAGAAGTTGTGCATGGAATCCCTGGTGGCCGTGTGGTCAACGAAGGTGATCTCGTTTCAATTGACTGCGGCGCGATTGTTGACGGTTGGCACGGGGATGCAGCGATTAGCGTCATCGCATCAAGTGAGCCTCTGCCAGCAATTCAACAGCTCTCAGACGTGACCCGCGCATCCCTTGATGCTGGTATCCAAGCAGCAGTCGCCGGCAATCACATGGGAGATATCGGTTCCGCAATTGAAAAAGTGATCCGTAGCAGCGGCGACTATGGAATCGTTGAAGATTACGTCGGACATGGAATTGGCACTGAAATGCACATGTACCCGCCAGTACCCAACTACGGGCATGCAGGGCAAGGCCTCGAACTTAAAGTTGGCATGGTGCTCGCGTTAGAACCGATGGTGACTATTGGTTCACCCGAAGTGCTTACACTTTCTGATGACTGGACCGTTGTAACAACCGACGGAAACTGGGCCTCCCACTGGGAGCACACCGTTGCGATCACCGAATCAGGTCCCCAGATCCTCACCATTCAATAAAGCCCGAGTTTCCCAGTTCCTGGGAAACTCGGACGTTACACGGGACAAATCCATCAGATTTGTCCTTGTTATCCGGCTTGGCAGCCGCATAACGCAGCAGCAAGGTTGGCGAGACAGGCTGGCGGGACATCCTGGCAGGCAAGCCTCGGGGGAAGTCGGACATTAAATCGGACAAAACACCGATAGTTGTCCATCCACCCCAGAAACTGGGAAAGTCGGCCGGGGAGAGGCGGGGGAGAGGCGAGGGAGTGGATCGGACCCCAACTTCATGGTGGGAGGGGGCATTGCGTAGACTCGCACGGCTGAAGTGGTGAACATTTCTAGCAGCAATCATAGGGAAGCGGAGTACATGGCCAAAAAAGATGGCGCGATTGAGCTCGAGGGTTTGATCACGGAGTCTCTGCCTAATGCAATGTTTCGGGTTGAGCTAGACAACGGGCACAAGGTGCTCGCCCATATCAGCGGAAAAATGCGGATGCACTACATCCGGATTCTTCCCGATGACCGTGTTGTGGTGGAACTTTCCCCCTATGACCTCACTCGCGGCCGCATCGTTTACCGCTACAAGTAATAAGCGTTTTTACTAGAAACTCGAGAAAGAGTAACCATGAAGGTGCAACCCAGCGTCAAAAAGATCTGCGACAAGTGCAAGGTCATCCGTCGCCACGGACGCGTCATGGTGATTTGCGAAAACGTTCGTCACAAGCAACGCCAGGGCTAAGGACCTAGCTGTTGAAGTACAGCTAAGCCTGACAAGCACTGGGGTGTTACCGGGAGAGAAAACTCGGACACCAAGTACAGGGAGAACCCGACCCCGGATCACAAGATCCGGACGACACCTTTGGCCACGGGGCCAAAGACCAGCCTTGGCGGGCTGGGTTGGCTCTCCCACCACACGACCCCGTGAATAACCGAAAAGAGAGAACGCCCATGGCACGACTTATTGGTGTGGATTTGCCCCGCGAAAAGCGCATGGCAATCGCACTTACCTATATCTATGGTGTTGGACGCTCGCAGGCAACTAAAGCCTTGGAAGCAACCGGCATTGATCCTCAAATGAAGTCCAAGGATCTCACCGACGATCAAACACTCGCATTGCGCGACTGGATCGAGTTACACCTCAAAGTAGAAGGTGACCTGCGCCGAGAGGTTGCAGCCGACATTCGCCGTAAGGTTGAAATCGGTTCCTACCAGGGAATTCGTCACCGCAAGGGTCTTCCCGTCCACGGGCAACGCACCCATACCAACGCACGTACGCGTAAGGGTCCACGTAAGACAGTTGCCGGTAAGAAGAAGGCTTAAGCGAACGATCTCGCAATTCGTTGCGAATCCCCAACCTCTAAAGAATAGGAATCACACATGGCCCCCAAAGGTCCAGGCGCTAAGAAAGTGCGTCGTAAGGAAAAGAAGAATGTGGCCCACGGCCACGCTCATATCAAGAGCACATTCAACAACACCATTGTCTCGATCACAGACCCAACGGGCGCCGTCATTGCATGGTCCTCAGCCGGTCAGGTTGGGTTCAAGGGCAGCCGTAAGTCCACGCCGTTCGCAGCCCAGCTAGCCGCTGAGTCTGCTGCCCGTCGCGCGATGGAACACGGCATGCGCAAGGTCGACGTATTCGTGAAAGGTCCAGGTTCAGGCCGGGAAACCGCGATTCGTTCGCTACAGGCAACAGGTCTTGAGGTTGGCTCAATCTCTGACGTCACGCCAGTGCCATTTAACGGAACCCGTCCAAAGAAGCGTCGTCGCGTTTAATCCGCGGACTCTTACCACTACTTAATATTTAGAAAATAGGAGAAAACCATGGCGCGTTATACGGACGCAGATTGCAAGCGGTGCCGCCGCGAAAAAATGAAACTCTTCTTGAAGGGTTCAAAGTGCGAGTCACCCAAATGCCCATTTGAGAAGCGCCCCTACCCACCCGGCCAGCACGGTCGCGGTCGGTCCAAGGAGAGCGAATACCTGTTGCAGCTTCGAGAGAAGCAGAAGGCAACCCGTATGTACGGCATTTTGGAGAAGCAGTTCTCCAACTACTACAAGGAAGCACAGCGCCAGCCAGGTAAGACCGGCGAGAACCTGCTGCAGATCCTTGAGAGCCGTCTGGACAACGTTGTGTTCCGTGCCGGCTTTGCAAAGAGCCGCGACATGGCGCGCCAGTTGGTCACCCACGGTCACATGATGGTGAATGGCAAGAAGGTCGACATTCCTTCATTCCGCGTCTCGCCCAATGACGTAATCGATGTTCGCCCCAGCTCACTGGAACTGACTCCTTTCATCGTGGCTCATGCTGAGATCGGTGAAAAGACTGTTCCAGCGTGGCTTGAGGTTGTGCCATCGAAAATGCGCATTCTCGTTCACGCGATTCCGGCACGCGCCGCGATCGACACCATGGTCAACGAACAGCTGATTGTTGAGCTGTACTCCAAGTAGTAACCACATTCGATTCACTCGAATCGAGCCGAGAAACGCGATATCAAATTAGAGGGTATCGCTGGAAGGAAACAAAAAGTGCTCATTAGTCAGCGTCCAATTCTCACCGAAGAACCCATCAGCGAGTTCCGTTCACGTTTCGTGTTGGAACCCCTTGAGCCAGGTTTTGGTTACACACTTGGTAACTCACTCCGCCGGACTTTGCTCTCCTCGATCCCTGGTGCATCTGTCACTAGCATTCGGATCGACGGAGTTCTGCACGAGTTCAGCACAATTGACGGCGTCAAAGAAGATGTCACTGAAATTATTTTGAACCTCAAGGGTCTTGTAGTTTCCAGTGAAATCGACGAACCAGTTGTCATGTACCTGCGCAAGCAAGGCAGTGGCAACGTGACCGCAGCCGACATTCAGCCACCAGCAGGCGTTGAAGTTCATACTCCTGACCTTCACATTGCAACACTCAATGACAAGGGCAAGCTCGAGATCGAACTCGTTGTCGAGCGCGGTCGCGGCTACGTTCCTTCAACCATGAACAAGCACCCGGAGCAAGAGATTGGCCGGATTCCGGTGGACTCGATCTACTCACCAGTGCTCAAGGTCAGCTACAAGGTCGAGGCAACTCGTGTCGAGCAGCGTACCGACTTTGACAAGTTGATCATTGATGTTGAGACAAAGTCCTGCATGTTGCCACGCGATGCTGTTGCATCCGCTGGTTCCACGTTGGTTGAACTCTTCGGATTGGCTCGTGAGATGAATGTTGACGCTGAAGGCATTGATATTGGTCCAAGCCCAACCGATGCTTTCGTTGCCGAGCAACTCTCAACTCCAATTGAGCAGCTCGACATGACCGTGCGTTCCTACAACTGCCTCAAGCGCGAAGGCATCCACACCGTTGGTGAACTGATCACCCGCAGTGAGGCTGACCTCCTTGACATTCGCAACTTCGGCGCAAAGTCAATCGACGAAATCAAGGTAAAGCTCCACGGCCTTGGTCTTGCACTCAAGGACAGCCCTCCAGGGTTTGATCCCACCACGGCCGTCTACTTTGACGATGCTGATGTTGACATGAATGTTGACCCAGACGAAGTTGAAGAAGTTGTTGTCATTGAAACCGAAGACGCATTCCCCGAGGACGAGCAGCTCTAAGAGCCTGCCGCCAAGGACCTAACAAAAGATTAATGAGGAGATCAGATGCCATCGCCAGCTAAGGGAGCCCGCCTCGGTGGGGGAGCTTCCCACGAGAAGCACATGTTGAGCAATCTCGCTACAGCGCTGTTTGAGCACGGGCGCATCACGACCACACACGCAAAGGCAAAGCGACTTCGTCCAGTTGCCGAGCGCATGGTGACGTTCGCAAAGCGTGGTGACATTGCGGCTCGCCGTCGTGTTCTCACGGTTGTGAAGGACAAGAGTGTTGTGCACACGCTGTTCACTGAGATTGGCCCAAGCTACGCGGGTCGTCAGGGTGGCTACACCCGGATCATCAAGATTGGTAACCGCAAGGGCGACAACGCACCCATGGCAGTTATTGAACTCGTTGAGCCAATGGCTGAGCAGGTTGTCGCTGAAGCAACCGGCGCCACCAAGCGTGCCGCCAAAGAAGCAGCAACGGCACCTGACACTAAAGCCGAAGCCCGCGAGGTCGTTGAAGAGATCAAGCCCGACACCGAAGTAGTCCTCGAAGAGGAAACGTCAGAGCCGGTCAATGAACTCGGTGAAGAAGAGGCAGCGGCTGAAGAAACCCCTGCAGCAGAAGCAGAGTCCAAGGAGTAACTCCTGAACTCGCAACACGATATTGATCAGCCCGTTCCCGGTCTTCCAGGGGACGGGCTGATTCGTCTGCGTGCATATATTTCCTATGACGGTTCGGGCTTTCACGGTTGGGGCGCCCAAGCTGATGCCCGCTCTGTTCAAGGTGAGTTTGAGAACATTATTGGCGCATTGATCCATGAACTTGAGTTGCCAACAATTGTTGCCGGCCGCACGGATGCTGGAGTGCACGCGAAAGCGCAAGTGATCCACTTTGATCTGCGCAGCGATCACCCCGAGCTTGGAAAACTCACCGCCGAACGCATGAACAAGGCTCTCCCCGGTGACATGCGAATTCTGAGAATCGAAGAAGCACCAATTGGTTTTGACGCTCGCTTCTCTGCGCTGTGGCGCGAATACAGTTACACAATTTCCGATGACCCAACAGGGCCGGCGCCATTGCGCCGACACGAAGTACTCCACTGGCCGGTGCCATTAGATGTGGACCGGCTCAATGAAGCAAGCCAATGCTTAATCGGGGTCCATGACTTCTTTGCATTTTGCAAAGAGAAACCACGCGCCACCACGATTCGGGAACTACAAAAACTGCAGTGGCACCGCAATCACGAAAACAATGTTGTCATGACAATCCGCGCCGACGCATTCTGTTACTCGATGGTCCGCACAATTGTCGGAGCACTGCTCCCAATCGGTGACGGTCGCAAACCAATCACCTGGACCCAACACCTACTGGACCAAAAGGACAAGCTCTCCCACATTCAAACTATGGAGGCCTACCCACTCACCCTGGAAGAAGTGGGCTACCCAAGTGATGAAGAGCTGCACGCACGCCAAGGTGAAACCAGGGCCAGGCGCGGGATGGACCGGAACCAAGGATCTTAGAACACGGATGATTCATTGGCTATTGCGCAAATGAGTGAGCCGAAGAGAAAATTTTTTGTCGGCACTGCCCTGAATGCGGGTTTAGCTCAGAATTGCGAATTTCGGGGGCGACCTTGGATGATGATTAAAGGTCACGCACATAGATTCAGTATTTGCACCGAGCAAACACTGCCTCAGGGCAATTCTTCGACCCTCTGAAATCAATTCTACTTTTGCCTCTAACATCATCCCAACGGGTGTTGGTCAAAACGTTCCTTGTCATATTATTTTTACCAACAAAATGTGCGAAAGAAAAGTTTGCTGTGCGAAAGTCAGAATCCGAGAATTGCACAGTATTCAGAGTCGCACCTATCCATTTTGAGCCGTAAAATTGTGTGTCATTTACTACAACTTCCTCTAAAAATGCATCAGTGAAGTTTGCTTTATAAAAACTGCGAGCCTGCAAATCCGTTTTACAACCAAACCTGTCCCCTTTTTTTATTTGGGAATCCGACAGATTCGCTTTCCCGAGATACGCGTTGTTAAAGTTGGTTCCGGTGAGAGGCCCGGCGCACCTACGGCTTGTTTCCCACGGCTCCCTTGAAATCACTGCCTTTAACTTTTGCGCCCTCCCATGACGCACCTCGCAACTTCGTTGCCCGCATATCTGTATTCAAGATAGACGCGCCTTCGAACTCACTCTTGTAGAAGTTGGACGAACTGAAATCACCCATATACACGTACGCCTCTGTCCACTTACTTCGCAAGAATGAGGTACCAGTCGCTTTCGGATTCCTGAGCCGCACTCGAGAGAAGTTCGCACCCGCCAGAGACCGCGCACCGAGTTTTGTTTTTATGCCCTGCGCGTCAGAGAAATCAGCGCCCTTCATATATGCATCCGTGAAGTTCGCGCCAGACAGGTTCGCGCCAGACAGGTTCGCATTCTTCATGTAGGCACCCGTAAAGTCCATATTGGCAAGGTTTGCTCCGTTGAGGTTCACATCCTTGAGGTTGTCTCCCGCGCATGATGTTCCTGGACGAATGAAACAGGACTTGAACACCGGGATGACATAGTCATTATTGCGCGAGAGAAACAACGGACTGCTGACGGAATTGAATCGCTGCTCGCTCGGTCCCCTGGCCCTCAGGGAGTCCCAGGTGGCGCTGAGTTGGTTGCCTCCAGCGTCACTCCATTGAACACCGAGCAGCGAGTAGTCCGAGGCCGTGTATTGGTACCAGAAGGTAGCCGTGATTCCCAACAGCCGGGAGTCTGCGTAGGTGAAATCCATGAGTTCATTGCCATATCCGGTCGACCAATCAACTCCCGGGCGAATCCCCGGACCCTTGAGCCCGTAGTTCACCTCCGTGTCGTAGATTCCAATGCTCAGAGCCGGCGAATCCGGGCCGAGCGCGTCCACCAGGGCGTTTTGCCACGAGATAATGTCATCAGCTCGTTGGGTCGCTGCCATGCGCGGGAAATTTTGACCCGTATCGAAATCGCGACCCGCGTCTCCATTCGGGTAGGAATGAATGGTCCACGTGTCGAACGGGGTCGACCCACTGCTCGCCACCTCGCCGGCGAAAGCGGAAGTGAAGCGCGCTGCTGATCCCCGCAGACGCGTAGTAATCGACGGTGCGGCGACCACGGCACCCGGATTCGTCGCCTTGATGATGCCGTAGGCGCTTTGCGCCATGGCAAACAGTTCGCTGGCCGACCCTTGCCAGAAGGTGGTCAGGTTGGCTTCGTTCCACAATTCGTAACCAGCAATGCGACCGCCGTACCGATTGACTACCCCCCGCACGTAGGTGTTCCAGTCTTCGATATTCGCCGGCGGGCTCGAACTCCCCGCGCCCCAACGCGGGTCACCGGCCCCCGGGTTCTGCGCCGCCCACTGGGGTGTCAGGCCGAGTACAAGAAACGGCCTGCCTCCCCATGACTCAACGAGGGCGATACGCCTATCGAGGATCGACCAATCGAATACACCAGGTTGGGGATTCACGTATCTCCACGCAACATCCATGTCCCACAGTCGATACATGGCCGCCGGTGGCGGTCGAAGACTTTCCAACCCAGCGTTCCACCCCACCTGGGGCGCGACCGACAAGGAGAACTCGTTCGCCGAAGGGGTTGCGCTCTGCAACGTCGTCAAACTCTGTTCCTTCGCCTGGTAAGAGGCCGAATAGCTTGCGTGCGCCGGCGACACAGGTCCCATCGCACTAACAGCTAGCAAGAGAGACACGGACGCAACGGATGAGAGGGCACGGTTCATAGACAGGACTTTACGCGCTGACGTAGAGACGGTGCAATACTCATGAGTCATTCACGCTCCATTGGTGCTCGTGCTAACCGGGGAAATTGTCTCCGGAGTCCGTCTCCTGTTCTTCCGGAGGCGGTCCTGGATCTTCAGGCTCCTCGGGAATCTCTTCCGGCTCTGGCTTCGGCTCTGGCTTCGGCTCTGGCTTCGGCTCTGGCTTCGGCTCTGGCTTCGGCTCTGGCTTCGGCTTTTTTGTCGGCTTACTCGTGTCCGTCTCACCAGAATCATCTGGCTTCTGGGTAGGGGACTGATTTTGGGCAGGTGTCTCATCTTTTTCGATGTTGGCACCCAGACCACTGGAGGACAAAAACGTTTTCAGTAGCGAAGTCTTGAGGGTTGATTTGAGAACCTTCAAGAGCGTCAGATCTGATGCGTCAACTTCAATTTGGCTAACCGAGCCAGGAGTTATGACAGTAGGAAGCGAAAATTCTGCTCTAGCACCTTCCCCCTTTTCATTAGTTACCGTGACCTGGGACTCCCCATCTTGATCTACGGGCTCAGCCGTGAGCGTGACATCGGGACCCACAACAAATCGGATAGTTACCAGTCCATTTGTGAGCGTGATATGCGTTGCTGCACCACCAGTGTTGCGCATGGAAACGGCCCCACTTGCAGTTGTAGTGATCTGCAGATCACCACTTTGATCGCCACTAAGTTCAGCCTGGACTCGGGGAGTACCAGGAATATCGAGCGACGCTCTCACGGGATCTTTAGATTCTGCGTTTTCTGGCTGGTGATTAAGATTAAAACTCACTTGATCAACATCACTGGGATTCCATTGCGCAGTGAATCCATTCGCCGCCGGATCGCCGGTTCGCAGTGGGGTGTAGATCACGGGTGAATCGCCGTCAGATGTCAGCTCTTTGACTGTTTTAGCTTCACCTTCTACCTCAGCGGAGACAAGAAGTTTTGTTGTTCGTGCAGGCGAAGTGACAAGCACGTGGGCTCGCACCGCCCCTGCGTTCACACCGGTATCATTGACGTTGGTGGAGAACGGGGGTGCTTGTGGCAGAGCACGCATGGCAAGCGGAGTCACGTCCATAGAGCCAACGCCCCCACCTATGGCACTACCGACCGATGCTCCTGCAGCATCGAGTGGTTGGTAGGCCCATGTGTCGTCGGGGCTTGCGACAGTGAGTAGCTGCTGAACACCAGGAACGTTATTGTCGTACAGGCTGATTTCCCACCCGGAATCCACGGCGACTATTGATGCGGGAGTGACCGTATGTCCCGCTCCGGTTTCATCGTAAAGTCCCATCGTATAAATCGCCCCCTCCACCAGGGCAGACTGCAAGATTTCTGCGATAGCCACTGGCCCTGCCCGACGTGATTCCGCTGCGGCCTCCTGTGCACTAGAAAGCAACTGAGTTGCCCAAAGCTGCTCGATACTGCGCTGCAGATCCGCATTTTTTTCATTAAGGGCGTAGGCGAACGGCGCCGAGTCATTAAAACTTTGGACCGACGCGATGTTCTGGAAAAATTGTTGCGATAAAACGGCCATGCCCTCACAGCGACCTGCTGTAAGAGCCGAGTTAACTTGGTCAAGCCACTGCACGGCGCTGGGGAACAATTGGCAATCGCTGATCTTGCCACCAATGCAGACACTTTCAGGCCCAAATAGCGTGATCAAACTTTCCTTTTCTAAGGACCCAGACTGTTTCGAGTTCGCAAAAGAAAAACCATCAGGGTCGCTCAAAAATCCGGTGTTCACACTAATCTCAGTCGCTTGCGGTGATGCGCTTGCAGACGCTTCCCCTGTGGGTGCAGATTCGTCGCCACTGGCACAAGAGGTGGCCCCCAACAGGAGCACACCAATCGCAACAAAGCGAACCGCGCCCCACTTCTGCACACTTGACCTCATTGCACGTCCCCCAAAGATGTGACTACGCGGATACCGGGAAGGTCCGTTTGCATTTCCACGACATCTACTCCAGCCCCGTCCACCAGCCAGTACTGCTTACCGTCAAGGTTGATGCTTTCAAAGCCCTGTAATGAATTAGTGATTGCGTCAATAGTCGCTTTTACCGAAGTGCCGGCGGCGTCACCAACTTCCGGATCCGTTGGGATCGTGGCGACAATGCAGTCACCTGTCGTCGTACAAAAGGTTCGAGCTTGAGACTCAATTGTTCCACTCGGTGTCTCTGGGACGAAAATTATTGAGTAGCCCGCCGCCGCTGGGGCCGTATCAGGCACCCAAATCCGACTTACTCGGTCCCTCGCTTCCTCCGAGTTGGCTGCCGGTAAATCTAGGATCAGGAGCCCGGCCGCAAGCTCACCCAATTGAGCACCGTCAATTCCTTCAGTTCCCGCGTCACCGCGTAGACCGGGTACGACTTCATCTGTCGCCCCAGAGGCCATGTCAGTTTCACTTGGCGTACCCGTTTCTCCAAGAGTCTGCACGGCAAAACCACCGACCCCAACGATCAGCAAGGTCGAGGCCGCGAGTGCCATAACTTTCCATAAACGTGGTCCTCGAGTTTTTTCCAGCCTTCGTTCGACCAAAGAAGGCGCTTCGTCACCGGAGGACACCTTTGAGGAAGGGAGCTGGTCGAGAACTAACTGCACAAGTCGTGTTGGAGCTTCAACCACCTCGTGTGTGGCAGGTTCGAGAAAAGCATTGTAATTAGCGAGGACCAGTTGAGAGAAATCCTGATCACTCGCGACTGTGGGGTTAACTTCCTCGCCCTCTCCCACGCCAGTTGTGTCATTCATCTTGGGGCCCCTTTCGGAAAGAATCGACGTTCCTCGCGGTCGTGAACGGTCGAAGGTGCCCGAGATCCTCAGCAAGAGATCGCCTGGCCCTGGACAAGCGCGACTTAATTGTTCCTTCAGCACATCCCAATATTTCAGCAGCATCGAGTTGCGTGTATCCGTACATATCGACCAAGAGAATCGTTTGTTGTTGCTCATGTGACAAAAGCGCCAGCGATCGGGAAACATCTAAATGTGCATCACTGGGATGAACAAGGTCAATGCTGGGTGCGGTATTTGCTTGCACTTCGATGTCCTCTAGGTCGGCGAGTTCGGAAGTTAGGTTCTTCTGGCGCTTCTTGACACAAGCAAGAGCAGCGTTAACCGCGATTCGGTGGATCCACGTGCTGACCGCTGAATCACCCCTGAAATTTGCGGCGGCCCGATGAGCCGAAAGGTACGTCTCTTGAAAGGCATCAGCTGCGTCCTCTTCATTTGCGGTGATTTTCAGTACCACTGCCCAAGCAGCACCAGAGGTCCGCCGGACGATTTCAGGGAAAGCTGTTTCGTCTCCTGACACGTGGTCGAGCAGGAGCTCCAAATCTGTTTTATCTCTTTCTACCATGTTAATGAGAGCGTAACGAAGAAAGCCATTGGGCGTTGGTTCGCATCTTCGAGTCGCTTGGTAACAATGAGGTTTCCTCGGGTAGCGCAGGGCTAACGAGTGAAGAGCGTTAGGACTGCCCGCCCATGGCCTACAACCTCGCCACTGAGCTTGCCGGCCCTGCTGGTCAGGGGTCCTTGGGAGAGCCAAGCCCGATTCCCGACCAATAACTGCCGCCCGCATCAGGCTCGACTTGAGCGAATTGTTTTACTTATTTGCTTCTTGGTAATGCTGAACCTTTTGCTCACCACTTTTGATGAATCTTCGAGATTGACCACGAGCCTGTAGTAACCAGACTTAATCTTGATTTTTGTGAAGGCTGCCACGTCCGCGCCGCCCAACAGAGCGGAGTCGATCTTCCGGTAAACAATTTTATTCTTCCGAGGCTTGCCTTTCTTAGTAGTAGCAGTCTTGAACTTGACCGTGAATCTTTTTTGAAGAGTGACACTCACTACCGCGCTATTGGCGCCGGCGAGCTGAAGTTCTTCCATGTCAACCTTCAGTGTGACACTTTTTCCCGAGCCAATCAGTTGCAAGGCAGCACGCGGAACGGGGAGTCTCGTCGTTACCGACGTCGCGATTTGACTTGTCGCCGATGAAGCGACAGGCGTTAGAGCCCCGGGTGCAGATGGTGCACTGGCTGCGGGCCCGTCCACGTAGGTGTATCCACCCCACAGGGATGCTCGTCCAACTAAAGGAGCCAAAACAATATGAATGTTTACTTGACCAGCAGTTGCCGAAGGCGGCACGACGGCATCAATGTGTTGACCGCTATGCACGGTAAATGATGGCGATGCAATTTCTCCGAACATGACGGATCGTGCTGTCTCAAAGCCCCAACCAGCCAATGAGATTGTCTGCCCACCTGCCAGGGGTCCACTGCTATGACTCAATTGGGTGATTTCATGCATGCCGCCGCCACCGCCGCCACCGCCGCCGCCGCCACCGCCGCCACCGCCGCCGCCACCGCCGCCACCGCCACCGCCACCGCCACCTGGCGGTGAGGGTGCAGGAGCGAGGGAGCAGGGAGCAGGCTGAGCTGGAGTATTGGATAGCGCTCCGATGTAAAGAAGGTGAGCCGTGGTTGATGTCCCAGGACTGCACACGATTGATTTGGTCGAAAGCTGAACCAGAGAGCTTTCTACCTGTGCGGGCGTAGCTGATCCGTTAGCACCCAGGTAGATTGCTGCGGCTCCTGCGACGTGCGGGGACGCCATCGACGTTCCCGACATTGTGGTGGAGCACGTGTCGCACATAATCGCTGCCGATTCGATGGAAGAACCAGGAGCAAAAATATCCACAACCGTTCCCCAATTGGAGAAGTCACTGCGGTAATCATTGCTAGCCGCAGAAGCTACCGTGATCGCGTTACCCGCGCGGGCTGGAGAGTAGTATTTGGCGTCGTCGTTACTGTTCCCAGCCGCGACGACTACTGAAATCCCAGATGCGACCAAGTTGTTTACCGCGGCATCAAGCGTATCGTTACCACCACCACCGAGGCTCATGTTGATCACCGCTGGTCGAGTGGGAAAATTGAGTGAATGATTTGTTCGCACCCAGTCCAATCCAGCGACGACATCTGACATTGAGCCCGAACCCCAGCAGTTCAGGACCCGCACACCAACAACTGTTGCCTCTTTTGCGACACCATACTTTGTCCCGACTGCCGTGCCCGCAACGTGTGTTCCATGGCCTTGGCAGTCATCTGGGTTAAAGTCGTCATCAACCGCGTCGTAGCCGCTAGCCACTCGACCGGCAAATTCCTCGTGCGTGGCGCGAAGGCCAGTATCAACTACGTACACGATAACGCCGCAGCCTTCCCCGCCACCTTCGTAAGTTGCGCTCAACGGCAGGGATCGTTGATCCACTCGATCAAGGCCCCAAGGAGGATTAACTTGCTCCGTACCAGAGTAAATCGAGACTTTGGCGTCTACCTCTACCGACAGCACTCCAGGGTCATTTGCAAGATCTTGGGCATCTCTTGTTGTTAATTCAACTGCAATGGCATTGACTGCTTGGCTCATCACTTCTTCAACGTCACCGCCAATAGAAACGGCTTTTTCTTGAACCCTTTTGAGTACTCGATCATTTTTGACCATGACAACAAACGACTCGGTGACTCCTTCGGCAGGTGAGTTTCTCTCTGGCTTTGCCGCAACAATTTTCTTCTCCGCAGCAGATTCCTTCACACGCCTGCTTGTCCCGAAAGCCTCCGAGCAGGTTGGCGGGGCGGGAACAGCGTAAGTAAACGCGTTGGCCATTGTCACATTTCCGCCAGGGGCTGTGACTGACAAGTTAACAACACCCACCGAACTAGCCGGGGTAATCGCGGTAATGGAAGATTCTGAATCAACAACGAATGAACGTGCAGCTACCCCTCCGAAAGTGACCGCTGTCGCTCCCCACAGGTTTGCTCCTGTGATTACGACGGCAGTGTTGCCGTTAGTGGGGCCAGTAGTTGGACTGATTTCAATCAGTGCAGGGGCTTCGCCGTAGGTGAAAAAGTTACTTTTAATTGTCGTTCCATTGGCGTTCGTGATGGCGACATCGACTGTCCCCGCTGTATGAGCCGGAATAGTGACACTCATGTAGGTGTCGGTATGGACGCTCAAACCCGTCACGCGGGTCCCGCCAAAAGTCACGGATGACGTACCGGACACGGTAGAAAAGTTTTTGCCAGTTATCGCGACAGAAACGGCTCCTGACGTTGGTCCGGAAGTACGCGACATGCTCGTGACAATTGGTCGCTCCTGGCTATATACGTAGCCATCGGCCATTGACCCGGTACCGGTAGGAGTCGTCACGGACACGTCGACAGCCCGATCAGCTTCGTCACTGGAGATCGAATAGAGGTACCGCCCAGGCACAGCTGGTGAGACTCCGGTTGAACTGGAGATCAACGCTTGCGCGCCCCCGTCTTTCCAATTTGCTGGATCGTCGCTTGCAGTGGCAATAATGCGCGAGTTCGTTCTCGTGTTGGGGTCGGCATACCCGATGACGAACTTTCCGTTACCGGAGTATGTGGGTGTGCCAACCGTTGCGTAGTTGAAAACGACATCGACATCACCAATTTGACGCCCAGTTACCGACGAACGGTCGACGATTAACAATTGAAATGAGAACTTTGGGCCGGAAGACGGATGCTCACCAACATTGATCCAGTTCACACAGTAGGCGGGTGAGCCATCCCACGTGATTGCACCGTGGGTCGTGGGGCTAGTTGACGTGTTTCTCGTGTCAACATCGGTGAAAAGTGGAAGAACCACCGGCCTGGTAGTGGTTCCAAGGACCACACCCCGGTAGTCAGAAAATGACCCATTATTGTTATCGAAAGCGACACCACCGTTGTTGTTGATTTGAATCTTGTTGTAGGAAGTGCCGAACCAGTTTGCGTTAAAACCCAACGACGGGTTCCTGTTTGAACCCCAGTCATCCGTGGGGCCTAATGAATTTGCTGAGCACCCTGCGGCATCAACGATCGCGGCTGACTGAATTTTCGGCAAATTTCCAGAATCGGGGCCGACCGAAGCTGCTCCGTGCTCTTTAAGTTTTGCTTCGGCGAGCGCAATCGGGTCGCTTTCCTTGGGCGACGGCCCGGTTTCGGACACACTGTCAAAAGATGAAGTTCCTAGCGTGGGAGTCGTTGCGGTGATCTGCGAATCTGAGATAACGGTGACACCAGTGGCGGCTGTGCCTCCAATTTCAACGGATGTTGCATCGGTGAAGTTAGTGCCGTTGATCGTGACGGACTGCCCGCCCGAGTACGGACCAGTGTTGGGTGTGATGCCTGTTATTTGCGGGCGACTTGCCCCCGTTGGGTCGCCCACGAACAGCAGCAAGTTTGGGGATCCAGTTTTTGGGTCGGTAACAAGGCCGGCGGTCGCTTGGCCGGCCAATGCGGCAGAAACCTGTGAGGGGTTCGCTGACGTGTTGGCGCTTAGATAGATCGCTGCCGCCCCCGCAACGTGAGGGGCCGCCATTGATGTTCCCGACATCGTTGCAGAGCAAGAGTCACACGACACTGAGGCAGACAAAATGTTGGACCCTGGGGCAAAAATATCCAAGGTCGACCCGTAGTTGGAGAAATAGCTTCGACCATCTGTGCTTGTAGTGGAACCTACGGTCACTGCGGATGTGGCTCGAGCGGGTGAATAACCGCTCGCCGGTGCGGAGGAGTTACCGGCTGCCACAACAACAGTCACACCCGAGTTACTCAACGACTGTACGGCTGCGTCCATGGTCGCGCTAGCTGGGCCCCCGAGACTCATGTTGGCAACGGCTGGCTTACCCGGATGATTTGTGCCGTGATTCGCTGCGATCCATTCAAGACCGCCGATAACTCCCGAGTAAGAGCCGGAACCCGAGCAGTCCAGTACCCTTACGCCAACAACGGTTGCCCCTTTAGCGACGCCATATTGTGTCCCGACCGCCGTGCCGGCAACGTGGGTGCCATGCCCATGACAGTCTTCGGGGATGCTGTCGTTATCGACCGTGTCGGTCCCAGCTGCTACTCGGCTCGAGTATTCGCTGTGACTTGCGCGAATTCCTGTATCAACGATGTACACAACGACACCGGACCCGGTCCCGTAAGGATCGTAGGAATTGTCCAGTGGAAGGTCGCGCTGGTCGACGCGGTCGATGCCCCACGTTGGATTTGCTTGGTTTGACACGGTCACGACTCCGTCGGCTTCTATTTCAACTACAGACGGATTTTTTCTCAGTTCGGCCGCAGCTTCGTCAGAAAGTTGGACAGCCATTCCAGGGAACACATTTGTATAAGTGTGCGTTACGGTTCCGCCCAGGGTTTCGACAACGCTTTGGGTGGATGCAATCTTTGCTGCACTACTGAGTTGCACGATGTATGAAACGAGAGGGCCATCGAATGTGGTGGGGGATTCGCCAAGAACTTCTTCTACACACTCAACTTCATCTGACTCCATGTCGATTGAATCCAGATCATTGAGTGTTGCACACAATTC
>Ga0209600_1001026_pt1 | contig 19668 bp, 29 predicted proteins | sample COGITO_mtgs_1104_FD_185518 | JGI IMG/M metagenome (GOLD analysis project Ga0209600, IMG submission 185518) | Pelagic marine microbial communities from North Sea - COGITO_mtgs_110421 (SPAdes) (version 2) | ecosystem: Environmental > Aquatic > Marine > Epipelagic ... | reverse complement strand
AAGATCGTTCATGATAGTAATTCCTTTAATCGTTCTAGGTCATCAGTTAGCCTATATTTGATGTCATCGTCAAGTCTAAAGGCTAAACAATTTGCATTTGTCCATAGTGCTATTTCTCTACTAAACTGCAAAGTCTTGTGTGCAGCATCAGGATCTAGTGCTACAATAACATTGTCATACTTACTTATTTTATCCATATGTGCAGACGTAAGGGCTGTACCCAAGATAGCCATGGCTGTCACGTTAGGAAACTCTTGGTATGCTACCATGGCAGAGACACAATCCTCTAATACTAGAAGTGTTGGCCCCGTCCCTACTGTGTAGTAGTCTGCCTTACCTGTATAGCGATACCACTTAGGCAGCTTCTCGCCCACTGCACGTCCATTAGCATCAATTATGCGCCCTTTGTAGTGTATCGGGAATACAACACGTTCATCTTTTACATCATACAAGAGCCTACGATCTACGATACCCCAGCGGCGTGTGAACCTGTGAAACTTATCATGCTCTGCTGTAGGCTGTACCACATACTCAGGTATCTCCATAGTCTCAGGCTCCATCTGCATAGGCTTCTCTTGTTTAGCCATGAGGATTTTTATCTCTGCTGCTGTCAGGTCAGTGTGATGATACCCGCCAATGCTACAGTCTAGCTTGTAACAGTTATACTTGATTAGACCCATCTCTTTAGTGATGGTGAATGTGTTCTTGCCATAGCAGGATGGGCAGTTCATACGTCTGCTCTCATCCTCTCTTAAGTCGAGGCTATCTAAGTATTTACGAATGTTCATCTACCTACCCTTCCGCTTCACACCAAAGTGTTTTTCCTCAAAAGTAAGTATGCAGTGACAGTTAGCACACAACACTTGACACTTAGCTATCTCTGACCTTAGCATCTGTTTACCTTTAGTGTGTCTTTTCAGGTACATATTATGCGCCCGTTGTGCTATAAGGAAACATTTATCCTCTGGGTTGATATGGTTGAACTGTAACGCCTGGGCACTTTTGTTGTAGCCACACTTAGCGCAACCCTTCCTTACTTTGTAACGCTTTAGTACAGCCTGACCATAGTCGTATCTTTTTCTCTTCCTGATGTTATCTCTGTTTATTGTATCGGGGGATCTAACTCTCGTCATCATCATTACCTCTAGATGCTAGTGCCTTGGATGCACCACTGAATGTGTTGACCATGTAAGGCTTGACTGATCCAACTTCCTTGTGTCCTGTCACCTGCATGATACCTGCTAAGTCTGCGCCACCCTCCATCATCTCTGTCACAGCGGTACGCCGTAAGTCCATAGCTGTTAGTGTCATAGGTAGATTAGCTTCCTTGAGTACCTCATTGATAATGATACCTATTTCTACTTTATCGTAGGGTGTGTACGCCCCCGCCCTTGGCTTGACACGAGGTGCAACGTAGTCCTGGAACCCAAAGTCTTTCTTTTGCTGTCGCAGCATATCACACAAACCCTTAGAGATAGGAAGGTGTATCTCTGCGTTGCGCTTGCTTTGAGTTAAGTCCATGCGGCACTGAGTTAAGTCTAGCTTATCCCACTTAAGAACACGCATATCACCAACACGCTGCCCCCAATCGTAAGCCATGTGAACTATAAGACCAATGCTGCGCCAGCGGAAGTCACCATAAGCTGTGGAAAGGAATGTCTGAACTTGTTCTCTGCTCCATAGTACACGCCGTGGTTGACCAGACTTGGTTTCTAATAGAGCCACTGGATCGTGCGTCATTACGTCATGTCTCATTGAATGTTTCCATGCTACAGACAGAACAGACTTACGGTAGTTAGCAGTGCGAACACCAACGGATAGCCAGCTTTCATAAGCCTGAGTAAGGTGACGTACCTTGATACTCTTATGGCGATACGCCCCAAGGCGCTTGCCCTCCACTACTGTGCTACACACCGCAGCCAGTTGAGTATCGTAGTCCTTCTGTGTTGTAGCTGCCAACCTAGCAAACGCAGGTGACTTGGCATAGAAGTCTACGATCTCTTGTAGTGTGGCTGATGCCTTGGGGATATTCATTTCTCTCTCCTGTAGTTTAAGGGTTTATATAGACGTAGCCTAGGTAAAGAAAGGGTGCTAGGACATACAGACCTGCTAGTGATCTTAATATCTCTCCTATCATGATCTATAGCTTTTCAGAACAGTATTCTTAACGCTCTTCATGGTTATACGATGCACCTTGTTGTCCTCAAATAGTTTAGCTCGTAGACGATGGGCATCGTAGGGTGTGAACACTGTAGATACAAATTCCTCATGCTGGTTGACGTATGTATTCTTGTAAACCTTGATTGCTTTACTGGCTATCATTACGCTGTCTCTTCAATAAGCACATAGCGTGTGTACTGCTGACCTGTCACAGGGTGCTTACCCTTAACGCCATCAATGCGGTAGCCTGACTTGCGTAGCTCAGAGATACGCTTAGTGAATGACTGGATGCTGTAGTCCAGCATAGCCTCACGCTGGGTCAGACCCTTGGTTGCACGAAGGTGTGTGATGATCTTAGAGTTTTGTGTGTTAGTCATGTCTCTCTCCTTTGTTAGACATTTATAGATTAGTAATTGTGTTTGGCTGCGTCAATGTTACCATTATGTCACGTTGCTCTGTTGCAACATCATGCGCCTAGCTCCTCTGTCTCCTCTTCTTCTACATTGTGAAACTTTACTGTGATGCACCCGTCACCATCATCCTGTGCGACTTGCCACTCCAATCCACGGCTGTCATCCGACAACACCATTGCGTCAAGCCAGTCAAAGAATACTTCTCTATCCATTTAGTTCACCTTCCCTGTTAGATAGATTATGAGCTTGTCTACGTTGTCAAACTGCTCCTCAAATGTCATCATACCCTCTGCGTCATAACAGTTGTATGATAGTAAGCTCCACTCTGGATCCTCACGCAGGTCAGGGTTGATATAGTCCACGAATACCTGACAATAGTTCCCGTGCTTTTCTTCTTTGAGCAGTGACGGGCAAGTGTCATTCTTCCACGAGCTGTGCTTCCAGCCATGCGGTGACAATGCGTGAAAGAGTTTATTGAGCATGTCATAATTGTCATAATCTCCATGCGGTACGTCTGCGATTGCGTAGATCATTTTAGTTTCTCCTCTTTGAGTTTCATCATCTTAATAAACTTGCTGTCATTGTCTGACATATAGACACCCTGAACCTTCAACACCCTGCGGCGATCACGTTGCACTGGTGCTGTGTCAACAGCTGTTGAGCCATCCCTGTCAAGCAAAAGCACATGGCCCTCAACGTGTACCAAATAAGCCAGAGCCTCGCCCTTTGATGCAATTCTCTTGCGTATAGCTCCCACTGTGGTTTTGCCAGCCTTCACGCCCATCTTGGTTTTGACACTGCGCAGTGACCATATAGAGCGGATCGCACGTTGCAGGTCTCCAATCGTGTGGATGTATCGTGTGGCATTATCAACGCCCAGCGCACGAGCTACAGCATAGCCGCACAGGTTTTTGTTGGGGTTGTCGGGGTTGTTGCTCCCGTCTCTAAACGCTTGTCTATTCATTGTCTAAACCTCCATCAGCCCATCTGTCTTGTGAAAATATATGTGATGACGCATTGCGCCTTCGTTCCTGTGCTTTGCTGTACTGCTAATCTTGATATCAAGCTGGCTATCCTCTGCTTCTACCCAAACAGCAATCCTGTCGGGGTAATCCCGCTTGAATTTAGCCAAAGCCCTTGCGGCTACGTCCATTGTTGTTGTGTCTATGTCTAAACGTGGCATTAAAATTTCTCCGATATATCTGCGTGGTCTAGAATTATGTTGCGGCTGGTGGCGTGTGTATAGCCCTCAATCATACGATTAGCCCAGCCGTGCGTGATCTTATAGTTAAACATCGCATCCGCTTTTGTGTGCAATACTTTTGTCTCACCGTAACGATCCGCCACGATAAATTTGAAGCGTGGATTTCCAGATGGCGAGTTAGTAAGACGGCGCATGTCTTTTACAAAATAGCGTTCCATGATGGTTTATCCTCCGATAGGTTTGAATTTGGTTGTCACGCAATAGCTAAAGCATAGCTTACCAATCTTAATAAAGCGTATGCCGCCAACCTTGCGTGTCGATACGTTGAATAGTTTTGTCATTTTATTTGGTCTCCCTTATTTTGTGGGTGTCTGGCGCTTTTGGGTTTATTTCTAGGCGCAAACCGCCAAGGGCATCCCTTACTGTGATTGTGCCAAACTGTTTGGATAGTTTGATTGCCTGTTGTTTTGCTTCACCCATAGAATAGACAGTATCCAGAACAGGTGCACGGTCAAAGCCACGGTATAGATAAAAGCTTCTCATTGTATTACACCTCCAATCTTTGAACGTACCTAATGTATTCATTGGCATCTTTCATGGTCCAGAACTCTTGCACTATGCCATGCCCGTCTATTGTTTCCTCTACATGATAAACATTGCAGCCGTATTTATTTTTTACAGTTTTGATTGTTAATTTTGTCATAGTATTATTACCCCTTATATGTTGTGGATACGTTTCCATGTAGTCCATGTGATAGCTTGCAATTCATGCGGCTTAACCTTTACACGCTTGGCAGCTGTTACATAGGCGGCTTGCAATTCACGATATTGTTTCTTGCCCATGTTTGTCTTGTCAGATGTAAGGCCTTCACGCTTGCCCCTTGCAATATTCAATGCGTGACCATCAATAGTCACTTCATCAAGACCACGAATGTTAGAATAGAAAGATCGGATCTTCTGCCCATTGAGGCGAGTAAGAATGTCTTCATCTGTTGTCAGGTCATCCTCTAAGATAGACCACGCTTTCTGCTTCATCGTGTTATAGCAGGACACTTTGAAATCATCTGTTGTGTCGCCATTGATCCACGCTTGGCACATAGTTAGAGCGTCCTTGCAATTCCGTTCCCATCTGTTGTTAGGCGATAGTGCCGCCATAACGCCAATAACTGTTGTCTCTGGAATGTTAGTCTCTTTTGCAATCCAAGCCGCCATGCGCTTTGCTCTATCGTACCATTCAACGCCATCCGATACGTCTGAAACTGTGGCAATGCGGTAGGTCTTAAGGATGTTTCTTACATAGTTTGTCATTGTCTTACTCTTTCTCGTTTTGAACTAACTTTTTTCGCACATGCTCATACTTCAAAGGATGTATCAAGAAAAAAAGATAACATTTTGCAGAATAATTTCATCTAATTTTGATTGTTGTTTAATTTCATATAGTTACAAATGCAGATTTCCAGGCAAATACCGGCACAAATTGCAGCTTTAAACTATTTAAAGAGTTTTAACGGGTGCAGCTGCACATAAAACCAAATCACTTTTGAGCAATTCCAGGGCGCAATTTATGATAGTAATGCGCTTAAAATTTGTTTGACTATATAATGGCACAAAAAAGCCCTACCAAATTGGGTGCAACGAGTGACTATATATAAGAGCTTACTTATATAAGAGCCAGGACATATAAGAGCCAGGACATATAAGAGATGCAGCATATAAATGTGATCACAAAAAAAGAGGGGTGGCATATTTGTGATCACATATTGTAGGGGTAGGGTATTTCATACACGGCTTTTGTGATCACAAACCTAAATGAAAAAACGCCCTATAATTTCACGCTATATTGGATCAAATGATGATGTAACAGTATATAATTCACTATAAAACAACAGCTTATACAGATAAATCACCTAGTTTTGCGTGATAGTAGCATAAAACATAGCAAAAGGGGGGTGTGCGTGGGCCACGGGGGGTGTGGCGGTACGTATATATACACTAATACACACACGGGATTTTTAGCTTTGCCCTAGTTTTGCCTTATTTAGTCGTATACAAGGTGCATATATATCACACGTTACTACAAAGTTGTAACATTTAGTAACTTCTTTACAAGTATGTGCATTTTAGGGGTTGACCAGGGTGTTTCTATGGGTATAACTGCGGAGCAGGAGCACACAGAGTAATACTCTTAGAGTTAAAACTAAAGTAAAGTAATAAATAAAGAAGAGTATTACTCTATAAGAGAGTGTTACAAAAAGGATAGTGGACATAGGTAAGTTATAACTCTCTAAGTTTTAACTAAGAAAGTTTTAACTATAGGGTTGACAGTATTATTAGTTATAATGTACACTATATACAAGTAACACATATAAACTTGTATAAACAATAAGTGTTACACTACTGGTACGTGTTACAGACTAAGTAATACTCTCTCCTCCCTCACTCTCCTCATACTTAGTTTGCGGCACGTACCACTTTCTCCCCTTTGTATAATAAAAGTATTGACATTCATGTCTAAACAAATAAAACTATACGCATCTGATTCCGTATTAGAAGAGTTTTACTCTGCTTTAGCGTCAAATGATGTAAGAGCTTTCCAGCGTGTACACATTCCTCGTAGTGAAGTGTTCTACACTAGAGCACACCTACAGGAAGTCTTCCCTGATAGAGAGTTAACCTTAGATTACGTAGAACGAATGATGTATTTAGAAGGTCTACTTGATCGTAATGACGTACTAGACCCCGATAGAGAGCGAGACTATGGCTAGAGACTACAAGAAAGAGTATGCTAACTACCAGGGTAAGCCTGCTCAGGTAAAGAAACGTGCATCTCGTAACTCTGCTCGTGCTAAACTCTCTGCTGGTGGTGCTGTTAGGAAGGGTGACGGCAAAGACGTACATCACAAGGATGGTAATCCTAAGAATAACAAGCGTTCTAACCTAGCAGTAACTACAAAAGCTAAGAACCGTAGTTTCCCTCGTAATAGCAGAGCAGGTAAAGCTTAATATGTCTATTGAGTATCGTGGAGAGAAGTTTGCAGGTTACAACAAACCAAAGCGTACCCCTAAGCACCCTACCAAGTCACACGCCGTACTTGCCAAGGAAGGTGACACCATTAAGCTCATCCGCTTTGGTGAGCAGGGAGCATCCACAGCAGGCAAGCCTAAAGAGGGTGAATCTGATCGCATGAAGAAGAAACGTGCAAGCTTTAAAGCTAGACACGCTAAGAACATTAAGAAGGGTAAGATGAGTGCAGCTTACTGGGCAGATAAAGTAAAGTGGTAGGAGAAAACAAACATGAAGTGTAATTGTGGCAAGGGTGGTAAGTGTAACTGTGGTGGTATGCCTAAGAAGAAGATGGCATATGGCGGCATGGTTAATAAGCCTATGAAGATGTACAAAGGTGGCTTAGCTTGTGGTGCATCTAACCAAGCAGAACGTCCTATTAAGAAGGGTAAGTAATGAAATATTACCATAAATATAAAGAAGCACTGGAAGCTAAGGGCTACCGTGTAGATGAGCATGGCTACGTATGGGACACCATGGGTAATCAATCTGCTGGTGAAGACAACTATGGCAACGTGCAGAGCAAAGACCCTAACGTCAATGCTATTTGCCAGGAAGCAGACATTGCAGCTACTAAGCCTAAGAAGAAAGCTAAGAAAGCTACACCTCCTCCAGGTAAGAAACGTGCTCGTAACGCTAAAGGTCAACTCATTGCTGATGACCCTAACACTCCAGAGAATGAAGCGTGGGTTGACGAGTAATGGCTGTATCCCTCAACCACCAAGGTAGACCTGCTCGTAGGCGTTCTGTATGGGGTCACAATGAAACGACTACTACAGAGGATGTATATACATGTCCTCCTAACTGTGTGGCTGAGGTAAGCTATCTTCACATCCATAACTTCTCAGGTAATACAAATATTACTATTGAGTGGTACGTAGCAGCTGATAACTATACGTCACACTTCTTAGAGGGTAAGAACTTAGGTGCAGGTGAATACATAACCTTTTCTGATATTGAGTTAGTACTTGCTGCTGGTGATAAGATACAAGTAACACCTGATGTAGCATCACATGTAGACACTATCCTAACTGTAACAGAGACCTTCTCTGGCGTATAACGAATAACGGGTATGCAAACTTAGCAGAGGTAAATAGTTCTAACATATGTATAACTATGCGAGTCTAGCAATGATGCTGGGCATAACATAGGAAAATACAATGTTCACACTTATTATTAAGACCTTCACAGACTTCTTGGCAAGCTTACAAAAGGCACAACAAGCACGTGCAGACTACTGGATTCTCACTAATATGTCAGACAAAGAACTGCATGACATCGGTATCGCACGGGGTGAAATCCGCAATGTCGTGGCAGGGAACTTTAAATAGTCTTGCATTTCTGGTTTGTATGAGTATAACTACTGCATGTAGTACTTCATCTGTGGTCTTACCTTCCTCTTGCCCGGCTAATGATGCCAAATGTCAACGGAACTTAGATGCACAAACTCTTACATACATCGGTCAGAAAGACGCCGCTCTACAGCTTATGTGCAGTGACCCTGATCTCCGTGATGTTATTGGGGATGACTGCACAGGCGGGTGATGTTACAGGTGACTTCTCTACGAGTAACGAGAATAGCACTGTAGATAGTAACAACTCTGAGGAGTCTGTAACTAACAACTACAACGCTACGGGTGCTGGTTCAGCTGCCCCTGTTATGTCAGCGATAGCTCCTACGATGATGGGTGGTGGCGGTAACGATAGCTGCTTACTACCAAGCTCTACAGGGATACAGATAAGCGTCTTAGGTTTATCCTCTGGTAAGATGGAGCAGGATGAAGCTTGTAACAGACGTAAGAACGCTAGGCTCTTAGGTGCACCACAGCAAGTAGGTGGCTTAGGGTTACAGGTATCAGCTATATCTGTACTGTGCCAAGACCCTATAGTGTTCCGTAGTATGATGTTAGCTAATACACCCTGTCCAATAAACGACAGTAAGACAGGCAAGCTGCTCATGGGGAAGGCGGCGATAAAGAAATACAGAGAGAGTCCAGCGCTTTATATTGTTGGGTATGAGACAGACCAAGCGTTTTGGGATACCCTACTTAGGGTAGGAGAGGAAGACACAGATGAAGAGATCGTTGAAGACAATACTCCTAAGCTCAGCCTTAGTGACCGTTTCCGCAGCAGTAAGCGCACAAGAGACTAACTACGAGCTAACTGGTCAAGAGAAGATTGACATGCTTATCGCTTCTATTGGCGATATTCAGGATCGTATTACTAACAGTGGTGTTATGACTGTAGGTGCTGTAGGTTATGCCGCTATTGGTGGTGTGATTAACGATGATGCACTTAGTGACGGTATTATTACCACAGATGAGCTAGGTGCATACCTAGAAGCTAAAGACCTTGTACTGCAGCATGACTATGCCATTGCTACTACAGCTGAGCAGTTGTTTATGCAGGAACATGCAGCGGCTATGAATAGCTTGAACACTGCAGTAGATAACCTGACTGCTGCTACAGCTGTAGTTATGACAGCAGTTGAGGTAGCTTCCGTAGCATCTGAGGCAGACACTAAGCCTGAGCAGGTTGAGCTACAGGCTAAGCTAGAGACAGACGCATATAGCTTAGACGCTGCTGAAGTTAATGAGTATAACGAGGCAGTAACAGCAGTAGAGACTTTTGCTCAACAGGCTGGTGCTTTCATGGCTGCGGCTAACAACGATGAACTTACAGCATCTGTAGACAACTACGCTGCACAGGGTAACTACATGGTTGGTAGCTACACAGCTATCACATATACACAGTCTGTTGATGAGTTTGTTATCACTTGGGATGACTCAGGTTTTGGTACAGGCTTCCAGGGCTACTTGACGCCTGAGATGAAGAATGCTACAGAGATCTACGCAGCAGGTGAATACATTAATCAGTACGGGGCAATGCCAACACAATGATGGACTTTGAGTTTAGCGTAGGTGGATACAACATTAAGGGCTGGATGGTTGCTGTGGCACTTCCAGTTCTTTCTACAGTTGCAGGTGGTGTGTATTGGTCTTATGATACACTACAGCGTTTCTACGGTGTAGAGGCTGGCATTGCAGAAGTTGCGGAGAATAGTGCTGCATTCAATGCAAAAGCTGCGGAGATTACTACCAGAGTAACTAAGGTAGAGACTGTAGCCCAGCGCAACCTCACAGATGTTCAGAACACTTTAGCTGGTGAGATAGTAGTACTAGATTCTTTGCTAATCACAAAGCTACAAGAACTAGAATCTAGGCTTGTATCTCGTATTCAAACACTAGAGCAAGCTATTGCAGACAACGATGTACGTGGTTTGAATCAGAAGCTTGCACAGCTAAGCACAAACATGTCACAAATCTTAGAGCAGCAGAAGGTGCTTTTAGACTTGCGTAGCCAAGTAGATAAGGCTACAACTATTACAGATGGACTAGGCGATACGCTAGATACTCTACAGACAGAAGTAGATGATATCTGGAAAGCGTATGACGAGCTAGTCGATAATCCCCTATAAGGAATACATTATGGCTAGAGTTCTTACAGAACAGCAACAGCGCTTCTTAGAGGTACTCTTTGATGAGGCTGGTGGTGATGTGGTAGCAGCTAAGAAACTTGCAGGCTATGCTCCTGCTTCAAGCACTGCAGCTATTGTAGAATCTCTTAAAGATGAGATTGGTGAGAAGACACGGACTTACTTTGCACGTACTGCACCCAAAGCAGCTATGGCAATGGTAGGCGCTCTGTCTGACCCTACTGAGTTAGGCATTAAAGAGAAGATGGTAGCAGCAAAAGACTTGCTAGATCGTGCAGGACTTGGTAAGGTAGACAAAGTAGACGTAACATCTGGCGGTGGAGGCATATTCTACCTGCCACCAAAAGAAGGTTCAAACGAATAGTACCTGAGAGAGATTTAGGCTTCTGGCAGTTACCGTTACCGCCAAAGGATCACAACAAGAAGTGGCATACTATAGTCAGGATAACAAGACGTATACCTTTTGGCTATGAACTGCACCCCGACAACGATAAGTTACTCGTACCCATTGAATCTGAGTTAGAAGCTTTAGAGCTTGCTAAACGACACCTTAAGCAGTATAGTTATCGTGCAGTAGCACACTGGTTAAGCAAAGAGACAGGCCGTGACATAGGCCACACAGGTTTAAAGAAAAGAGTTGAGATTGAGCAGAAACGTAGAAAAGCAGCTGCAATTAAGCGCAAGCTTGCCAAGTGGCTCAAAGAAACCCTTGAGGAAATTGAAAAACTTGAAACCCAAGGGGTCGGGGCATACGCAGAAATTGACAGAGACAGATGAAGCAGTCGCCACCCCCAAAGTAGAGACTGTTCCTGCACAAGTCAAAGCACCTGAGTATGATGTAGATGTGGCTATGGATGTGGTTTTCAAGCCAAACCCCGGCCCCCAGACTCAATTTCTTAGTTCGTCAGAACGTGAGGTTCTCTATGGTGGCGCAGCTGGTGGTGGCAAATCCTACGCTATGTTAGCTGACCCGCTACATGGTTTGAACGATCCTAACTTTAGTGGCCTACTTGTACGTCACACAACAGAAGAACTAAGGGAACTAATACAGAAATCTCAGGAGCTATACCCTCGTGCTGTACCGGGTATTAAATGGTCTGAAAGAAAATCTCAGTGGGTCTCACCTAGAGGTGGTCGCCTCTGGATGTCATACTTGGATAAGGATACAGATGTCACACGCTATCAGGGTCAGGCTTTTAACTGGATTGGATTTGACGAACTTACTCAATGGACTACACCTTACGCTTGGGATTATATGAGATCTCGCTTGAGATCTGCACATTCGTCAACTCTTGGTCTCTACATGAGAGCAACAACAAACCCCGGAGGAGCAGGACATGCTTGGGTTAAGAAAATGTTTATTGACCCTGAAAGAGCAGGTAAAGCTTTTTGGGCAACGCATTTGGATTCTGGGGAAACTATTACCTTTCCTAAAGGGCATAGTAAAGAAGGTCAGCCTCTATTTAAGCGCCGTTTTATTCCCGCCTCTCTATTTGATAATCCGTACTTATCTGACTCTGGCGACTATGAAGCGATGCTTCTCTCTCTGCCGGAGCATCAGCGTAAGCAGTTACTTGAAGGTAACTGGGATATTAATGAAGGTGCCGCTTTTCCAGAGTTTGACAGAAAGATACATGTCGTGGACTCATTTGAGATACCTGACTCTTGGGCAAAGTTTAGGGCTTGCGATTACGGTTATGGTAGTTACACTGGTGTTCTCTGGTTTGCTGTAGCTCCTGACGAACAAGTAATTGTGTACCGTGAGATGTATGTATCTAAAGTTACAGCTTCTGACTTAGCAGATTTGATATTGGAAGCAGAAGCAAGAGATGGTACAATGAGATACGGGGTGCTGGATAGTTCTTTATGGCACAACCGTGGCGACACTGGACCTAGCTTGGCAGAGCAGATGAATATGAAGGGTTGCCGTTGGCGTCCCTCTGATCGGTCAAGAGGTTCACGTGTCGCAGGTAAGAACGAAATACACAGGCGTTTAAAGGTGGATGAGTTCACTGAAAAGCCTCAGCTAGTGTTTATGAGTAATTGTACAAACACGATAGCACAGATTCCTAGTATTCCTCTGGACAAGAAAAACCCAGAAGATGTTGATACTCACGCAGAGGATCACTTGTATGACGCTCTAAGATACGGTATTATGACACGTCCACGTAGCAGCATATGGGACTTTAACCCAGCAAAACAACGCACTGGTTTTCAAGCTAGTGATCCACAATTCGGGTATTGATTATGGCAGAACAAGAAGAAATGTTTGAAACAGATGAAGTCGTAGCTGCTGAAGACAGTACGGACAGTATCTTTGAAACTAAGTCTAGTGTAGTTGCTTTTGTAGCTGAGCGCTATAAACGTGCAGAAGATGCTAGGTTTGCAGATGAAGAGCGGTGGTTAAAAGCCTATCGTAACTATCGTGGTTTGTATAGTAAGGACGTACAGTTCACAGACACAGAGAAGTCACGTGTGTTTGTTAAAGTCACTAAGACTAAGACCCTTGCAGCGTATGGACAGATTGTTGATGTACTATTTGGTAACAACAAGTTTCCTTTATCTGTTAATCCCTCTGTATTACCTGACGGTGTTGCAGAGTCTGTACATATCAACGTAGATCCTAACGCCGCAGCAGCAGGAGATGCGTTACGGCCTATTACTGAGCAAAAACCCGCTGCACCCTACTTGCTGGATGGTGTTACAGAGCTTAAACCTGGAGCTACGTTATCAGACTTAGCTAATCGTCTAGGTCCACTAGAAGATAAACTTTCAGCTGTATCTGATAAGGTAGTTGAGGGTGACGGTACTACTCCTACCACAGTAACATTCCATCCTGCTATGATTGCAGCTAAGAAGATGGAAAAGAAGATCCACGATCAGCTTCAAGAGTCTGGTGCTTCTGTACATCTACGCTCTATGGCATTTGAGATGTCTCTACTTGGCACGGGTGTCATGAAGGGTCCGTTTGCTGTAGATAAAGAATATCCTAACTGGAACGGTGAAGGTGAGTATGAACCTCTCGTAAAGACTGTGCCAGAATGTAGCCATGTTTCTGTTTGGGACTTCTACCCTGACCCAGAAGCTAAGTCTATGAATGATGCTGAGTATGTGGTAGAACGTCATAAGATGTCACGTACTCAATTACGTGCTCTTAAGAACCGCCCCTACTTTATGTCTGACTCAATTAGCTTAGCTATTGATAAAGGCCCAGACTATGTTCAGAAGTACTGGGAGATGACTATGGAGGATGACGATACACAGCCGTCATCTGAGCGTTGGGAAGTATTAGAGTTCTGGGGTTTTGTAGATACGGATGTTCTAGAAGAGCATGGAGTAGCTATTCCTAAAGCTCTACGAGATCTTGATGAGGTTAACTGTAACGTATGGGTATGTAATGGTGAGGTACTACGCTTCGTACTTAACCCATTCAAACCTACACGTATTCCTTACTACGCTGTACCCTATGAGCATAATCCTTACTCCTTCTTTGGTGTAGGCATTGCTGAGAACATGGACGATACACAGACATTGATGAATGGCTTTATGCGTATGGCTATTGACAACGCTGCACTATCTGGTAATCTTATCATTGAAGTAGATGAGACTAACCTTGTACCAGGTCAGGATTTATCTGTGTATCCGGGCAAGGTGTTCCGGCGTCAGGGCGGTGCTCCAGGGCAAGGAATCTTCGGCACCAAGTTCCCTAACGTAGCACAAGAGAACATGCAACTCTTTGATAAGGCACGAGTTCTAGCAGATGAGAGTACTGGATTCCCTAGCTTCGCTCATGGACAAACCGGAGTATCTGGCGTTGGGCGTACAGCTTCTGGTATTTCTATGCTTATGTCTGCTGCTAACGGTTCTATTAGGACGGTAGTTAAGAACGTTGATGACTACTTGCTTCGCCCACTTGGTAAAGCTTTCTTCTCATTCAATATGCAGTTTGACTTTGATGACCAGATTCGTGGTGACTTAGAGGTACATGCCTCTGGTACAGAGAGCCTCATGGCTAACGAAGTACGGTCACAGCGTTTGATGCAGTTCTTGCAGGTTGCACAGAACCCAGTACTAGCTCCCTTCGCTAAGATGGACTACATCATTCGTGAGATTGCTAAGTCTATGGACCTTGACCCCGATAAGGTTACTAACTCTATGCAGGACGCATCTATCCAAGCTGAGATCCTAAAAGGCTTTCAGGCTCCCGTACAGCCTCCTGCAGGACCGGAAGGTGTAAACATGCCCCAAGGTGGCCCAGCACCAGAAGGACAGGCTCCACAGGGCGTACAGGACACCTCAGGTGGCGGTGGCTCTCAGATAGGCGTAGGTACAGCACCAACACCTGGTGAGCAAGGGTTTAGCGGTAATGTCGCTTAAGAAGCTAGTTAACGATAAACAGATATGGGATGCGTTCATTGAGGAGCTTGATGGGTGCATCTCTTCCACACATAGAAGTATGGAAAACATCTCTGATACTGCAGAGCTATACCGACATCAGGGTGCTATCAAAGCGCTGAGACAACTAAAGTACTTGAGGGACAAAGTAAATGGCTGACTTAGACAACCAGACAGAGGAAGCTTTAGGTTGGGCTGCAGAGGGCAAGAAGCTTTCAGTCGATATACCAGAGGTATCCTTTAAAGATGCTGGTACTTTTGTCGCTAGTATGACACCTATTATTGGTGACGCTATGGCTGCTAAAGATGTCTATGATGAACTACAGAAAGATGAGCCTAACTACTATTTAGCAGGTGCTCTTGGTGGTGCGGCTCTTGTAGGACTTGTACCCGGTTTAGGTGATGCTGCTGCTAAAGCCATTAAGAAGGGTGCTAAAGAAGTATTTGATGTAGCTAAGCGTGTAGAGGTAGATCCTAATGCTATGGGTTCTGGTCTTGGTAATGTGAGATTAGCCCCAAAGCAACCTAAGAAAACTGTTAAAGCTTATAAATTATTTACTAAAGGGGAAGACGGTAAGCTATACCCTCTTTTTGTTGATGCAGATACAGAAGTACCTACAGGTACATGGCTTGATGCTACTTTTCCCGATTATAGATTTACTGCAGAAAATGGTAAGCAATATGTACCATCTAGAGGAACAGCAGGCAAAAAGGGCACGGGTGATTCTATAAAGATACCAGATCAAGAGACTCGTGAGAGACTTATAGAGGCTGGTTTTTTACCTAAAGGATCAAAAGCTAAGTCGGTAAAAGCTGTTGCTGCTAGGCCAGGATGGCACGCTGGTGATGTTCCTATAGCCACACATATCGGGCCAGAAACTAAAATAAATGGTAAGTCTGTAAAGTATCGTGGAGAAGATCAGGTATGGGCAGAAGTAGAAATGCCTGCAGACGTAGATTGGCAAACAATAGCTAACTCTAAGGCGAGAATAAAAAAAGACGGTACACCAGATGTACGTACAGCAGACATAAATGATGAGATGCCTAGCATGGGGCATTACCGTTATAAGACTAACCCCAACATGACGGGTGAATGGCTTATTGGCGGTGAAATGAAAGTAAATCGTGTTTTATCTCGTGAAGAGGTTAATGCTATAAACGAAGCTGCAGGTGTCAAGGATCTCCCTACACTTGATGAACTTAATAAAGGCTACTCAAAGGGTGGGGTTGTAATGGACGATTATCAATACGCAGAGATGATGCAGGGTGAAGACGATCAAACAGTAAGAGCCTTTGCAATAGGTGGTCTAGCAGAAGACGTAGACCCTGTGTCAGGCAATGAAGTACCTATTGGCTCTATGCCAGAAGAAGTACGTGATGACATCCCTGCTCAACTGAGTGAAGGTGAGTATGTTGTACCTGCTGATGTGGTACGCTTCTTTGGCGTTAAGTTCTTTGAGGACATCCGTAATGAAGCCAAGCGAGGCTTTGCTGATATGGAAGCTAATGGACGCATCGGTGGTGAGCCTATCGGTATGGAGATGGCTGAAGACGAGCTTCCCTTTGACATCTCAGAGCTACAGATTGTCGATGATGAAACAGAAGAGCAACCTATGATGAACATGGGTGGTTATATGCGTGGTTATGCTGATGGCGGTTTAACACTCCCTGCAGCTGTAACGGATATGACAACCGCTACAGGTATTACTAGCGACACATCTGGCGTACCTATGCCAGTATCTAATCTTAGTGGTATTGAGATGAAAGAGTACGTTGGCCCTAACGGAGAAATAACGTATATTCAGTTTATTAATGGTGTAGCACAGTCTGTTATTCCAGAAGGTTATACAGCTAAGGCAGCTGCACCTACTACCCCTGCTGCACCTGCCGTACCTGAAGGACTGGGTGTAGTAACTGCACCAGATGACAATAACAATACTGCTCATGAAGATATGATGCGTGAAGCTCAAGAACGTGAGTCTATTGATTGGACTAGCCCTGACGTAGGTATTGAACAGTATGAAAAAACAATGGAGCAAAGCAATAGCATGTTAGCTAAGGGCTTCTCTGGACTAGCCACAGTATTAGGTGGTCCTATTGTAGCTGGCTTTATGGCTGTTGCAAAGCGTCATCAAAACAAAAAGATGCTTGAGGGTGCTACTGCTAGACTAGAAGACCCTAACGTAAGAGGTGCAGAACGTGAAAAGTGGGTATCTATTCATAACCGCTTGAGTGGTCTTGATGAAGACGGAAAAGCACGTAATAGCTTCACTGAGGGATTAGCAAATCTACTAACACCAGATGACGGTATGGAGTATGTAAACGGTGTACTCGTTGATACTAAAACAGGTAAGGTTCTTAAGCCAGGTATTGCAAATAGCAAAGGTAATGACGTAGTTGCTCCTACACCTACACCTAAACAAAACGGCGGCGGGGGTAATGACAGTGGTAATAACGCACATGAAGCCATGATGAAAGCAGCTGCTAAACAAAAGGAAAAAGCAGTAGCTACTAAAGAAAAAAACAAAGCTGCAGGTCTTGGCGCACAAACTAAGAAGGGTAGCACAGCAGGAAGTAAATCTGGCTACTTTGACTAGAGAATAACTAAATACCAAATAACTATAAGGCTACCCAGCAATAATGCTGGCCCCAACATAAGGAAAGAAAATGTCAGAAGCCATCCAGACGGACTCAGCGTCCCATAATCGTAACATATCTCGTGTACAACGTGATGAAGAGGAACTAAAAGCTCTGTTTAAACAAGCAGGGATTCAGACAGATGAAACAGAAGAAGAAACTGCTGAAGAGGAATCCCGTAGCGAAGAGCTTGTCGAGCGCACAGTTCAGGCAGAGAGTGTTACCGAACAAGAAGAAGAATCACAAGCTGAAGCACAAGAAGAAGATCTAAGTGCAGAAGAGAAGAACTTTAAGAAGCGTTACGGTGATCTACGGCGACACACTCAAGAGAAAGAGAAAGAGTTTCAAGCACAGCTTGATAAGCTTAAGTCACAACTTGATGCAGCTACAAAGAATGAACTTGTACTACCTAAGTCAGAAGACGAAGTAGAAGCATGGGCTAAGAAGTACCCAGACGTTGCAGGTATCGTAGAGGCTATTGCTGATAAGAAAGCTAATGAACGCTCTGCTGATCTTGATGGGCGTCTTAAAGAGATTGAAGCATTACGTGCGTCTGCTAAACGAGATAAGGCTGAAGCTGAGTTACTCTCTATGCACCCTGACTTTCAAGAGATTCGTGCTGATGATGCGTTTCATACATGGGCAGAGAAGCAGCCTAAGGTTGTACAGGATGCACTATATGAGAACAGTGAAGACGCTAAGTCTGTAGCACGTGTTATTGATCTGTATAAGTCAGATAAAGGTATCAAGACTAAGAGTAGCTCTAGCTCAGACAAAGCGGCTGCATCCTCAGTTAAAGCTAAAGGTCGTACTGCATTGGATGCAGATGACTCCTCAAGGTATCTCAGTGAATCACAAGTAGCTAAGATGAGCCTTAAAGAATACGAGAAGCGCAATGATGAGATCTTTGAAGCTCAGCGCTCTGGTAAATTTATTTATGATATGTCTAAGAAATAACTTGACACTTATTCAATCATAGATAAAACTATAGGCATGTACAGTGTCAGGCATAAACTGCCTGTACATGCTTTTCACTAAGCACTAAAGCCACATCAAAGAACTACCTCAGATTATAGGCCCAGCGCTCAACGGACGGCCATCCTTAGAGCATAGCTGACTACCCTACTAAGACGAGCCTCTTTAGTGGATATGTAGTGTATATCTCTCACGCCATATCTATAAGGAGAATTATTATGGCTATCGGAACAGCTGGTGGTGGATTTAACGGGAACTTCTCCCCGATTATCTACTCCAAACAGGCACAAATCGCTCTGCGTAAAAGTGCTGTAACTAACGCAATCACCAACAACTCTTACTTTGGTGAGATTGCAAACCAAGGCGACACAGTTCGCATCCAAAAAGAGCCAGACGTAACCGTCAACGCTCTGCAGCGTCACACAGGTATCTCCGTAGAGAAACTTGATGACACAGACTTCTCTTTGACTATTGATAAAGCTAACTACTTTGCTTTCAAAATGGATGACATTGAAGAGCAGTTCTCTCACGTAGACTTCACCTCATTGGCAGCCAACCGTGCAGCCTACAAAATGGCAGACGCCATGGATGAAGAATGCTTGGGTTACTTGTCTGGTTACGCTGGTGGTGCAGGCTCTTGGGCCGTAAACACAACAGCTTCTGGCGATAAAGCCAATACTGGTGCTGGTACTGACGAACTGTTGGCAACCAACAAACTGGACGCAACTGACTTCGGTAACTTGACCATCTCTGGTTCAGCTACTGCAGGTGACTCCATCCCACTCGCTCCACGCCTCCCAGGTGCAACAGCATTGTCTGCGACAACTGTTTCTCCTTTGACTGTGGTTGCACGTATGGCTCGTAAGCTTGACGTACAAAACGTTGACGCACGTGGTCGCTGGATGGTTGTTGATCCAATCTTTGTTGAGATGCTGAAAGACGAAGACTCTCGTGTACTGAACGCAGACTTCGGTGGCTCAGGCTTGATGAACGGTTTGGTTCTCAACAACCTGCACGGCTTCCGTATCTACGTATCCAACAACCTGCCTTACTTGGGTACAGGTGCTGGTACTAACGGTACAACTGCACAGTCTACTAACTACGGTGTAGTTGTTGCTGGTCAGGACGAGGCTGTTGCTTCTGCTGAGCAAATCAACAAAGTAGAGAACTACCGTGACCCAGACAGCTTTGCTGACATCGTTCGTGGTATGCATCTCTATGGGCGCAAAATTCTCCGCCCAGAGGCTCTTATTGTTGCTAACTACAACGCTGCCTAATAAGCTTAACATTGGGGCTGGCTACATGCTGGCCCCTTTGTGCTTTC
>Ga0209600_1001012_pt1 | contig 19813 bp, 31 predicted proteins | sample COGITO_mtgs_1104_FD_185518 | JGI IMG/M metagenome (GOLD analysis project Ga0209600, IMG submission 185518) | Pelagic marine microbial communities from North Sea - COGITO_mtgs_110421 (SPAdes) (version 2) | ecosystem: Environmental > Aquatic > Marine > Epipelagic ... | reverse complement strand
GTCTTATGTGGCGCATAGAATGATTAAGTCTGTCTCTGACTTGGTAGCCATGGGTTACGATGAAGAAGAGATCGAGCAACACGCAACACAAACAAGCAGCGCGATTGATCCAGAAAGCTATGAAGAAGTGGAAGCTAGAAATCCATTTGACAACATGGTGTATCCAGATCGAAACGACTCAGGCGCAAAGGATGTGCTGTATGTCGAGCATTATTTATTTTATGACTTTGACGATGACGGCATCGATGAAAGGATTAGAGTTTGTACAGTGGGTGATGGTGTTCATGTGCTAAACGTTGAGCAGTGGGATGATCTTCCTATTGCCATGTTCTGCCCTGACCCTGAACCGCACACCGCAATTGGCTCATGCCCTGCGGATTACCTGAAGCCTATTCAAGCGGCTAAGTCTCAAATCATGAGAGACACCCTTGATTCTTTAGGTCACTCAATCTTTCCTCGGATGGCTGTTGTTGAAGGTCAAGTCAATATTGACGATGTACTCAATACTGATATTGGACAGCCAATTCGAGTTCGCGCCCCTGGAATGGTTCAGCCCTTTACAGTACCCTTTGCTGGTAAAGAGGCATTTCCTGTTCTTGGATACCTTGATGATGCAAAAGAGAATAGAACAGGTGTGTCCAAAGCCTCTGCTGGCTTAAATGCAGACGCTTTGCAATCAAGCACAAGTGCAGCAGTATCCGCTACCATGTCTGGGGCGCAAGGCCGAATTGAATTGATTTGTAGACACTTCGCAGAAGGCGGACTCAAACAAATCTTTAGAGTAACCAACAACCTCATCATCAAGCATCAAAATGCTCAAGATGTCTTTAGGTTAGAAGGTAAGTTTATTCCTGTTGATCCTAGATACTGGAACAACGACAAAGATATGATTGTGAACGTGGCTATCTCCAAGTCTTCAGACGAAGAGAAGTTTGCTATCCTCACACAACTCGCTGGTAAGCAAGAACAAATCATGCAAACCATGGGGCCAAATAATCCATTGGTATCTTTACAGCAATACTCCAACACGCTCACGCGCATGATCGAGATCGCTGGCTTTAAAGACGCGCAATCGTTTATTAATACTGAAGTACAGCCAACGCCTCCACCATCACCTGAATCACAGAAACCTGATCCTGCTGAAATCCTAGCGCAAGCTGAAGCTATGAAGGCTCAGAACCTAGGACAGAAAGCTATCATTGATGCTGAGACAGACAGAATGAAGATCATCATGGAAGATGACAGAGATCGTGATATCAAAGAAGCTGAGATCAGACTTAAAGCAGCAGAACTTGCAGCTAAGTATGGCTCACAGGTTAACATCGCAGAAATCAATGCTATTATGGAAAGAGACAGAGAAAACATAAGGCAAAATGCAAAAGACCAAGCTCAAGGACTATTTACAAACAATGTCCCACAAAATCTATAACCTCGAAGTTTTAGTCGATGACATGGTTTATGAAGGCAAAGATATAAGAGCAAAGGATCAGAATCACGCTTTATACATTCTTGGTTTAATCTCTGGCGGTGAAGTTACCGAACATTCAGAAGTTTTATTTATAGAAGAAAATATTATTCACTAATGGCAATTACTTATAGAGGAGAAAGGTTTAGCGGTTTTAACAAACCTAAACGTACCCCTGGTCACAAAACAAAATCACACGCAGTTCTAGCTAAAGTTGGAGAAACCATTAAGCTCATACGCTTTGGTCAACAAGGCGTTAGCGGTGCTGGTAAGAATCCCAAGAGCGAGAAAGACAAGGCTAGAAGAAGATCATTCAAAGCAAGACACGCTAAGAACATTGCAAAAGGTAAACTGTCAGCCGCTTACTGGGCTGATAAAGTAAAATGGTAAAGAGGTAAATTATGCCAAAAGGACTATACGCAAACATTCAAGCTAAACGCAAAAGGATCAAGGCTGGGTCAAATGAAAAAATGAGAAAGCCTGGAATTAAAGGTGCGCCAAAAGCAAGCGCATTTAAACAAGCAGCTAAGACTGCAAAAAAAAGGAAATAACTATGCCAAAAGTAGGAAAAAAAGAATACAGCTATACTAAAGCTGGTATGAAAAAAGCTAAAGCTGCCGCTAAGAAAAGCGGTAAAAAAGTCTCTTACAAAAAGAAGTAAGTGAAAACATCCTCGGCTAAAGCCAAGGGTCGTAAACTCCAGCAATGGGTGGTTACTAAACTTGTAGAAATACTAGGCTTTGACGAGGAAGACCTAGAATCCAGACCCATGGGATCTTCTGGTGAAGATGTCATTATGGGTGTTCAATCCAGAAAACAATTCCCTTACTCTATCGAGTGCAAAAACCAAGAAGCAGTTAATGTGTGGAAAGCTATGGAGCAATGTCAAACAAACTGTAAAGATTACGAGCCTTTGGTTATAATAAAGAGAAATAAAAGCAAACCACTAGCGTTAGTGGATGCAGAGTATTTTATTAAACTGCACAAGGATCAAGATGGAACAAGAACCAAAGATAGAGATACATCAGCATCAGAGTAAAACTTGGTACAACTTAGCCGAAGGTTTTGATAAGTGGCGAGTCTTTCCTAGATTGCTCATTACTTTATATGGCTATGCTTTTTACAACACAACAGCATGGTTTATGACTTTACCTGATCCAACCAACGCACAATCAGCATTTGTTTCTGTCATTGTGGGTGCAGGTGCAGCTTGGTTTGGTTTATATGTTGGCGGTTCACCCAAAAGATAATGACTGAAGCAAAAGTAAATGACAGGACTACCTTTAATATCTCTATTAGTTATCTAATACAAATTATTCTTGCTATCTCTGCTTTTGTTTATGGGTATGCTTCTATTAGTGAACACATAGAAAGAAATGATACAGAAATAAAAAATCTGAGAGCCAATCAAAATACATATATTTTTCCTGACATAAGAACATTAGAACAAAAAACAATAGTCTTGGAAAAAGATGTTTTGGTTTTACAAAAAGAAATAGAGTTTTATAAAAAACAATTACAAAAACAACCAACAGGCAAATAAATGATAGATAAACTCATAGAGCCAGTTACCAGCATATTAGACAAGTTTGTTGCAGACAAAGATTTAAAAGCTAAGTTAGATCACGAAATAAAAACACAGTTTCATAAGATTGATCTTGCACAAATAGAAGTCAATAAGATAGAAGCATCACACAGATCTATCTTTGTAGCTGGTTGGAGGCCTTGTTGCGGATGGATATGTGCAATAGCACTTGGTTATCACTTTGTTTTACAACCAATCATTCTGTTTGTTTTATCTTTGTATGACTTGCAATATCAACTACCAGAGTTTGACATGGGTGCATTGCTGTATGTCTTAGGCGGTATGTTAGGTCTTGGTGGGTTAAGAAGTTATGAAAAGTCTAAAGGCTTAACAAAATGAGTGAATGGAAGAATTTTAGGTTAGAAGAGTTTGCTTGCAAGCATTGTGGTGAAAATAGGATTGAACATGAGCTTATAGATAAGTTACAATTGCTTAGAGAGGACTTAGGTTTTCCATTTATTATTTCTTCTGGTTATAGATGTTCAGAACATCCAATAGAAAAAAAGAAAAGTAAACCAGGCACTCACAATTTAGGGATTGCAGTCGATATAGCCTGTAGTCACAAACAAGCATTACAAATAGTGTCCGCAGCCGAAGGTTACGGGTTCACAGGATTAGGAGTTAACCAAAAAGGCAATGGAAGATTTATACACCTCGATATCGGCAAGGCTACAAATGATCGTCCAAGGCCTCATATCTGGAGCTATTGATTTCTAATGGAACTTTCATTTTATGTTGTTTGGAATATCTTTGTAACTTTGGTCATCGCACCGCTCTTTTATTCCATACGCAAAAATGAAAACGAAGCAAAAAGGATTGATATCTTGGTTAATAAAACTCGTGAAGAATTAGCAAAAGATTATATGACAAGGCATAATCATAATTTGGAGTATTCAAGATTAATGGATAAAATAGATAAACTTGATGCTAAAATAGATAAACTAATTACGAATTAATAATATTATGAACTTCACAGGAATGCCCCCAGGAATGACCCCAGAAATGCTTGCAGAAATGTTAGGCATTGGTGGTCAAACAACAGCTCAAAGCGCACCAAGACCAGACACTAATTACTCAAGTGGTTTTGATTACGCAAGATCTATTGCTGGCGGAATACCTGCATCACAAATGATTGCACCTGGAGTTAGTTATTCTCCAGACCAACCGGGTGGTTACACGCAGCAAGATTTAAATGCACCCTCCTTACCAGAGTTACCAATGCAGCCATTACCACAGCCAATAATAGAAGAGCCAATTACAGGCCCAATCGAACCGGGGTTTGATGGCGGGTACGATTTTAGCAATCTTCCGGGATATGAAAATCCAGACAGCGGTTACAACTTTGGTGGCTTTAATCCAGGTGGATTACCAGATTTTAATTTTCTAGGCAATATGCCTTTTCAGGGAACTAACTTTTCTCAAATACAACCAAACATTAATTTCTCAATGCCTAATATCGATCAAACGATAGGCGAGCAAAAAGGCGGTCTATTTGGCGGCATTGGTAGAGGCATTACAGGATTGCAAGGTATGCAAAAAGACTTCAAAGGATTTAAAGAAGACATGAAGGATAAGGCTGCTAATAAAGTTCGTGGGTTGTTTGGGATATAATGTCAATCACACACGAAGAAGTAGTTAATGCAGCAGAAGCTGAAAGAATTTTAACTTCACCAGTTTTCAAAGAAGCGGTTGAAAATCTAAAGCAAGAATACATTTATCACTGGCTAAACTCTCGCGGCATCGATGATGTTGCGGTTAGAGAAGACTTCCACAGATCCTTATTACTTCTTCCTGAAGTAGAAAGACACCTACGCATCATGGCTGAGAAAGGAAAACTCACAAAAGCCAATATCAACAAAATCCGTAACATAGCCTAAAACTTTCCCTTTTCTACATTATTGGTTTAAAATATCCCTAAATACAAAATAGGAGTATTTATATGAGCAATAACGGAAAACCGACTGCTTTACAAACGGATGGTCAATTAACTACCGCAGCGTTTGAAAGTTTCTTAGCCCCTGAAGAGGACACGCAAGAAGAAGCAGTCATAGAGGAAGTTGAAGAGTCAGTCGAACCAGAAGTTGAAGACTTTGAAGAGCAAGACGAAGAGCTTGTCGATGAGGAAGAACTCGAATACGATGACGAAGAAGATGATGGTGAAGAAGAAACGGAAGTTGAAGAGTTAGAAGAGCAACCCGTCTACAAAGTCACAGTTGATGGCGATGAGATAGAGGTCACGCAGGACGAACTCCTTAATGGTTATTCACGCCAACAAGATTACACGCGGAAGACGCAGGAACTTGCCAATCAAAGAAAGTTGATTGAGCAACAAGCCCAGCAGATCTCGCAAATGGATGCGATTTACGCAGAGTTGTTACCGAAGATGAAGGCCCAATTAGAGTCTTCTTTAGGTGACGAACCAGATTGGGACTCATTGCATGAAGATGATCCAATTGCATTTGTTAGAGAAAGACAGCTTTGGGATGACAAAAGAAGGCAGCTAGAATCTGCTAGTGCTGAACAACAAAGACTCCAACAAGAGACTTATGTTCAACAACAGCAACAGTTAGCAGCAATTGTTGAGGATTCTCAACAAAAACTTCTAGAAATTATCCCGGAATGGAAAAAGCCAGAAGTGGCTAATCAAGAAAAAGCTGAAATTCAAAACTATGCAATTAATGAACTTGGTTATACTCCAGAGGAGATTTCACAAGTTTATGATTATCGTGCTTTGCTTGGCTTAAGAAATGCTTGGCTAAACTCTAAAACAGTTGAAGCCACAAAGAAAAGACCAACGCAAAAAGCACCTGCAAGAGTTGCTAGACCCGGGTCGTCTACTAGAAAGAAATCGATAGCACCAGTGAAAAGAGCAAAACAGGTTTTAGCAAAACTGGAAAAGTCCAAGATGCAGCTAAAGTTTTTGAACAATTTTTAAAATAATTTTATAGGTAAATATAATGGCTAAAGTAACAAACGCATTTGATACATACAGCGCGACTTCAGACAGAGAAGATTTAAGTAATATCATTTACAACATCTCTCCAATGCAAACTCCGTTTATGTCTTCAATTGGAAAAAGAAGTATTAAGAATGTTGTCTTCGATTGGCAAACAGAAGTATTAGCAACTCCAGTTGCTACAGGTGAACTAGAAGGTTTCGAACTTTCAAGATCAGCCTCTGTTGCAACCACTCGTGTTAGCAATGTTGCGATGATATCAAAAAGAGATGCAACTGTATCAGGCTCACAAGAGTCTTCAGACCCTGCTGGTAAGAGATCAGAAATGGCTCATCAACTAGCTATCATGTCTAAAGCTCTTAAGAGAGATATGGAAGAAGCTCTTTGTCAAAATGGTGCAAAAACAACTGGTGATGCGACAACTGCTCGTGTAACAGGTGGTTTTGAATCATGGATCACATCTAACGACTCAAGAGGTGCTGGTGGTGCTTCTACAGGTGGTGGAGCTGCTCCAACTGACGGAACTCTTAGAGATCTAACAGAAGACTTGTTGAAAGATGTTCTACAACTTTCTTTTGGAAATGGTGGTGAACCATCATTGGCAATTTGTGGCCCACATAACAAACAAGTTATCTCTGGTTTCACAGGTAGAACTCAAGCAAGACAAATGATCGATGCCAACACTGTTGAAGCATCAGTATCTATCTACTCTTCTGACTTTGGTGAGCTAAAAATAGTTCCATCAAACAGATCAAGAGAAGAATCTTTACTGTTGGTTGATCCAGAGTACGCAAAAGTATCATACTTGCGTGATTTCAAAACTGTTGACATTGCTACAATAGGCGATGCAATGACCAAAATGATCGTGGTTGAGTATGGATTAGAAGTATCCAACGAAGCTGCTCATGGTATCGTTGCTGACCTTAACGTAAGTTAAGTTCTCGGTTAATAACCTTAAAGGGATGTTTCGGCATCCCTTTTTTTTGTGTTAAAATTCTTGCATGGCTAAAAGAACTGTTATAGATCATAAGACTGGTTTTACCAACGAGTTTATTACTGAGGGTGATAAAGATATTTACCATACAACTCAAGACATAAACCCAGTAATTGAACATTGTAAAAACATTGCAGAGAATGTTACGCCAGGCAAAGATCTTCGCCATGTGGCAGAAGTACCATTGGTTGTATATCAAAAAGCGTGTCGAGAAGGATGGGCGAATGATATGAGTCAATGGAGAAAGTGGTTAAATAACTCAGACAATAAAGTCTTTAGAACATGGCAAGGTAAACTATGACATATGCAGAATTAAAATCTAACATCGCAAGTTATCTGAATCGTTCAGATTTAACAGATGTAATTGACTCATTTATTGACAGCACAGAAGCAGAATTCAACCGCAGACTAAGAGTAAAGGGCATGATTAAACGTGCTACTGCAACACTAGATTCTCAATATATCTCTGTGCCAACCGATTGGTTAGAAGCTATCAACATACAAATTGACAGTGGTAATTTTTCACCATTGTTTCAACAATCCATAGAATCCTTAGATGTATACAGAAAGTCAAATGACAATGTAACAGGCCAACCTATTTACTTTGCATTGGTAGATGATTCAATTGAATTTGCACCTACCCCAGACGGAAGTTATACAGTACAATTAACCTACTACGGCAAGATAGATGCGTTAAGCGATTCTAATACCAGTAACTTTTTATCCACAGGATATCCAGATGCTTACCTTTACGGATCACTTAAACACGCTTCAATCTATTTAATGGAAGATGAACGAGTGCCATTATTTACAGCACAGTTCGAGAAAGCTCTGGAAGAAATGAGACTAGAGCAAGAAAAAGCAGAGTTTGCAAAAGGTTCTTTAATGCAAAGAAGAAGAACATACGGCAAACAACGCAAAAACATTTATTATTTTGGTAATAACTAGGAGTATATGAAATGGCTGGATTTAGTGATTATTTAGAAGACAAGGTACTTGACCATGTATTTGGCGGTTCTGCTTATACAGCACCTGCAACATTGTATGTTGCTTTGTATACAGTAGCACCTACTGATACTGGCGGTGGTACTGAAGTAACAGGTGGATCTTATGCAAGACAAACATCTACTTTTACTGTCTCAGGTACAGACCCTACCACAGCGACAAACGCAGCAGCAATTGAATACCCAACAGCTACAGGCGATTACGGAACTGTGGTTGCAGTTGGTATTTTAGATGCATTATCTAGTGGTAACTTACTTGCATACGCAGACTTAACCACTTCAAAAACTGTATCAACAGGAGATGTATTCAGATTTGATGCTGGTGATTTAGACATCACATTAGCTTAATACCATGGCCTCAATAGGCTACGGATTATATGGTTACGGGAATGCCGATTATGGCACTCCTGTTTATCATTTTGGTGAAGCTACATCCGCCCAAACATCAGGTTTTACTGCCGAATCTTCTGTAATACGCCATGGCGTATCTGTAATACCAGGCGTTTCTGACTTTAATTCAGTCGGAACAATTATTAAATTAGGGTCATCCACCCTCGCACAAACCTCAAACTTTACTGGTAATGGTGAGGTTGTTAAGTTTGCTGCATCTGTCATATCCGCAGTTTCAAGTGGTTCAGCTACAGGTCGACAAATAGATCGTGGATCAGCGACCATAGCTCAGATATCTGGAATGTCTGCAACTGGTAGACAAATTGATAGAGGCGTTGCAACTATTGTAGCAGTATCAGGCTTTAGTGCAGTTGGTACTCAAATCGATAGAGGTGTTGCAACCATAGCCTCAACCAGTGGCATGACATCTGCTGGTGTATTAATTAAATTAGGATCTTCGGCTTTACCAGAAACATCTGGTATGGCGGCCACAGGCAGACAAATAGATCGTGGTGTTTCTTCTATAGCAGCTATCTCTGATATGACTGGTACAGGTCGATTCACCATTAGTGCCAATGCTGTATTATCGGCAACATCAGGATTTGATGCGATTGGCAGACAAATAGACAGGGGTTCAGCAACCATTTCACAAATCAGTAGTTTTTCTGCTGTTGGTGGTTTAAAATGGAATGACATTATAGTTCCAGCTGAAACATGGACAGATCAAACCGCAACTGGCGGTACATGGACAGAGCAAACCAATTCATCAACAGACTGGACAACATTAGGCAAACAAGACGCAGCTTAAAGGAATTTTTTTATGGCAGATACATTTACTACTAATCTTAATCTTACCAAGCCAGAGGTCGGTGCATCCACCGATACCTGGGGAACTAAGTTAAACACCGATCTTGATTCTCTTGATGCAGTCTTTAGTGCTACTGGTACATCGGTAGCAATTAACTTAGACGGAGCTGTAATTGATAGCTCTGTGATTGGTGGCACTACTCCAGCGGCAGGTACTTTTACAACTTTCACATCTAATGGTATTGACGATAATGCAGATGCAACTGCTATTACTATTGGTTCAGATGAAAGTGTTACTTTTGCTAATACAGGTACTTTTGGTGGAACTGTAACAGCCTTAACAAATTTTAACTCCACTACTGGCAATGACTTACGATTGAATGCAGGAAGTGCCAATAGAGATATTTTCATGCAGGTGAATGGCACTACACACATGACAGTACAAGGAAGCACTGGCAACGTGGGTATTGGTACTAGTAGTCCTACGTTTTCAGCAGGTGGTGGCTTGAATGTAGCCCAAGCAACTTTTGCAACCATGCGTGCTACGGGTGGTGCAAGCGCTGGGGTAGACTTTGCACAAGCAAGCGATGGAAAGGGCTATGTTTATGTTCGGGACAATGCCGACTTAATTTTTGGTACAAACAACGCAGAACGCATGCGGCTTGATAATGATGGGCGAGTATTTATTGGAACCACAACTGCACTAGGAGGAGCAGATGTTTCATATCTTGGACCATCAGGAAGCAACACTAGTGTAAATATAATGAATCCCGATAATACTCCTGGACGTGAAATACAACTTAGATTAACAAATAATTATGCTTCTTATTATACTGATGGTGCTGCTTTTACAGCAGTACAAGGCGGAGGTATAAACTCTTATACTCTTTATATAAAAACAAACAATACTGGTGGAGTTTATTTATCAGGTGGTGGCACATCTTGGACCTCAGTTTCAGATGAAAGACACAAAACCATTATTGAAGATATAGATAATGCTTCACAAAAAGTTTCAACACTAAGAACTGTTATTGGTACTTTTAATGATGACCCTGAATCAAAACGCAGACCATTTTTAATAGCTCAAGATGTCCAAGCTGTTTTACCTGAAGCGGTAGATGAGACAGCAGACCCAAATAAATTAGGGCTTTCATATACTGATGTAATTCCTTTGTTAGCAGCAGCTATCAAAGAACAACACCACACAATAGAGTCATTAACGGCTCGTATAACAGCCCTAGAAAGCTAATAACCAAAGAGGAATAAAAAATGAGCATATCATATAACTGGGACGTAAACACTGTAGACGTATACCCATCAGACGAAGGACAAACTAACGTTATCTATAACGTGCATTGGCGATTAAACGCTACTGATACGCAGGTAGATGCAGAGGGCAATCCCTACACAGCATCTGTTTATGGTACTCAAGTGTTAGATACATCTGATTTATCAGGTTTTATAGACTTTGACAGCGTGACAGCAGCAGAGGTGCAAGGCTGGGTTGAAAGTGCGATGGGTGAAGAAGAGGTGCAATCTTTAAAGGATAACCTTGATGCAAACATTGCAGGGCAAATTACACCTACATCGGTCACTAAAACTTTAGTAGCGTAAGTGAATGGCATTATTTCCAATCACTCCACCAGCAGGTATAGTCAAAAACGGAACTGATTATGCCAACAAAGGTCGTTGGATTGACGGGAATTTAATACGCTTCGAAAATGGCTACCTTAAACCTATAGGTGGCTGGACAAAACTTAGAGCAACAGCACTAGATGGCGCACCCATTGGGATGTACGCCTACAACGATAATCTGGGCCAACCAGTATTGGCTGTTGGTACAAGAGAAAAGGTTTATGTTTTATACGACAACACCTGGACTGATATCACACCAGTCGGTTTTGTTAATGATGCAAGTAACGATCCTCTTGGTTATGGTGCATATCACTATGACGTAGAAGACTATGGTGATGCTCGTTCACAATCAGGTTTACCTTTAGACACAGGTCATTTTTCTTTTGACAACTGGGGTGAACATTTAAACTTCTGTTTTTCTGGTGATGGCAAGATTTACCAATGGAGACCAGACTCTTCAGGCGGATCACCTGATACTATAGCCACAGTCGTATCTAACGCACCCACAGGGTGTCAAGCCATTATCGTTACCAACGAAAGACACTTGGTAGCCATTGGTTCAGGCGGAGATCCAAGAAAAGTCTCATGGTCAAACAGAGAAGACAACACCAACTGGACATCTAAAGCTACTAACACCGCAGGTGATTTGCAAATTCCTACAGGTGGTAGAGCTATCATGGCAGCTTCACATGGCAACGACATTATTATTTTTAGCGATACTGGAATCAGCAGAATGTTCTATGCAGGTTCACCATTTGTGTATGGTATTGCCGATGCTGGAACTAACTGTAAAGCAGTCAGCAGAAGATCTATTGTTTCAACTGGTAACTTCACAGCATGGATGGGTGAAAACTCTTTCTTTGTTTACGATGGTACTGTTAGAGAAATACCATGCGAAGTGCATGACTATGTTTACGATCAACTTAATGTGCCAGGCAGAAAGGCATCTTGGGGTGGGCACAACTCTAACTTCAACGAAATATGGTGGGGATTCCCAAGCGGTGAATCACAATACTCACCAAACAAATATGTGATTTGGAATTATGGTGAAAATGTTTGGTCTATTGGTGAACTTGATAGAGGATGCTGGGTTGACCAAGGTGTCTTTGATTTCCCAACTTCAGCAGACAACGCTGGGTTTATTTATCAGCACGAATCAACTGTGCTAGGTAACTCACCGAATTTAGGCTCTGCCGTTCCATTTGCGACCTCTGGGCCTATCCAAATAGGTAATGGCGACAACTATGTCCAATGCAATCAAATACTACCAGACGAGGAAGCTAACAGCCTTCCAGGTGTCACCCTTAGTTTCAAAGGCAAATTTACTCCACTAGGTCCTACAACGGACTTTGGATCATTTACTTTTGAAAGTGATGGCTACACCGATGCGAGATTCACAGCAAGACAAGTACAAATGACTGTAACAGGCAGTACCACACAAGACTTCCAAGTGGGTAATATCCGCTTAGATGTTAAACAAAGAGGTAAAAGATAATGGATCTATCCTCACAAAGACAGTACATCCAAAGAGCAGAAACAGCTCATGAGATACTTACAACCACAGATTTAATTACACTCTATACATCGCCTAGCGGTGGTGATTTTGATTTTTCTATTATTCAGTCTATCTTGGTATGTGACCATGACAATAATACAACAAACATTACTGTGACTGTCACGCATGATGCGACAGTTTATAACCTGTTTAAAGAGTTTACGATTGGAGCTTACAGCACCGAAGAGCTATTAAGTAAAAGTATTATTATCCATCAAGGCGATGTTTTAAAGGTACAAGCTAATCGTGCTGGTAATTTAACTGTTTATGCGAGTATCGTTGAATATGGAAAAGGCGATTAATAAAGTTACACCCATCAAGAAAGAACCAGAAGACTGGGAAATTCAATGGGATAGGTGTAAACCATATATAGCAAAAGCGATCAAACATCAAGATTCCTATACAATAGACGATATAGAAGATAAAATAAGACATGGAATATTCCATTTATGGCCAGCCGAGAAGGCAGCTATGGTAACTGAATTCGTGGTATTCCCCCAGAACACAGCGATGAACTTGCTGTTTTGTGGTGGTAACTACAAGGAGTTAGAGAATATGTTGCCATCTTTAGAAGCATTTGCTAAAGCCGTTGGATGTAAAAGATTATATGGCGGTGGCAGAAAAGGATGGTTAAAAAAAATAAGCCACTTAGGCTTTAAATCAGAACATTTAATAAGTAAAGAATTATGAGTAAAGGATCAAGCACATCAAAACAAGAGATGCCAGCATGGCAAAAGCAAATGTACGAAGAGGCTTATGGTCTTGGTAAAGGCGTTTCTCAACAAGAGTTTATTCCATACACAGGCGCACAAGTTGCTGGATTTAACCCGGATCAATTAAGACAATTTGAAGCAACCAGAGGAATGGTGGGTGCTTCTCAACAATACGATCCTCGCGCTGGCTTACAAGCATTAGCAACAGCACAAACACCAACCATTAGACCTGTTACAGGAACAACTGCTCAGATTGGTCAAGTTGGTACACCTACTGCTGCAACCATACAATCAATGCCGACATTCGGTGGTGCGACCATACAGAACATTCAAGGCCCACAAGCTGCCCAAATAGGCAATGTTCAAGCCCCTCAATTTCAAGGTTTATTAAGCCAAGATATAGGCGCGTACCAATCACCTTACCAACGACAAGTGATCGATCAGTCTATGGCTGATATTCAGCGACAAGCTGATTTAGCCAGAGGACAATCTCAATCCCGGGCAATCGGTGCTGGTGCATTTGGTGGATCAAGATCTGCTTTATTAGAGTCTGAATCACAACGACCTTTTGTAGAGCAAATGGCTAGAACATCTGCTGGGTTAAGACAGTCTGGATTCGAGCAAGCACAACAAGCTGCTCAAGCTGATTTAGCAAGACAACAACAACTTGGTGTCTTTGGCGCAGAACAACAACAACAACGCGCACTAGAACAAGCAAGATTAGGTCAACAAGCTGGTTTAACAGGATTCGAAGCACAACAACAACGTGCGTTAGAACAAGCTAGATTGGGCCAACAGGCTGGTTTAGCAGGTCAAGATATTGCAGCACAAAGAAATTTGCAACAGGCTCAAATGCAACAAGAAGCAGGACTATTAGGTTCACAGCAACAGCAAGCGCGTGCGCTAGAGCAAGCGCGGTTGGCGCAACAAACTGGCATGGCAGAACTAGACATCGCAGGTCGTACAGCTATGATGCAACCAGAGTTAGAGATGCGTAATAGACAGCAACAAGCAGGATTGCTTGGCGGTCAGCTAGAAGATCAATACAGATCTTTAGGTTTATTAGGTGGTGTTGGACAACAACAACAACAACTACAGCAACAAGCTCAAAATCAAGCCTACAACGAATTCTTACGAGCTTCTGGTTATGGCAACCAACAACTTAGCACCTTGCTTTCTGGTCTATCTGGTATGCCGAGCTTAGTTAGTCAAACAGATAAAAAGAAAACTGGCGCAGGTGATATCTTAGGAACAATCGCTGGGCTATTTGGTTAGGAATAAATATGGCAATTTTTGATAAATTACAATCCATGGGTGGCAACTACATCTCCAGACTTGGCGGTGCAAACACTGCAAACGAACAGCAACTTGCTGGAATGACACCTCAAGCACGAATGATGTATGACGCTCAGAGGCAAGACGCAAAGACCGCAGGGATGCGCGAGTTTGCTTCAAGACTAAGTGATGCGTTTGCAGGTCGTGATATTACAGGTAGGGCTGCAATAAGAAGATTAGATATTGAAAAAAAATCTGAGCGCGATAGAAAATTAAAATATCAACAAGAGTTACAACAAGCAATTTCTTCTGGAGATATGGATAAAGCATATGCAATTTCAGCACAATTACAACCTGGATCAGTTGCACAAAACATTATTCAATCACAAGCAGGGCCTAGTAAAAAAGACTTACAACCGCAAATTTCTCCAGATGGTACATACACTATTTTTAAAGACTATGACGAAGCTACCGGGCAATATGTTCCAAGACTTGAAGTCAATCAAAAGGTCATTGATGCTCAAAGACAAGCAACAGCACTAGACCAAAAAGATAAACCTTTGCCGTCTGCAACTATTGAAAAAGAAGTAGAAAACAAGGCTGTTATAAATTCCTTTCAATATCAAAATGACATAATTGATAATTTTATTAAGCAAGCAAAAGATAATAACTTACAGTTTGGCTTTACTGAGCCTATGCAAGATTTTATTGGAAACTTGGGAATTGGAGCATGGGGAGAGGAAAGCAAAACAAGGTTGGCTAATAAAAATGCTTTTGAAAGATGGAAACAAAGCTATGTCAATACTGTTTTACAAGCTGCTAAAGGCCCTCAAACAGATGGCGATGCTAGAAGGGCGTTAGAACAACTATCATCGGCAAACACTCCAGAGGCTGTTGTGTCTCTCTTAAAAGACATTAAAAGAGCCAATGATAATGAAATTAATTTTAATAAAAGCTCAATTGATGCAAGAAGAACAAATTTTGGAAAAGATGCTATTTACGGAAACGTTGAATTTAAAATACTAGAAGATTAATGAGAATAGATATACAGGGCGTAGGAATTGTAGAAGTTCCAGACGAGTTTGGAAATCTTAATTCAGACGAGCAAAAAGCATATGTTGCTCAAATAAAAGAACAAATTGGTCAGCAAAAACAATCTCCAGAAGACATCGCAATAGAATCAGATGCAGAAGATTTATCTCTTTTAGAAAAATTACAAGGTGGTGTCAGAGGATTTGCACAAGGGCTTACATTTGGCTTTGCTGATGAAATAGAAGCTGGCTTAAAGACAGGCGGTGGATTTCTTGGCAATTATGGAAAAACTGTTAAAAGTATCAGAGATGATATTGATGAAGTTAGAAGAAAGTCTCCCGGGATTGCAATGGGTTCAGAAATTACTGGAGCTATTTTGCCTTCATTGGCAGCAGGATTATTTAGTGGTGGCACAGGAACAGTAGCTGGTTTAGGAACTACTGGAGCAAGAGTTGCTTCTGGTGCTGCAAAAGCGCAACAAGCTGCCAAAGCAGCTGTTGGTTTAGACAAGGCTAAAAAAGCACAACAAGTAACTGATTTGGTATCTGACCCAAGTTTATTAAAAAGCATAGCAAGGGGATCTGGAATTGGAGCAGGGTATGGCGGCTTATATGGCGTTGGCTCTGCTGAAGGGGGTTTAGAACAAAGAGCCATTGGCGGTTTAAGTGGTGCAGCTATTGGCGGTATTGCTGGTGGAACTATCCCGTTAGCTATGCAGGGTGGAATAGCAGGATTAAAGAATATTGCACAATCTTTCGGTGTGGGTGGCGCAAAAGCCGCAGATAAATTTAGCGATGTAAAGATTCTTCAGGCATTAGAAAGAGATGGTTTATCTAGGCAAGGAGCAATAGAAAAATTACAGTTAGCAGAAAAACTAGGTCAAAAAGATTTACTTATTGCTGACTTGGGAGAGGATCTTGCGCAGCTTGGTTTTGCTTCACAAGCGATTGCAGGTGGATCAAGAAAAGAAGTTTCAGAATTGTTAGAAGGCAGGGCTATGAGTCAAGCAGAAAGAATATCTGATGATTTAATAGACCAATCAAAACTTAAAGGGCCATTTTCTGCGCAGTATGTTGATGACTTAGCAGAAATGCAAGCACAGGCAGCAGGGCCAGCTTACAAAAAAGCCTATCAAATTAACATTCCAACCAATACAAGCATTTCTCGTAAAAATTTAAAAGGTGATACAGAGAGCATCTCATTGAGTAACTTCATTACTGGCCCAAGAAAAGATGTGTTAGTTATAGCCGCTAAAGAAGGCAGAAAAATATTAAATGCAAGAGGCGAAAACGTACCAGATTTAAGTAAAATATTAAAAAACGAAGAGTTATTAGAGGAGTTTCTAAGCAATCCTATACCAACACAATATCTTCATGCTATCAAAAGAGGCTTAGATGACATTATAGAAAAAGGCACAGATTCATTTGGTAAAGTAAATACTTATGGTGCGGCTGTTACAGATGCTAAAGTTATTTTAAACAAGTTAATAGAAAAGAAGAATCCAACTTATGCCAAAGCAAACAAAGATTTTTCTGATATTGCAAGATTAAAAGATTCGTTTAACTTGGGCATTGGTACAAAAAATATGTCTACTAACCAAATGTCAAAAATTTTAAAATCACTCAATGAATCAGAAAAAGAAGCATTTAGAGTTGGGTTAGTTGCAAGAATGAAAGTTCAATCTCTTAAAGCTACTGATAACGCAGATTTTACAAAAAGAATATTTGGTAGCCCAGAAAAAAGAAGTTTAATACGCATGGTTTTTCCTAAAACAAAAGAAGGAAAAGAGGCTTACCAAAATTTTGAACAGATTATAAAGTTTGAAAGAGCTAAAGTTCAAACAAGAAATAAAGTAACAGGCGGTTCACCAACCGCAGCCAGAAAAGAAGCAATAAAAGATGCTGCAATAGATCCAACGCTAGGTGTTATTGGCAGAGCGTTAGCTGGAGATGTTCCAGGAGCAGCAAGACAATCATTGGCTGCAATAGGAGCAAGAGCTGGCGGTCTAAGTCCTGAAGGCGCAAATCAAATAGCTAGAAAATTATTTTTAATGAAACCTGCCGATCAAATAAAATACTTACAACAACTAGGTCAAACAGAAAAAAGATTAATCGAGCAATCCATGAGAGGTTTAGGTTTACAAACAGAACTAACAGCAGGTGCTGGTTTGTTACCGGGTTTGCTTACAGAATAACCCATGCCCCAAGCAACAGAACGCGTTGGTCGTTTTGGTGAATATCTCACAGCTGCAATCCTATCTCAAGTTTGCGACACAGTAGCAGTCGTACCACACAACGCATCTGCTGATATCATCTTTGAACACAACCTTAAACTTTACCGATGCCAGGTGAAGACACAATCCAAAATAGAAGAAAATCGTGGTAACTGGCGGTTTGATATGCGTAAGGGCCAACGAGTCAAGCACAGGAAATACAAGGACAACGAGATAGATTTGTTTGCTTTTGTTGCTGTAACACACCGCAACGTAGTTTTTTCCTTGCCCTTAGAACAATCTCAACTAACCATCGTAGACGAGCATATGAAAAACAACGATGCCGTCAAGAATGTCTTGGAAATTTTAGAAAGTCTTAGTTAAAGACTTTCTATGTCAAACACAACTTTCTGATCCTTGTCATGTCTGACAGAGTTAATTCCTAATGAAAGGAAATACTCTGCCAGAGCTTGAGGATCTTTCTTGTTTGACTTAGCAAAATCAATTAAAGAACGAACAATGTATTTATTAATATAAACAGCACTGTTGTTGCTTCTTTCATTTGCGACTGGGTCATCAAAATCAAGTAAGTTCATCATTACTCCTAGACCTTTACCTCCTTGGTATAGCGGCCCAATTTGTTACCCTCTCCGTCAACTCCATGAACAATCTGTAGTTCCAGGTCGATATAGTGCTTGGCTTTAAGTAAGTCCTCAACCTTGTTCACCTTGTCTCTGGTTACAAGTTTAATGACGTTACCCATAGACCAAGTTAACTTATTGGAATAAATATACTCGATTGGTTGGATGGCATTACCCTTGTAATGATCGCCACCAACTTGGTTATTTATAGCCAATCTATCTATCTCCTGATCCCATTCTTCTGGGGTTGCATTATCTATACTCATATTTACTTCTCCTTTTTTTATAAATATATTTGCATAGCTTACATCTTTAGTGTAAATTTAACAACATTCAGATACAAAAAGGGAGAATTAAGGAAATGACAGAGACACATTCTAACGCGGATAAAGTATTTATCGACACGCAAGAACTAGCTAAGAGGTGGGGTAAAAGCCCAAGAACGCTAGAAAACTGGCGTGGTAAAGATGAAGGGCCTAACTACTACAAGATAGGCGGCAAGGTTCTATACGACCTAGCAGAAATCAAAACATTAGAAAACAGCTCATACGTTTCCAATGGCTCACGCAACTCTTAGCCCCTCATCCTTCTCTCGCTGGAAGGAATGCCCCGCATCACCTAGAATGATTAAGGAGTTCGGTGGTGAATACACTGTGGGTATACCTGCGGCTACTGGTACTTTAGTCCATGAGATGTGTGAGATGCTATTAAAAGGCAGACTCAACAACATGAGCCTAGAAGAGTATTGGCTCGGTAAAGTGCAAATGGTTGAGGACTTCGAAATAGAAGTTGACCAAGACATGATCGATTGTGCGAATGTGTATGTGGAATATATCAGGGCGCGTGCGGAGGCGCTGGGCGGAACGCTATTAATTGAAGAGCGCGTGTTCATGGATGAGATATCTACAGATGTCTGGGGTACAGCAGATGCCATTATTATAGGTGAGAAAGTTTTAGAGATTGTCGATCTCAAGTCTGGTAAGTGGGCAGTCGATGCACACGACAACGGACAATTAAAAATTTATGCACTAGGTGCATTATCAAGATACAGCTCTCGTTATAAAGACGAGGACATAGAAGTTATGATGACCATCGTTCAACCAAGGGGTTGGCACAAGGATGGCATTATCCGATCAAGCTCCACTACGGCTACTAACCTAGTCAACTGGGGATTTGAAGTTTTGAAACCAGCAACCGAGGCTTGTTTTGAAGAAAACCCACAATATAACCCAAGCAAAGAAACTTGTAAGTTTTGTGATGCGAAGGCTCATTGTGATGCATATAAAAATACTTTAGGAGAGAAAAAATGACCGAAGTAAAAAATGAAGAGCTAACTTTTAGCTTTGACGATAATGGCAAAGAACACAAAGTTGAGGAGCTATCTGATGAAACCAGATTGCTATACAACAAGACTGTTCTATGCAATCAAGAAATAAACAGATTGCAACAAGACCTAGCTAGGTTGCAGTTTGAGATAGAAATCAAACAACTAGCAGCAGCTAAATACAGTGGCGAATTAAAAGACGCTGTTGAAGGTGATGAGCCTAAA
>Ga0209600_1001011_pt1 | contig 19819 bp, 15 predicted proteins | sample COGITO_mtgs_1104_FD_185518 | JGI IMG/M metagenome (GOLD analysis project Ga0209600, IMG submission 185518) | Pelagic marine microbial communities from North Sea - COGITO_mtgs_110421 (SPAdes) (version 2) | ecosystem: Environmental > Aquatic > Marine > Epipelagic ... | reverse complement strand
ACCGCAATGATTACATATTTACCATAGCGCGACCATAATTCCTGCATCTGGTCACGTTTCAGATCTTCATTAATCTCATCAAAAATATCAGCCATTCGTTCAACAATCACTTCCGGTCAAAACAGCATTTCACTGCTGAATGCCTAAGGTTTATCCACAGCCCAATCGGCCAATTTATCCGGCACCGTAATAGCAATTCTTTTTACCGAAATGCCAGTGCTTTATTGACCTTAATCGAAAGCTGTCTCAACATAACTTGGAACAGGAAAAACAGCCACCATTAAAAGCTAGGTAACAGCAAACCACATGCAGCGTATATCCAACCCGAAAAAGATCCGCAAACCATTATTCTTTAACCGAAGCGAACTTGGACAAATTCTAGCAACCTATAGCACCCGCGTTGCCAGCGGTGAATGGCGCGATTACGCCATTGATCATTTGCCGGGCAGCGCCGCCTTTTCAATTTTCCGGCATGCGCATGAAACCCCGCTTTATGTTGTTGAAAAACAACAACGCTTTCTAACCGAAGCGCCAAAATTTACCCTTCGCGATCGCAATAAAGTTCTATGCAAGGGCAGCTCGATGCAGGAAATTGTCAGTTATTTCAATCGCCTGCCACGCCTGATCACGGGCTAGCCAACAATCGGCTCAAGCTTAAGTCTTTTCCCGCAGAAAAACCATATCGATTCACTTCGTCTATTGCGCATATCTAATATATAAGATATTCCTAAATTAGAACAAAACATGAACAAATATCAGAAGGTCGCAACGCCCATGCCAAAGGCACTGCCTGACCGCTTGTGAAAGGTCGTCTAAAATGGGTTGGCATAAACGGCAACATACCGCATTGGACGAACCAAAGAATCCAACCACGCTTGCCGATATGATTCATGAAGGATTGTCAGTTTTTTGCTGGTGCAACCGCTGCGGCCATAACAGCACCGTTGATCCGGTGCCGCTGGCAACGGCACTTGGGCCGCTGTTTCCGGTTCCCGAACTTGGCGGACGCATGCGTTGCAGCCTTTGTCAGGCTCGTGATATTGCCACCCGCCCTGCCTGGCCAAGCCATGGCGGCGGGCAAATTGCCAGACATATCTAGACCCATAACCTGTCCATTTACGGCAAAACCACGCATCAATGCCAATGGAACATACCCTTAGGCTTGCCTGATAAGGCATGATCAGGTAATCGTGTACAAGATACATATTTATGGCAATCCAGCTCAATTTTTCAGCAGAGCAAAATCAAAATTAAGAGGCATGTCCGATGAATGCTAGTGATACAGCAAAAGTCCAACGCTATTTACGCCAGCGTTTTGGCAATCATAAATTAACGCTTGCGCGTCGTGAGAATAAGGATGATTCAGCCGAATTGATGCTGGAAGATGAATTTGTCGGTGTGGTATTTCAAGATAATGAAGATGGCGAGACCTGTTACCATGTCCAGATTTCCATTCTTGAAGAAGATCTGGAGGATTAATCTTGAAATTGGGCGGTAAGACTCGCCCAGTTAGACCCGCCGACTTAAACCCAGCCGCCAGCACGCAACATGGCCAGCGCCAGCGCAAACATTATTAGCGCAATGGCTGAATTTAACAGCCGCCATGATCCTGGGCGCCGCATAAAGCCCGACAGCAAATAGCCGCAATAGCCAAGAACGACGAAAAACACCAGACTGGCCGTCATGGCACCAGCGGCGAAGGCTATTTTTGCCATGGCGTCAAATTGCAATGATACAGTGCCAATCAACACTACTGTATCAAGATAAACATGCGGATTGCCAAAGGTCAAAATGGCGGCCATGCCAAGACTTGTGGCAAGGCTGCCAACTTGCTGGTCATCAGCGGTCAATGCTTGATTGCTAAACGCGTCGCGCATGCGCAAAACCCCATATCCGGCAAGCCAGATCGCTGCTCCGCCAAATAGCCATGGCGCAAGCTGATCAACAAAATCAGCAATTAAAAGCGATAATCCGCCAACCCCAACCATAATCAATAGTGCATCTGAGACCGCACAAAACAGCACAATGGCACTAATATGCTGGCGAAGAATCGCCTGACGCAAGACAAAGGCATTTTGCGAACCAATTGCCAGAATCAATGAAAAACTAAGAGCAAAGCCTGTCAAATAGGCAAAGAGCATCATCACCCCTGATCCCCACAATGATTGTCAACATCTGACAAATCACGGGGCCATCATTCAAATTTTCAGACTGGCATCAACAGTCAGGCCGGTGCCGATGGCACAAGATGCTTTTCCATAAACAGGCTTAGCGGATCATCACGATAGCTGCCAAGTGGCTAGATATGATCATAGCCCAAAGACTTGCAGAGGCCACAACTGATGCTATGAGATGACCCCAAACAAACATTTCAGATAGTTTCAATTCCTCAAGCACTTGACTTGTTGATTTTCAATCTATTCCCACTCAATCGTTCCTGGGGGTTTTGATGTCACGTCATAGACCACGCGGTTCACGCCGCGCACTTCGTTAACAATGCGGGTTGCCGCGCCGCTTAAAAACGCATGGCTGAACGCATAGCTATCGGCGGTCATCCCGTCGCTAGACGTCACCGCCCGAAGCGCACAGACATGTTCATATGAACGCGCATCACCCATCACACCAACGGTTTTGACTGGCAATAAAACAGCAAAGGCTTGCCAGATATCATCATAAAGACCAGCTTTACGAATTTCATCAAGATAAACCGCATCAGCCGCCCGCAGAATATCCAGCTTTTCAACCGTGATATCGCCCGGTATGCGAATGGCAAGTCCGGGCCCCGGAAATGGGTGGCGTCCAACAAGGCTTTCGGGAAGGCCAAGTTCGCGGCCAAGTTCGCGTACCTCATCCTTAAATAGCTCGCGAAGTGGCTCGACAAGATCAAGCGCCATATCATCAGGCAACCCGCCAACATTATGATGCGATTTAATGGTCACGGCGCTGCCACCAGCGGCAGAAATGCTTTCGATCACATCCGGATAAAGCGTGCCCTGCGCCAAAAATCGTACATCTTTAATCTTGCTGGCTTCAGCATCAAAAACTTCGATAAAGCTGGCACCAATAATTTTGCGCTTTTCTTCTGGATCGCTAACCCCCTGCAAACGACCCAAAAACAAATCTGAGGCGTCTTTATGGATGAGCGGAATATTGTAATGATCGCCAAACAGGCGAACCACCTCTTCAGCCTCACCAGCGCGAAGCAAGCCATGATCGACAAAAACACACGTCAATTGCGTACCAATCGCCTCATAGATCAACACCGCCGCAACTGATGAATCAACCCCGCCAGACAGGCCACAAATCACCTTCGCATCGCCAACCTGCTGCCGGATTGCGGCAATGGCGCGGCTGCGATAGGCCGCCATTGACCAGCTGCCCGTACAGCCACAAATGCCAAGCGCAAATCGTGCCAATAAATCGGCACCATTCTGGGTATGCACAACCTCCGGGTGAAACTGCACGCCGTAATAATGACGAGATTCATCGGCCACCGCGGCAAAAGGCGCACCGGCTGATGTGGCAACAACGCTAAACCCATCGGGCAATTTGGCAACATGATCACCATGGCTCATCCACACCGTATGCTGGCCACCAACCTGCCAAAACCCCTCAAACAGCGAACAGGGCGCGGCGATATCAAGTGCCGCCCGCCCAAATTCGCGGCTTGTTCCCGGTTCAACCCGCCCGCCAAGCTGGGCACACATGGTTTGCTGGCCATAGCAAATGCCAAGAACCGGAACGCCAAGATCAAAAACAATTTGTGGCGCGCGCGGTGTATCGGCAAGCGCAACCGAATTTGGCCCACCCGATAAAATGATGCCATTTGGTGCGGCGGCGCTGATTTTTTCAACGTCGGTGGTACAAGGTAGAATTTCGGTATAGACACCAGCTTCACGAAGGCGGCGAGCAATCAATTGCGTAACCTGCGAGCCAAAATCAATGATTAGAATTGAGTCAGACATTGTTTATTCCTTTACCACAAGCCGCATGATGCGACCCTATTCGATCATTATAACAGATTGCCGTTAACGCAATCTTGCCTGAAGAACCGCAATGAAAAATCCGTCTGTGCCATCACGCCCGGGCAAAAGCTGCAACAGCCCATCATTGGTTGGCGGGCAAGCCCCACCCCCAATTTTGCCAATCGTGTCACCCCAGATATCGGTGATATCGGCAAGTTCAATTTCGGGTGCATTGGCCAAAAACTGTTTGATCACGTCAGCGCCTTCACTAGCAAGAACCGAACAGGTGATATAGATGATGCGCCCACCTGGAACCACCATCGCCCGCGCTTTTTCCAGCAAAATTGCCTGTGTGTCTTTAATCTTGTCCAGCTTTTCCGGCGTGAGCTGCCATCGGGCATCAACCTGACGGCGCCATGTGCCTGACCCCGAACAGGGCGCATCGATCACAACACGGTCAAATTTACCGCGCCATAAACGGTTTGACCATTTTTCGGCAACCAGCTTGCGCTCGACATTATGAATGGCAGCGCGGCGCAGTCTCTCGCCACTTTTCTCGAGCCGTTCGGCATCTGGATCAAGCGCCAGAATCCGGCCCTTATTTTCCATTTTTGCGGCCATCACAAGTGATTTACCACCAGCACCAGCGCAGATATCGGCAACCTGCATCCCCGGCCGCGCATCGCAAAGCAGCGCCGCAACTTGGGAGCCTTCATCCTGAACATCAAAAAGACCAGCTTTCCATTCTTGCAAATCTTCAAGCCTTGTGCGTTTTTCCAGCCGAACACCAAGTGGCGACAGGCGCGTTGGATGCCCCTTGATACCACGGCCGGCAAGTTGGTCACGAAGGCGGCGGCGATCGGGCTGTTTTAGCGGGTTAATCCGCACATCGGTTGGTGCCTCGGTCATCAATGCCGCCAATTCACGCGCCAGCCCATCACCAAGACCAGCCTTGGCATCAGCCATCAACCATTCAGGCCATTCAAGCGCAATATGCTCAGGCATAGCAGGATCGGTGAAATCGCGCGTCTCAAGCATGGCAACAAGTGTCGCTTCACGATCATCAAGCGGCGCTGGTGCATGCGCAATTTCAGCAGAAAATAATTGGGGCAGAACAGCTGATTTCTGTTCCATTAACACCAAAGCTGCAAGCGTGATATTGCGCGGATTTGCTGGCGCATCAATCGATGCCAAATGCCACCCGAGCCGCGCCCGTCCACGTTGAATTTTCCAGAACAGATCACCAACCGCCGCGCGGTCGCCTGATCCAGCGTAACGACGGCGCTGTAATCCAGCCCGAAGCCATTGTCCGGCCTGCCTACCAAGCAAAAATCGGGCCTCACTGGCCGCCTGCATATCGGCAAGGATTTCAATCACGGCAGCAATTCTAGCGGCTGGCGTCATGATGAATTTTTCCACATCTGGCCCATTGCAGGCCGCAAACAAGATAACAAAACAAAACAGCCACGCCGATAAGGCAAGGCCATCTTGCGCCTACATGCCAGGTCGGTAATTCGGTGCTTCGCGCGTTATTGTGACATCATGCACATGCGATTCCGCTAATCCGGGGCCGGTAATCCGCAAGAATTTGGCATTGGCCTGTAATTTGGCAATTGATTCATTGCCGGTATAGCCCATTGCCGCGCGCAAACCGCCAAGCAGTTGATGCAAAACATTTTCCACCGGCCCCTTATAGGGAACCTGTCCCTCAATCCCTTCGGGGACAAGCTTTAGCGGCTGCGAAATTTCCGCCTGAAAATAGCGGTCAGCCGACCCGCGTGCCATTGCACCAGTTGATCCCATACCACGATAGGCCTTGTAGGAACGCCCCTGATAAAGATACACCTCACCCGGGGTTTCATCAGTTCCGGCAAGCAATGAACCAATCATCGCCACATCACCACCAGCGGCAATCGCCTTGGCAAGGTCGCCTGAATATTTGATGCCGCCATCGGCGATCACCGGAATATTTTGTTTGTGACACACATCAGCCGCATCCATGATCGCGGTCAATTGCGGCACTCCAACACCAGCAACCATGCGCGTGGTGCAGATTGATCCAGGCCCAATCCCAACTTTGACAGAATCAGCACCGGCATCGATCAATGCCTTGGCACCATCTGCCGTGGCAACATTACCGCCAATGATCTGCACATGATTGGCAAGTTTACGAACCGCGGTGACTGATTCCAAAACACCTTCGGAATGGCCATGCGCCGTATCAACAACAATCACATCAGCACCCGCCGCAATCAAGGCTTCGGCGCGGCGAATGCCATCTGGCCCGGCCCCGGTTGCTGCCGCCACCAAAAGCCGCCCCCGATCATCTTTTGATGCCAGCGGATGATTTTGCGCCTTTTCCATATCCTTGACCGTAATCAGTCCGATACAGGCACCGGCATCATCGACAACGACCAGCTTTTCAATGCGATGTTCATGCAACAACCGCCGCGCCTCATTAGGTGCGGTGCCATCACGAACCGTTACAACATTGCGGGTCATCAGATCGGCAACACTTTGACCCGGATCAGTTGCAAACCGCACATCGCGATTGGTTAAAATACCAACAAGCCGCTGATTGCCCTCAACCACCGGAATGCCGCTGATGCGATTTTGTTCCATCATTTCAAGCGCTTCGCGAAGCGGCTGATTCGGCGCGATGGTCAGCGGATTGACAACCATACCGGCTTCGAATTTTTTCACCATGGTAATTTCAAGTGCCTGTTCTTCGATGGTGAAATTCTTGTGCACAACACCAATACCGCCAGCCTGCGCCATGGCAATGGCCAGCCTATGCTCAGTCACCGTATCCATTGCCGCCGACATAAGCGGAACACGAAGATTGATTTTCTGGGTCAATCGCGTGCTGATATCCGTATTGGCTGGCAATACGGCCGAGCGCGCAGGCTCTAAAAGCACATCGTCAAAGGTAAAAGCGTCGCGAATTTTCATAGGGTGCCTTCCGTTCATCCGGTGGCACCGGACTATACTTAAACCGACCGCATATTAATAGTGCAAAACCGCACGTGATTACATGATTAATGCACCATCAGCATCACGTCTTCCGGCTGCAATATCGGCGGCAATATCCTCGGCGTGCCCGCTGCCGTGAAAGCCCGTTGCAAGAGCATAGCTTTCGACCGATTCAGCGCGGCTAGCGGCTGGCTTGACATGCCGAACCGTCTTGAAATTACGCTGCATCACATCAAGCAAGCTTCTTTCGGCACCACCGCGAAAACATTTCGCCAGAAAAAACCCATCTTTATTCAAAACATCAATGGCAAAATCCAACGCTGCCTCAAGCAAAGCGGTTGTTCGCAAATGATCAGTTGCACGATGACCGGTTGTATCTGCCGCCATATCACTCAAAACGCCATCTGCCGCCCCGCCAGTGGCAAGCCGCACTTTTTCCAACATTTCAGGATCGGTCATATCGCCGGTGAAAATTTCGGCACCAACAACGCCTTCGGTCTCGAGCAGATCAATTCCGACAAGCCGCGCCCTGCCATGGCCAAGCTTGGTGCGAATTGATGACACCTGCAGCCAGCCACCCGGCGCACAGCCAAGATCAACAATGGCCATGCCTGGCTGCAAAAGATGATAGCGATCATCCATCTGTTCCAGCTTTAACGCTGCACGTGACCGAAAGCCGCGCGATTTGGCCTCAGCCACAAAAGGATCGTTCAACTGGCGCGTCAACCAACGCTGTGATGAGACTTTGCGTCCACGCATCTTTTTGGGCTGGCGCGTCAAGCCTGTCGCATTGCGATAGCTGCGCCCCGATGGGCCTTTTTTCCCCACTTTACCGTTACCTGATTGATCTACCATGTCTGCTTATCGCCAAACTTACCGGATTTTACAACTGCCAATTCACAAAGCCAGGTTTTTACCGTTTGTGATAATGATCAAAACCAAGCCAATTTGGCATTGCAAAAAGGGCTTTGTTACTTTGATGATTTGGGCTAGCCGTGCTGACCATTTCGGATAGACTAACGCTTATGACAAACCCAATATATTTTGACCAAATCTGCCCAAATTTGCCAATCGCTGATCCAGCCAATCGGGCTGTTCGCGATGATTTTGCCGCGACATTCGTCCAGAAATGGCCAGAAAACACACTTTTCCAAAGCGGCTACGGAGCAGATGAACTGGCGGCAATGCTGGTGACAAGTCAATATCTACAGCGGCTTGCTTTGCGCCATGGAGAAGATGTCGGCCCCTGCCTGAACGGCCAAGCCGCAAGCCAGATCAATATTGCAAAAACCCATTTTATAGCGTCAATGCGATCGGCTGACGACGAAAAAACCGCTTTACGGGCAATCCGCATCTGGCGTGAAAGAACCGCGCTTATAGTGGCGCTATCCGATCTTGCTGGACGCGAAGACATGCCAAAGCAAATGCAATGGCTAAGCGAGGCGGCACAAACCGTCTTGTCAGCAACAATCCAATATCTGTTCCGCCAAGCCGCCCAACGCAGCAAGATCAAGAATTTTGAAGCCGATTTATCCGGATGCGGCTGGACTGTTCTGGCGCTCGGCAAGTTAGGTGCTGGCGAACTTAATTTCTCATCCGATATTGATTTGATCATGCTTCATGACACGCATCACGCCCCTTTTGACAATCGCGATGCTGTTCAGCCCTTTTTTGTCGCCATGACGCGTGATCTAATTCGCCTTCTTGGCAGTGCCACGAGTGACGGCATTGGCTGGCGTGTTGATTTGCGGCTTCGGCCCGACCCGGGGGCAACCGCGGTAAGCATCGATCTGACAGCGGCAATCAGCTATTATGAATCAATTGCCCGCACATGGGAACGCGCCGCCTTTATTCGGGCGCAACCCGTTGCAGGTGATCTTGCGCTTGGCAACAGCTTTCTTGAACAAATAAAGCCTTTTATTTGGCGCAAAACGCTTGATTACACGGTCATGGAAGATATGAAAACCATGCTTCGCCGCCCACCACAAGGCAATGGCTGGCGCGGCTACAACCTGAAGACCGGCAAAAATGGCATTCGGCAAATCGAGTTTTTTACGCATGTGTTACAGCTTGTGGCTGGTGGACGCGATAAAGAGCTGCGGCACCGCAACAGCCTTGCCGCGCTTGATGCGCTTGCCGCCGCCACATGGATTTCCAATGAACAAGCGGCCGCGCTTGGCACCGCCTATCTCCAGCTACGCCGGATCGAACATAGGCTGCAAATGATTGCCGATAATCAAACCCACAGCCTGCCACGCAGCGAAGAAGATTTGGAAAAATTCGCGCATTTCATGGGGCATCGAACCGCCACTGATTTCTGCAATGAATTGAACAATTTGCTCGATCAAGTTGGCGCGAACGCCAAACATGATTTGTTGAACCCTGCCGACAGTACCATATCTGCGGCAGATGGTATGAAAGATATCCTGCTTGATGATTATGACGCGCTTGTTGGATGGCTTGGCAATCATGGTTTTGAACGGCCGAAAATCATTGCTGATACGCTGTCCGGCTGGATGGCAGGGCGCATTTCGGCAACGCGCAGTGAACGGGCGCGCGCCCTGTTAAACCGGTTAATGCCTGAAATTTTGATGTCTTTTACCGCAGCGGATGCGCCTGATGACAAATTTGCCGCGCTTGCGCAATTTATCGAAGGCCTGCCAGCAAGCGTTCAGATTTTCTCACTTCTTGATTATAACCGGCATCTGACCCGCCTGTTATGCGATATTCTGTTGCTATCGCCACAGCTTGGCAATCATTTACGCCAATATCCAACTTTGTTTGATCTATTGCTTTATCAAAGCTTTTTCAAACCATTGCCCGATGCAAATATAATGACCGCGCAATTGCATCAAATTTGTGATGGACGCAATATCGAGGACGCGCTTGACCAGATCAAGATAAAGGCCCGCGAATGGAAATTTCAGGTTGAAATCCAAGCCCTGAGCCAAACCATTGACAGCACGACCCTTGCGACCGGGCTTAGCGAAATTGCCACAGCGACAGTTAGCCTGATCCTTGATTTGGCGCGCGCCGATATGACCCGCCGCCATGGCCAAATTGATGGCAGCGTGACGATCCTCGCGCTTGGCAGGCTTGGCACTGGGCAAATGACGGTCAGTTCCGATCTCGATCTTTTGTTTGTTTATGACGCGCCTGAGAATACGCTATCTAACGGCAAACGCCCGATAAACGCACCAACCTATTTTGCCCGCCTTACGCAGACGATGGTCAGCTGGCTTAGCACTGCAACCGCCGAAGGCGTGCTTTATCCGGTTGATTTACGGTTGCGCCCCGAAGGTGAAGCTGGTGCCATCGCCACATCGCTTGATCGGCTGAAAACCTATTTTGCGGCTGATGCATGGCTTTGGGAAAAGCTGGCGCTTGCCAAAGCGCGGCCAGTTGCCGGTGACGCGGATTTAACCGAAAAACTGCATCTGGCGATTCACGCGATTGTCAATCAGCCGCATGATCATAGCCAGATCGGGCCAGCCATTGACAATATGTTGGTGCGGATCCGCAAAGTCCGCAAAGGCAAATCAAAATGGCATTTGCGTGCACGTGATGGTGGCCTTGTCGAGCTTGATCTTTTGATCCAAGGCATGCGGCTTCAACATGGCGACCTGTTTGACCAGACCGGACAATCAATTGCGGCCATTCTGGCACAATTGAAAACCAGCGGTAACATCAACGCCAATCACGCCGAAGCGCTGCAAGATGCTGACCGGCTGTTCAGCGAAATTCATCAATGTTTACGCCTAACCTTTGGCAATGCCGCTTCGGTTCCTGATCAGCTGCCACCACCATTGCGACAATTTATGCTTGCCCGCATGGATCTTGCAGACGAACAGCAACTCACCCTGTTATTGGAAACAACATTAGAAACGGTCTTTGCGATTTTAAATCAATATTTGGCAAATCATTCAGCCATTTCAGCATGAAGTATCAACAATGTTGTTAAAACGACCGTCAAACAACGCTTTTGGAACAGACTGCATATGCTTATAAGACTTATCAAACCCCATGCAGTAGCGCGTTATATGACGCCGTGCCCTGCGACTGCGAGCAGGGTTTTGCTTTATGTTCAATTACAGTGAAGCATAGTCATATTACGTTTGAAAGGCGTGCCTTATGCTAAAGGCCATCATATCAAGTTGGACTCTGTTTTTTGGACTTTTGCTCATTTCTGCGGGCAATGGCCTTCAGGTGGTTTTACTTGGCACGCGCGCGCCCGAGGCCGGTTTTAGCAATATTGCGACCGGTATTGTTATGTCGGGCTATTTTGCCGGTATCTTTGCCGGTTCAATCATTGTTCCGCATATTTTAGCGCGCGTTGGCCATGTTCGGGTTTTTGGCGCCATGTCTGCCATTGCGTCGGCAGCTGTTTTGGTTCATGTGGTGTTTCTTGATCCGTTCGTCTGGACCGGAATGCGCTTTGCCAGTGGATTTAGTTTCGCTGGCATGTATATCGTTTGCGAAAGCTGGTTGAATGAAAAAGCCACAAATGAAACCCGCGGCCAGCTTTTATCGCTTTATATGATTACCAATATGGCTGGCATGGCCGGCGGGCAATTGATGATTTCGCTTGGCGAGGCTGGCGGCGCGGGCTTGTTTCTATTGGCATCGGTTATGGTGTCGATTGCGGTTGTGCCGATTTTGATTACCGCCAGCGCGGCACCAAGCTTTGAAGCCCCCGAACGCATTAGTTTTCGCCGGCTGGTTCAGGTTTCGCCTTTAGCCGTTGTCGGCATGGTATTTGTTGGGATCGTTATCTCGATGGTGTTTGGTATGGGCGCTGTTTATGGACGCAATATCGGGCTAAACAATACACAAGTCGGCTATTTCATGACCTCGATAACGCTTGGCACCTTGGCGCTTCAATATCCGGTTGGCCGCCTTTCCGATAAATTTGACCGACGGGTTGTTATTTTTGGCGCGACGGTGATTGGTGGCATTGCAATTGGCATCGCCAGCCTTTTCGACGCGGATCAATTTGGCTTGCTTTTGATCATGATGTTGATTTTTGGTGGGCTTGTCTTTTCGCTTTATTCGCTGTTTATCGCGCATGCCAATGACTATCTGGCACCAAGCCAGATGGTGGCCATGTCGTCAGGCCTATTGATGGTCAATGGCGCTGGTGCGGTTATCGGGTCGCCACTTGCCGCATCGGTTATCGAAATTATTGGCACCCGCGGATTCATGCCAACAATTGCCGGTTTTCTATTCTTACTGGCGGGGTTTGTCCTGTACCGGATGAAAATGCGCAGCGCAGTTCCGGCCGAAGCGCAAGGTGCGTTTGTTGCCATTCCTGAAGCATCATCGGGCGTTGCGGTGAATTTGAGCCCTGAGGTGGAATGGGTGATGGATCAGGACGAAGATGATGACGAAAATGATCCGTTCAAAAACAACCCTTATGTCAATTAGGATTTACCCTTTTTGACGACACTGACCAATCCGAAACATCTGGCATAGAGAAATGATTGGGCTTTTGCGTTTTGCGCCGTGTTTTGCGCCGTCTTTTCATCACCTGCAATTTTGCCAGCCTCGTTCCGTGCCCTTCGCCTGCCGCGTCCCACAGCCTTTGCGTACCAGACCGGTTAATCACGGTTCTTCTTTGTTTTAAAGATGAATAATATTATTGTAGCTAATGAAAATTTTTTTAATGTTTTTCCATTGCGCTATTTTCCTGTCCATCCTTGGATTTGGCAGCATCCATGCCTCAAAAGCCGCCGCAAATGACAGCCAGTTGCCGGAAAATTTTGCCATTTCTGGAAGCGTCACCATCACCCGCATTAGCGATGGTGACTCGCTTCGCAGTGGCAAATTGCGGATTCGGCTTTTTGGCATTGATGCCCCTGAAAAGCAGCAGCAATGCACCGATGCCGATGGCGCGAAATGGGATTGCGGCACGGCAGCGCAAAAGGCGCTTACTGCATTGGTGGCAAGCGCGCCCCAATTGCAATGTGATTTGATTGATGTTGATCGTTATGGCCGCGTTGTGATGCGGTGTTTTGCCGGAAAAACCGATCTAGGCGCGGCGCTTGTTCGGGCTGGGCTAGCGCTGGCTTATCGGCAATATTCGTCCATCTACAGCGCCGATGAAGACAGTGCAAAAACCGCCAAATTGGGCATGTGGGCAGGCGCCTTTACCGCGCCATGGGCATGGCGCCGATCACAATAGCCCCCTCTAGCATAAGAACGCCCAAAAGCCCATGAACCAACAACATCATCGCCCTCACCCGCCATGATAGTTGAAAAATCAACCAAACTAAATGGCAAGAATTGGGGTTGGCACAGTTTGATACTGGCACGAATTGGCGCTAGTCAGGACCGGGGTCTAAAAAATACCTAGGTCGCGCAATTCGGCGGCCAGTTCGGCAGGCATATCACCAGCATCATCCGCGCCGATATCAGGTGGTGCATCTTTTGCTTCAAGATAACGCCAACCCTGAAAAATACGCATTCTGGTTGGGGTAACTTGAATGATTTCAGGTGACAGCACAATGCCGCAGGCCGGTGTTCCATCGGCGCGTTGCGCCTCGGCAAGGTCAATAATAGCCTGACGCGCGGTAACAACCCCCTTGATGATCCAATAAATTGATCCCCCATCAAGCAGTTCGTCGGCACGGCGCGGCCGATTGCGCGTGACATGAACCAATCTGCCGCCTTGCGCCAGGCGAAGCGCCTGCCAATCACGAAGATTATCAAGCGATTGGGAGCCAACTGATAATTTTTTTAAATGAATCGTCATGAAAACACCGAATTCAACCCGCGCCATATCGGTATGGTTTACCTTTTGACGACAAAACCGCGCCGATCACCTTGGCCTTTTGACGCCACCTACATCAAATAGAGTGCGGCAAGCCCAAGGAATACAAAAAACCCAACAACATCCGTTATTGTTGTCACAAAAACGCTTGATGCCACCGCCGGATCGACTCCAGCACGAAGCAGCCCAATCGGCACCAAGGTTCCGCTGAGACCCGCAATCAACAAATTCGCGAACATGGCAACCGCCATCACGGTGGCAATTTCCGGATCACCAAACCACACAAAAGATACCGCGGCGGCCAGAACCGCAAAAAGCAGTCCATTCAGCAATGCCACCAAGCCTTCGCGAATAACAAAATTGCGCGTCGAAACCGCATCTAATTGACGCAAGGCAATCGCCCGCACCGCAACGGTCACTGTTTGTGTGCCAGCATTGCCGCCCATCGACGCAACAATCGGCATTAGCACCGCCAAGGCAACCAATTGTTCGATGGTTGCATCAAACACTCCGATCACAACTGACGCCAAAATCGCGGTTAGCAAATTGACCAAAAGCCAGGTTGTTCGCCCCTGCAAAGTCTCGCGGATACTCGACCGTAAACTGGCCTCGCCAACACCGGCAAGCGCCATCAAATCTTCTTCGGCTTCTTCGTCAATAACATCAATCACATCATCAATGGTGATCATGCCGACAAGCCGCTCGCCAAGATCGACAACACCAGCACTGACCATGCCATAGCGCCGAAATAGAATCGCCACTTCTTCTTGATCCATATCAACCGGAATCGAACGGAAATCAGACTCCATGATTTCGGAAATACGCCGTGGGCGCTGCGCGCATAAAAGTTTACTCAGCGGCACCTCGCCAAGCGGTTTGCGCGCCGGATCGACAACAAAGATCAGATAGAAATCATCAGTTGCCGATTTGCCACCCCGAAGATAGTCAATTGTCTGGCCAACCGTCCAGAAAGACGGCACCGTGACAATCTCACGCTGCATAAGACGACCCGCGGAATCTTCAGGGAAAGACAGACCTTCTTCGACAAGAACCCGATCTTCGGGCGAAAGCGCCGCCAACACATCGGCAAGCGCATCATCTTCAAGTTCTTCAATAATATCAATCGCATCATCAGTTGACAGATCATGAAGCTGGCGCGCCAAAGCCTTTGCGCCCATCACTTCGACAATGGCTTCACGCGTGTTTTCATCAAGGTAAGTCAGCGTTTCAGCATCAAGATGATCGCCAAGAAACCGCACAAGAGACGCGGCTGTCCGCGCTGGCATGCGCTCTAAAAGATCGGCCTGATCCGCCGGGTGAAGCGGCGCAACAAGCGTGCGAAGACGACGAACGGCACCCGCCTGAACAGCCTCAATAATTGCTGTTTCAACCTTTGGCGTCAGGCCGTAAAGCGCCGCCAACCGGTCACTGCCGTCATCCTTGCGTTCAATCTGTTCATTATCTTGCATCATTGCCTATACGCCATCTTGGTGACCGTTATGTCAGATTTTACCGCATCGATGCCCGTCTTAACCTGCTTCAAATCTCGAATCACAGGCTAACAGATCACAAGCGGCATTAAAACAACGCATGGCAACAAACCGAGGCAAATTTTGTTTTGTAATTTTATTTCAAAAAGTTGAAATCACCATTTTTGTAATAATATTTCAAAATTTGGGGCGTGCTTGCTACCGGCAAAAAGCGCACCACCGACACGCCAATCAAGTGACGTTTTGCCAAAAAAATTGTAAGTTATTTGCTGTTTGTGCCTTTGGTGCCAAGGTCATAAAGACCAATACGGCGCATCGGCCCGTCAAAGCGCAATTCGTGGCCAATTGGCGGATGCGCTCTTTGGGTGCAATCCATGCGCTCGCAAACCGAACAGCCAACGCCAATCTGGTCAAGCCGTGCCGATTTTGAAATATCAATTTGATCGGCATAGATCATATCGCGGGCATGATGCAATTCACATCCAAGCGTAACAGCAAATTCCGGTGATTGCGCCAAGGTTGGCGACCACAATGGCGGTGCGGTGCGGGCAAGCATGAAATATTTCTGCCCATTCGGCAATTCGGCCGCCTGTGCCAAAATCTTTTCCGGTGTCCGAAAGGCCTTATGCATCGTCCATTTCGGACAAGTGCCACCATGTGTGGCAAATTGCATGCCGGCAGCGGCAAGCCGTTTGGAAATATTGCCAGCATCATCAACCCGAATGAAGAAAAACGGTATCCCACGCGCATTTGGCGCATTCAATGTTGTCAGGCGGTGACAGACCTGTTCAAAGCTGCACCCAAACCGACGCCCCAAAAGATCAAGATCATAACGAAGGCTTTTCGCCGAATCCAAAAAGGCCGAATAGGGCATCATCACCGCACCGGCGAAGTAACCGGCAAGAGTGATTTTCAACAGCGATTGCGCCTGCGTATCCTGAACCGCCTGATCTTGACAGATTTTGTCCAAGGCCGCCTGCTGGCTAAGAAGTGCGATTTGAATCAAAAGATGAAACTGCCGTTGCGGGCGGCGCAATGCCTCGCTTAGCAAAATTTCGTGGCGATGCAGATCATAACGGCGAAGCTGGTTCTGCATCACCTCTACCGGCATGATTCTGACCCGAAGGCCAAGCGTGTCTTTCACGTGAGCGGCAAGGCTGGCAAGCGTATTGTCACCTGTTAGGCCAAAATCACTGACCGGTTCAATTTTGGCCGCACGGCGCAATTCATCTGCCGCGTCTTCAAGAATAGGAAAGTAATTATTCGACTGCTGCAATGTGGCGCGCACTTTTTCAACAGGATTGCTCATCTGCCGAACGCCGCCATCCCCCGCGGTTGCTTCTAGTTCATCACGCACTTTGCGATAGGCCTGAAACAGCGTCACCAATCCGCGCGCCGCCCCCGGCGCGGCGGTGATCATATCCTGAATTTCACGGCGCGGCACCTGCTCATTGGCAAGCAATGGATCGGCGAAAATTTCAGACATGCCCGTTGACAGGCTAGCCGCGTCATCTTCGGCAAAATCCTTGAGATCAATATCAAAGCTATTGCCAAGGCGAAGAAGCAGCCCAACGGTCAAAGGACGCTGATTATGTTCTAGAAGATTCAGATAAGATGGGCTGATTTCCAGCGCTTCCGCCATCGCTGTTTGTGACAGGCCAATGGATTTGCGAAACCGCCGCAATTTATGCCCAACAAGAATTTTCTCCTGCATCGCGCTTTCTCCCTGATCTTGGCTGCTGTTTCGCTTTGCTTACAAATTCAGCATAGCCTGTAAATAGAAAATGTAAATATTTTACAATTTTCAAATTTGCTTTTTTTTCCTTGCCCGCAACCACGTGAAAGAGGCACAAGTAAAGGGTAGATCAGACGCATCAATTGCAGATGTTCTGCAGGAGTTTAGTCGGCGATTATAGACAACAATTATAGAGCTTTGCGCTATAGGTTGCGGCAGACAAAGCCAGCTTGGGGGAGTTTGTTTGGTTTGCCAATCCTGTCCGCAAATCAGGGTCGGTCAGGACTTTATGTCTTGTCCGACCCTTTTTTTATCCGGCTCATTTCTCATCCAACTCTTTTCTGAGGCAGGCCATTTTTGGCGGTAAATCATTTTGGGTGGTATATCGCCCTTGGCAAAAACATCAATCTTGCGCGATGATCAAAACCAGATCGGCAAGGTTGGTGCCCGTTGCTCCGACCATCAAAAGCTGATCATGCGCTTTTAGATAATCATAGCTGTTATGCGATAACAGCGCAGCACGCGCCGTCGTTTGATCAAAATCCTGTGACGCGGAGATAATGCCGCCAGCCGCATCGGTTGGCCCATCACGGCCATCGGTGCCGCCAGCCAAAATCACCCAATTTTTAGGGGCGTTTGATCCGGCCGCTGTCATTGCCGCCGCAAAGGCAAGAGCCAGTTCCTGTGACCGCCCACCCTTTCCGGGATTAGCCATATCAAGGGTTACGGTTGTTTCGCCGCCAGCCACCAACGCATAAGGCTTGCCAGCATGGTGCTGACTGATAATCTGCACCGCAAGATGCGCTGCCATCTGACTGGCCTCGCCATCAAGGGCTGGCGCATCGAGAAACTGCATTTCGGGCATCGCTTGGCGGATATAGCCTGCGGCCGCATCACGGCATTGTGCATTGCTTGCCAAGATGTTGGTTTGCACCTGATCAAGAACTGGATCACCCGACCGCACAGGCCCATCGGCGGTTCCATTCCGGATTGCCTGCAGATGCGGCATGACAAAATCCAGCCGATCGAGACCATGTTTTTGAATGAGATGAAGCGCATCATTAAACGGCACCGGATCGGCAACAGCAGGGCCGCTGGCGATTGATTCCGGCAAATCACCCGGCACATCAGATAACAGAAATTGCGTTACCTTGGCGGGTGCAGCCAATCGCGCCAACCGCCCACCTTTTAACCGCGAAAATAACCGCCGAACCGCATTCATCGCATGAATATCAAGGCCACTTGCGAGCAACGCATCATTCAGCGCAATTTTCTGGGCAAGGCTGATGCCGCTTGACGGTGCTGGCAACAAGGCCGAGCCGCCACCACTGATCAGCAACAGCAAATGATCCGCCTGGCCAAGAGATTTGACACGATTCTCAACCGCAATTGCCGCGGCAAGACCGCGTTCATCGGGAACCGGGTGCGCACTGGCAAAACAATCAAAACCATCAATCTGGCGGTGGTTTTCATCGGTAGTAATGACAAGACCCGAACCATCATAACCGCCATTGCGAACCGCCGCTGCCATCGCCCCAGCCGCCTTGCCAAGCGCAATAGCCGCCGTTGGTTGCTGGTCAAGCGCTGCATATGCCGAGCGGGTGATGCGATCCGGCTGTCCGGCGGCAAGCGCCGCGGCAAAGCCGTTGCGAACCAACGCTTCGAATGAAGCATCAAAATTCATGCGATCCACCTCAAACCGGATCAATCAAAGGCTGGCCAGCAAAAAAGGCGCGCGCATTTTCAACAACCTTTAGCCCCATTGCAGTTCGCGTTTCGATTGTTGCCGATCCCAGATGTGGCAATAAAACGGTATTTGGCGCCGCCAGCAATGCCGGATCAATCAACGGCTCACCTTGAAACACATCAAGCCCCGCCCCGCCAAGCCGTTTGGCCGAAAGCGCCGCCGCCAATGCGGTTTCATCAACAACATCACCGCGCGCCGTATTGATGACATAGGCATCGGGCTTCATCATCGCCAACCGCTCAGCATTCAAAATATGGAATGTATCAGCACTTGCCACGCAATGAAGCGACAGACAATCAGAAATTTGGCAAACGCTTTCAACATCATCAAGCTGGCGTGCCGGATAGGCCGATATGTCGTCAATCCGTGACCGGTTATAAAACACAATCTTCATGCCAAAGCCCAATGCCGCCCGCTGCGCCACCGCTTTGCCAATGCGCCCCATCCCGATAATGCCAAGGGTTTTGCCCTGCAAGGCACGCCCCATCAAATGGGTTGGCCGCCAGCCTTGCCATTCACCTGACCGTAATTCGCGCTCACCTTCGCCAGCACGGCGCGACAGCATCAAAATCAGCGTCAAGGCCAGATCAGCCGTGGCATCGGTTAACACACCGGGCGTGTTGGTAACCACTATTCCGGCAGCGGCAGCGGCATCAAGATTAATATGATTAACGCCAACGCCAAAATTGGCAATCAGCCGCCCTTTACCATTGCCACCGGCCGAAATGATATCGGCGCCAATCTTATCAGATACAGTTGGCGCAATGGCATCATGACTGGCAAAGCCAGCAGCCATTTCAGCTGCAGACAGAGGCCTATCGTCCATATTGAAAGTAGGAATGAAATATTGGGAAAGCGCGGCTTCAGCATCGGCTGGCCAGCGGCGCGTCACAAAAATACTGGGCTTGCCAGCACTGGATTGATCTATGTTTGTCATGGCCATAGTCTGCGCAGAAACAAACGGGAAATACAGCCTTTTTTGACCGCGCATATCCTGTTTTTAGAAAATTTTTCTGATATATCGAAGGATACAACCGTTAAAAAAGGGGCGCCTCATTCAAGACACCCCTGTTCTTGCTTTTTTAATCGTCAAACTAGCGCATTAGCCTGGAATTTTCCCCGAGATGCCATCAACATAAT
>Ga0209600_1001006_pt1 | contig 19838 bp, 14 predicted proteins | sample COGITO_mtgs_1104_FD_185518 | JGI IMG/M metagenome (GOLD analysis project Ga0209600, IMG submission 185518) | Pelagic marine microbial communities from North Sea - COGITO_mtgs_110421 (SPAdes) (version 2) | ecosystem: Environmental > Aquatic > Marine > Epipelagic ... | reverse complement strand
TCCAAACTCCGCCAGCGACCCATCCTGTTAATGGATAGCTGCACGCAACGCCGCCCGGAGTTGAGGGATTGGTTTCAAAATAAGTGGAGTTTTCAATAGGCATAACAAGAGAACAATTGCCATCATTTAAATCGAAATCATTTGTAGGAAGATCAACATTTGGATCAGAACCGTTGTACAAAGTTATTATCGTCCCATAAGGAATACAGCTCCAAAAGGCGTCATTTGAAAACCGATTACAACCACTCGCAATACCCGAGCTTCCATGATATCCATTGTTGTCATCTATGATCCATCCTCTAATGTCAATACAGGGGTTACAGCTTGTCGAAGTGCTCGTATCGATGACAATTAGTTCTATATACTCTTGCGACCCAGATGGACCATTAGAGAATTCGTTGATAACAAGGGTTTGGGATTTTACAGAGCTAGCAAAAAAAACACCTACAAGAAAAACGAAGAAGGCTTTCTTTACAAATTCTTCGGTAAATTGATTCACAATAATGAGTATAATAGTTTTGAGTCCTAAAGATACACAAAGTAACTTTTGAAATTCAAAATTGGACAGGGAATAATTTTAAAAATAACTACAAACAAATAAATTATTTATATTTTCGGCTCTGAATATGAAATTAATTACAGCTCTCGTCTCATTCTTATTAATGACTGTGAACACTTTTGGTCAATACATTCCCCAGAACGGAGTTGCAACATCTAAAAGTGAAATCACAGCCATTACAAATGCCCACATATATGTTTCTTCAACGGAGGAATATAAAAAGGCCTCCATACTTATACAAGAGGGAAAAGTTTTAAAAATCGGCAAAAAGATTAAAATACCGAAAGGAGCTCAAGTTATTGATTTACAAGGAAGAACTATACTTCCTGCTTTTATTGAATTGAATTCTAATATTGGGATTGTAAAACAAAAAAAAGAATCTCCTAGATCTTTTAGGCCTCAAATCGAATCAAATAAAGGAAGCTCTTTTTATTGGAATGAGGCCGTACATCCAGAAGTAGATGCAAGCCTTATGTATTCTAAAAACAAAGCAGCGATTAAGGAGATCAATCAAAAAGGTTTTGGCTTTTTTGCATCTCATAGTAATGAGGGAATTGTAAGGGGGACAGGACTCTTAGTTTCGGCAAATGGAGATAATCTTTCTAGTGATATCATAAGTCCAAAAATCGCTTCATACTTTTCTTTAAGTAAGGGCGATTCAAAGCAATCTTACCCTTCTTCTCAGATGGGGTCAATTGCTTTACTTAGACAGTCCTTTTATGATTTTCAATATTACACAAAATCAGATTTAAATTTTACGGATTTATCCATGGAGGCATGGAAGTCTCAAATGCACCTGCCAAGGTTTTTTCAAACTGCAGATAAACTTGAAATCCTTAGAGCCAGCAAAATTGCCAATGAATTTAATTCAAGTTTTATTTATCTGGGTTCAGGAAATGAATATGAAGCGATTAACCCACTTCAAAAAATCAATCCCAAAATAGTTATACCAATAAATTTTCCTGAAGCTTATGATGTAAGCGATCCGTATATTTCTCGTTTGATTCCCTTGAGTCAGCTTAAACACTGGGAGCTTGCGCCCTTAAATTTTAAAATTCTTTTAGAAAATAATATTGAAGTTGCGATTTCATCCTCAGGTTTAAAATCTACTGAGCAATTTTGGAAAAACATTAGACTTATTATTCAATCTGGAGTGGATAAAACAGATGTTTTAAAAGCTTTGACTGAAACACCAGCAAGTTTTATTGAACAAGGAGAAAGCATGGGCCGTCTTGAAAAAGACATGCTGGCCAGCTTTACGGTCTTTAGCTCCGATCCGTTTACGGACAAAAATGCAAAAGCAAATGAAATATGGTTAAAAGGAGAAAGAAAACCTTTGGTCCCTTTTCAAAAAATAGAAGTTAAGGGTAGCTATCGTTTAAATAGGCCGAATAACCGATTTGTCTTGGAGTTCTCTGGCGCTCCCCAACGTTTAAAAGTAAGTCTATATGATGCGGATTCGAATGGAGAAAAAGTAGATTCTACGAAGACAAAAGTAGCCTTTAAGTTGGTTGGAAATGACGTAACCCTTACCTTAAAAAGAGCTGATTCAATTGGTAAATTCGCAGAGGTTTTGCATGGAAAAATAACACCAAATGGCGCCGTGATGGAGGGAGATATTGTACTTAAAGATGGCACGTGGGAGAAATGGAGTGCCATAAGATTTTTAGATTCAGAAAATGAGGATTCTAGCTCAGACCCTCAAGTTATTGAGATGGGTAAGTGTTGGTTCCCAAATATTTCTTACGGATTGGACTCAACTCTTCAACAAGAGTCGATTTTGTTTACAAATGCAACAATTTGGACGAATGAAAATGAGGGTGTTTTACGAGAAATGGATGTTCTTGTTGAAAATGGAAAAATTGCTCAAATTGGAAAAGGATTAAAATCCAATGACATGAGTGTCAAGGTGATTGATGCAAGTGGAATGCATTTGACTTCAGGTATAATTGATGAACACTCTCATATTGCGATATCGAAAGGGGTAAATGAAAGCGGTCAGGCCATTTCAGCTGAAGTAAGTATTTCGGATGTCGTCAACTCAGAGGATGTAAATATATACAGACAATTGGCGGGAGGTGTTACATGTTCTCAATTGCTTCATGGTTCAGCAAATCCAATTGGCGGCCAATCTGCGATTGTCAAATTAAAATGGGGTGAATTTCCTGAAAAAATGCTCATTCAAAATGCACCAGGATTTATAAAGTTTGCTCTTGGAGAAAATGTCAAGCAATCCAATTGGGGAAATTTTAATACCATTCGTTTTCCTCAAACCAGAATGGGTGTTGAGCAAGTTTTTTATGACGGCTTTCACAGAGCGAGGATATACAATCAGGAATGGGAGAATTACTTGAAAAAAAACAAAGGCAAATCAATCCTTGAGCCAAGAGTTGATCTTGAATTACAGACGTTGTCCGAAATACTTAAAAGTGATCGATTTATCACCTGTCATTCTTATGTGCAATCGGAAATAAATATGTTAATGCACGTTGCAGATTCAATGGGATTTCGCGTAAATACTTTTACACACATTTTAGAGGGGTATAAGCTTGCCGATAAAATGAGAGAACATGGAGTAGGTGGTTCAACTTTTTCTGATTGGTGGGCATATAAATATGAGGTAAATGATGCAATTCCCTACAATGCGAGCTTAATGCATGATAATGGCGTTGTTGTAGCCATAAACTCTGATGATGCAGAGATGGGCAGACGCCTAAATCAAGAAGCCGCAAAAGGCGTGAAATATGGAGGGATGTCTCAAGAAGACGCATGGAAAATGGTCACCTTAAACCCAGCAAAACTCTTACATCTTGATGATAGAATGGGGAGTGTTAAGGTTGGGAAAGATGCCGATTTAGTCCTTTGGACCCATAACCCATTGAGTATTATGGCTAAGGTTTCTAAAACAATAATCGACGGAACAATTTACTTTGATTCTGATCGAAAAATGGAATTGGAGAATCGAAATATTGAAGAAAGAGCGAGGATTATTCAAAAGATGATTCTGAACAGAGAGGCAGGTAACCCGGTAAAAAAATACGAACATAAGAAAGAAAAATTTTACCATTGTGACTCCTTTGGTGAGGAGGGAGAAACTTCAACAAATACACATTAAAATGAGATTTTATTTAGGCTTTTTCTTTTTACTTGTTCCTGGATTGATTTTTTCACAGAAGATTTTGTTTAAAGGGGCTGACTTACATATTGGAAATGGTGAGTTTATTGAAAACGGTTTACTTGGAATCGATGGAGACCGGATTGTTTTAGTTAAAAAGGCATTAATCTCTAGCGTTAATGAAAATAAATGGGACTCCATCATTGAGGTTTCGGGCGCTCAGATTTATCCTGCTTTTGTCAATACAAACAATACACTCGGTTTAACAGAAATTGATGCCGTTAGAGCAACAAGGGATTTTGATGATGTAGGTGCATTTAATCCTCATTTAAGAACTCAGATTGCATTTAATGCAGAATCAAAAGTGGGTGAAACAGTGAGAACAAACGGTGTGTTGATCACTCAAGCGACACCAAGAGGAGGTATAATTTCAGGTGCATCTTCTGTGATGAGTCTTTTTGCTTGGAACTGGGAAGACGCAACTGTTTTAGCGGACGACGGCATACATGTAAATTGGCCGAGTAGTACGGTTGGTGGAGGTTGGTGGGCAGAGCCAAAACCGAAATCAAGAAACAAGGAGTATCGCGCACAAAAAGAGGAGCTACGTTCCTTTTTTGATTTGTCAAAAGCGTATTATGAATCAAAAAAACCGAAATTCGATCAGAGATTGGAGGCAATGAAAAAATGTTTCTCAGGAAATAAGAGGGTATATATTCATGCCAATGAATTGCAACAGATTCATGATGTTATTGATTTCGTAGAAGAAATGAATTTTCCATTTCCCGTTCTAGTAGGGGGATACGATGCACACTTGGTAGGTCGCAAATTGAAGGATGCAAAACTTCCTGTAATGCTTAAGAGAATACATGGATTGCCTCAATTGGAGGGAGAGGCTACAGATTTGCCATACAAATCGGCAACTTTACTGAGTGAACAAGGCGTTCTTTTTTGTCTACAGGGAGCTGGTGACATGGAAGCAATGAATGCCCGCAACCTGCCCTTTATAGCGGGAACTTCGATGGCTTATGGACTAACCGAGGAACAAGCAGTTGAGTCTATTTCTTTGAGTCCTTGTAAAATTATGGGTATAGATAAAGATTACGGCTCACTTGAAATTGATAAAAAAGCTACGTTTTTTGTGTCAAGTGGAAATGCTTTAGACATGATGACCAATAAGGTTACTATGATCTATTTTAATGGTAAAAGTGAATCGGTAAGTAATTTTCAAGAAGAACTTTACCTTAAGTATAAAGCAAAGTATTCTGAGAGGTAAGTTATTTACCCGTGAATGGTTTCAGATTTACCATATTCTTTCATTAAATCCGCCTCAAATTTCAAGAATTCTTCCCATCGCGCATTGACGTCGATTTTGCCTCCGTATTTTTTAGCGAAATTCAAAAAAGTAACGTAGTGTCTAGCCTCACTCTCCATGAGCATTCTATAGAAATCACGTAAGTCTTTTTCTTGAAGCTCTTCTGATAGGATTTTAAACCTTTCACAACTTCTGGCTTCTATCATTGCAGCGAATAACATTTGATTCACGAAGTACCCTTCTCTAGAACTATTGCTTTTATTCTTTTTTAGATAGTTCGAAAGGTCTTTAACGTAGGGGTCCTTTCTTTCGAATCCTAGCTTGAATCCGCGCTCTTTTATTTTATCATGAACCATTTTAAAATGCTCCATTTCTTCTTTACAGATTTCGACCATTGACTCTACGAGGTCGGAATATTGTGGATATTGTACAATGATCGAAATGGAATTACTCGCTGCTTTTTGTTCACAAAAGGCATGGTCAATTAATATTTCTTCTAAGTTTTTTTCAACGATATTTACCCATCTCGGGTCAGTGGCCATTTTAAGTCCCAGCATGCTTTGATTTTACACAAAAATACATCATTAATGATGAAATAGATTAAACTTCACCTCGTATTATCAATCAATGACCTCGTTCTTTTTGTATATTTGAAATTCAATTATCAAGATGACAAAAACTGCACAAAAAGACATAAACCAAGCCTTAGGTCAAAAAGAATTAAAGACAGGGTTTGAGCATATGTGCATGGCTAAAACATTAGCTGAAAAATACGAAGCAAACAAGGAAGTTACATCCAAATATGTACATGCAACTTCAAGAGGGCATGAAGCCATACAAATTGCATTAGGAATGCAACTTAAGCCTTGTGATTGGGTTTCCCCTTATTACCGTGATGACTCAATTTTACTATCTATAGGAATCAAGCCATATGATCTTATGCTTCAGGTATTTGCAAAAAAAGACGACCCCTTTTCTGGCGGAAGAACATATTATTCTCACCCTTCTTTAAATAGGGAGGATATGCCTAAGATTATCCATCAATCTTCAGCAACGGGAATGCAGGCTATTCCTACTACGGGCATTGCCATGGGGATACAGTATAGAGAGGATGAAGGTCTTGAAATAGACAAAAAAGAAAAACCTTTAGTCGTATGTTCATTAGGTGATGCATCATGTACTGAAGGAGAGGTTTCCGAGGCTTTCCAGATGGCAGCATTGAAGCAATTTCCCATTGTTTTTTTAGTACAGGATAATGAATGGGATATATCAGCAAACGCAGAAGAGACTCGAGCTCAAGATATTAGCAAATATGCGCAAGGCTTTAATGGTCTTGAAGTTCGTACAATAGACGGGAGTAATTTTGAGGAATCATATAACACCGTGCAAGAGGTCTTTACTTTAATTAGAGAAGAACGTAGGCCTTTCATAATTCATGCTAAAGTTCCTTTATTGGGGCATCACACTTCTGGTGTACGAATGGAGTGGTATCGGGATGATTTAGAAGAAGCAAAGAAAAAAGATCCATATCCTAAACTAAAAAAACTACTTGAAAAAAAAGGAGTTTCAATTTCCGATATTATTAATACCGAAGCAAGAATTAAGTCAGAAGTTGACAGGCAGTATGAACGGGCATTAAATGCTGAAGACCCTTCTCCAGAAAGTATTCAAGATTTCATATTTGCTCCAACAGAGATCACTCAAGAATTAGGAGAGCGTTCTCCAAAAGGAAAGAAAAAAACCGTCATGGTTGATTCTGCACTTTTTGCTGTAAGGGAAATCATGCAAAAACATCCAGAAGCACTACTTTACGGTCAGGACGTAGGTGGTAGGCTAGGAGGGGTTTTTCGCGAAGCAGCTACTTTAGCGCAAACCTTTGGTGGAAATAGGGTTTTTAATACGCCCATTCAGGAAGCATTTATAATTGGCTCCACAGTCGGTATGTCCGCTGTTGGATTAAGGCCGATTGTTGAGGTGCAATTTGCCGATTATATTTGGCCGGGTCTAAATCAGTTATTTACTGAGGTTTCAAGATCTTATTATTTATCTAACGGAAAATGGCCTGTCAGTTGTGTTATTCGAGTTCCAATTGGTGCTTATGGATCAGGAGGGCCCTACCATTCTTCAAGTGTTGAGTCGGTTTTAGCGAATATTCGGGGCATAAAATTGGTGTACCCTTCTAATGGTGCCGATTTCAAAGGATTAATGAAAGCAGCTTATTACGACCCGAACCCTGTGGTTATTTTAGAACATAAGGGATTGTATTGGTCCAAGATTAAGGGCACAGAAGAAGCCATGTCTGTTGAGCCAAGTGAAGATTATGTGATACCCATAGGAAAATCAAGAATCGTTGAAGAGGCAGATGATTTGCATGTGGATAATGGTGAGAGTATTGGTATTATTTCATATGGTCGGGGAATATATTGGTCTCTCGAAGCAATGAAAGGGTATGAGGGTAAAATAGAATTGCTGGATTTACGCAGCCTAAATCCTTTGGATCACGACGCAATGAATGAATTGTGTCAAAAGCATGGACATATTATTATTGTAACTGAAGAATCTATAGAGTGCTCATTTTCCTTAGGGCTTGCAGGCAGATTACAAAGAGATAATTTTAAATATTTAGATGCTCCTATTCAAATTGTGGGATCTGTTGATACGCCTGCAATACCATTAAACTCTGAGTTAGAGTTAACGCTTTTGCCAAATGCGGAAAAAGTTTCTGAAGCCATTGACCAATTAATAAAATTTTAATTTATGACCATAAAAGACACAATTACGGAAGTTGAGAAATTTCACAACGCGTTTGGAATTGAGAATAATTATAAACCAACGCCAGTCCTATCTGAAGCTGAATGTGCACTGCGCCATAGGTTGATGTCTGAAGAAAATGAAGAATATCTGGAAGCTGCAAAAAATGGTGACATCATTGAAATTGCAGATGCCCTGGGTGATCAATTGTATATTCTTTGCGGAACAATATTAAAACATGGTCTTCAAGATAAAATTGTTGAGGTTTTTAAGGAAATTCAGAGATCAAATATGAGTAAACTTGATAAGCATGGTAAACCCATTTATCGTGAAGATGGAAAAGTGATGAAATCAGAACTTTATTTTAAGCCAGACATTAAGTCCATCTTAAATCAAGATTGAGTTATCCACTTCTCTTTCTTTATTTCTTTTAATAGATTTTACTTTTTTTAACCAAATCTGAAATAGCTTTGAACTATGACAGATATTTCGATCTATTTCAATCCCATTAGTTTTGATAAGGAAAGCTATCATAAAGATCAAATAGGAGGATTTGTTGAGGTTTTCAGCGATGAATTCCCTCAAATTAGTCCTGGATCCATAGCAATCATTTATGTTCCTGAAAATAGAGGATCTCACTCAAAGGAAACTCAAGCAACGAGTTCCGAGTTCCGAAAGTCATTTTATGAGCTTTATAAGGGGAAAGACTGGAATAAGAGTTTTTATGATTTAGGGGATATTCTTCCTGGAAAAGAGCTTAAAGACACCTATTTTGCGGTTTCTAATGTTGTTGCCGAATTAATTAAGTCTAATGTCTTACCCATAATAGTTGGCGGGTCGCAAGATCTAGTCATAGGTATTTATGATGCTTATGCGAAATTGGAGCAACTCGTCAATATCTGTTCTATAGACTATAGTTTAGACCTCGGGGATACAGAAAAAGGGGCTGATTCACAATCTTACCTGACCCCTCTAATGCTCAAGCGACCATGCTATTTATTTAATCATGCCAACATTGGTCTTCAGATACCCTATGCAAGACCTCAAGATGTAAAACTGTTTGATAAATTGTTTTTTGATATTTGTCGGTTGGGAGAATTTAATTCTGATTTCCGGAAGGCAGAGCCTCATTTGAGAAATGCAGATATTATTAATTTAGATTTTAAATCAATAAAGGCTTCCGAAGTATTTTCGCATGGATCAAACCCAAATGGATTTTATGCTGAACAAATATGTCAAATTGCACGTTATTCAGGTATATCAGATAAAGTGAATTGCTTAGGCGTATTTAATTATATTGATTTGAACGCCATATCAGATAAATTATTGGCAGACATTTTATGGTACTTTTCTGATGGATATTTCTCTAGGTGGGGAGATTTCCCGATGGGTAGCAAAGCTCGATATAAAAGATTTACAGTTGTCCTAGACGATGGAGACCACACTATTGTTTTTAATAAAAGCAATAAGTCGGATCGATGGTGGATGGAAGTACCCTATCCGCCAAAAGAGGGGAAAAAATACGAGCGACATTATCTCGTTCCATGTAATAAAGAGGATTACGATAGGGCAATGAACAATGAAATGCCTGACCTGTGGTGGAAAACGTATCAAAAACTATGTTGACATAGTGTTTAATTAAATTTGCAAATAGTTTTCAAAATCAAGAAAATTAGTTATTTTAGCGTCTTATAATTCACAACACCCTGTAAAGTGTCGTGGTTTGTTTGTGTTAAAAAAACCTTATGCTAATTAGAAAATGTTGTCTTAGTTTATTGATAGCTCTATGCACCCTGTCCGTGACGGCTCAGCAGGATAAGTTAATTACGCATTTCATTTATGATAAAATGAGTTTCAATCCTGGAAAAACAGGAATGGGACTGTCTAATACAATTTGTGCTACAACCATTTACAGAAATCAATGGGATAAAGTTAACGGAGCTCCAAATTCTGCGGTTTTAAATATAGAAGCTGACTTAAGTCGTTTCTTTCCTGGTGGAATTGGAATAGCAATTTACCATGATGCTATTGGATTTAATAGACAAAACAATGTAAACTTAAATTATTCTTATCCTATCAAAATAGGTAAAGGAACTTTGGGCGTTGGTATTGGTGTTGGGATCATCAATTTTGGTTACAGTGCGATTTGGGTTCCCCCAACTACTGCCTTTGATGCTTCATTGCCAACTGACTTTGCTGCGACTAATCTTGATATTAATTTTGGTGCCTATTATGATGCTGGTGATTGGTATGCAGGGATCTCATCCACACATCTAAATCAATCATTGTTAACTTCTACTTTCGATGGCAATGATGTTTTTTATCAAACTGCCAGACATTATTACTTAATGGGTGGTAAAAAAATGAAAGATGTTTTGGGCGGAACTATTGACGCCCAGGTTTTGATGAGAACGGACATGATTAAATTCTCTGCAGATATTAATGCAAGATATATTTATGATTTCGGGAATTCCAAACAAGGTTATGGAGGATTAACCATTCGAACAACAGATGCTGTTGCCTTCATGTTTGGTTATACCCCTATGGAAAACCTTACTGTTGGTTATTCATATGATTTGACATTATTTAATAAATTGGCAAATATTTCAAGAGGCTCACATGAGGTTCTTATAAAATATTGTTATGTAATACCGGAAATACCTATTGGAAGTACAAGGCATCCTAGGTGGCTCTAAAGTTTATTGTAACTATTTGAACAGTTCTTGCGTTATACCAAAACTAAACCTGTAGCAAGTTGATTTGGAATCGTTGAACTCAAAAAATATAAAATGAAAAAGTTATTTTGTTTGGTTGCTTTACTTTCACTCTTTTACTCATGTAATGAAGTAGAGGGAAATTTGGTGGGAGTAAAAGGAAGAGACGTATATTACCCAGATGTTCTAGGTCCGGGTAAATTACCTATAGGAATGGCTTATGTGCCTTCAGGTGCGTATCAGTCTGGTGAGGATGACGAAGACATTATGGGGCTTCACACTGCGAGAAAGAAAACAGTTTCTACTCAATCTTTCTACATGGATGCCACCGAAATCTCAAATAACGAGTACCGTCAATTTGTTCATTGGGTTAGGGATAGTATCGCAAGAGAGAAATTATACAGAAGAAGTTATGGTTTGGATGCCGAACAATATGTTCGAATTCCTGATGATTTTTGGCTGAGACTAGGGCCTTACGGAAAGATTTATGATGCAGGTTCTGACATTCAAGGGGGGAACACCCCGTTTGAATTGTTTATGGATTCAACCAACAATTCTAAAGTAGATCAAACCTTATTAATTATGGGGTCGCCTGACGGTATAAATGCCGCAGATCCAAAAGGTAAAAATGTTAAGGGTGAATTATTGATTAATGGATTCAAACTAGACAAAAAAGATTATGATTGGTTTACATCCTACACATCTGGAAAGCCAGGTAAACCAAAAATCGCAATGCAGGCGGTTCAAGATCAAATATTTAGAAATTACTCTAAAAAAGGTAAAAAATGGACTGACGGTGACCGTGGAGAGAAACAAAAAAACCCAGTTACGATAAAAAACAAAGATTATACTCTAGGTAGAATCGATGCGAGGAAATATTTAACATTGGATTGGGAAATGCCTATTGATTATCAAGACCCTGAAGTGAATTTCTTGTTGTCAGATATGTTTTACAGTGAGCAGGAACGTTTCTATGGTAGAAGAGAAATTGATACAAGGTTATTATATTTCGATTATTATTGGATAGACTATAAAGAAGCGGCTAGAAGAGGTAAAATCATTACGAAATCAGTTGATTCAAGAAGGTCTTATTCATATGATAGTCTTGGAACTGTTGATGAAGACTTGTATAATCGTGCACGAAGGGATCCTTTATCAAAAGATTATAAAAGAGACGATATGCATCGTTCAACGCTGTACACCATGGACGCCAACAATAATAAGGTATGGGTGGATACTACAGTATATACAAACCAAGCTGTTGATTCTGATGGAAACCCAATTGAAGGAAAGCAAATCGCTAACCCAGACAATCTGTATGGTACGATCTTAGAAAATCCTGGACAAGATTTGGATATGGGATTCTCAAATAGTAAAGGAGGACATAATGCCATTAGAGGTCATACGGACAGAAGTAGGTTTATTATTAAGGAAAGAATTAATGTGTATCCAGATACATTATGTTGGGTAAGAGATTTCACTTATGCTTTCCATTCTCCAATGACTAAAAATTATTTTTGGCATACTGCTTATGACAATTATCCTGTAGTAGGTGTAACATGGACTCAAGCCAAAGCATTTTCTGTTTGGAGAACTCAAATTTATCACAGCTGGTTGCAGTCGAATGGAGATCTTTTTGTCAATGACTTTAGATTACCGCTAGAATCTGAATGGGAAAGAGCTGCAAGAGGTGATTTAGAGCAGTCTCAATTTCCATGGGGTGGTCCATATATTAGGAATGCCAGCGGATGTTTCTTGGCCAACTTTAAACCTATGAGAGGAAGATATTTTGAAGATGGAGGTTTCCATACGGTTAAGGTTTATTCATACAATCCAAATGGGTTTGGTTTATATTGTATGGCTGGAAACGTAGCAGAATGGTGTTCTACTGCTTTTGATGAATCTCAATATGAGTTTGGTCATGATATGAATTCAGATTACAATTACGAAGCAAAAGATGGAGATCATCCTGTCAAAAAGAGAAAAGTTATTCGTGGAGGTTCTTGGAAAGATATAGGTTACTACCTTAACAACTCTACAAGAACTTATGAGTACCAAGATTCAGCTAAATCTTACATAGGATTCAGAAATGTTATGTCACATCTCGGTCGAGGTGGTAAAGATTTAGATCTTGAAAATGGAGAGGAAATCCAAAGTGATATTCAGCTCAAGTAAAAAGAAAAAATAAACCAAAATAAGTAAAGTTAAAATTTAAAATCAATACCAAATGAGTGGAAACGGAACAAGCTTTTTTGAAAGCAAAACATGGAAAAATATTATGAAATATGTTTACGGCATTGGTGCAGCGGTCGTAATTATGGGGGCTTTGTTTAAAATCATGCACTGGCCTGGAGCATCAGAGATGCTTATCGTAGGTTTAAGTACAGAGGCACTTATTTTTATCATGTCGGTTATGGAACCTGTTCATTTGGATGCCGATTGGTCCCGTGTTTTTCCAGAGTTGGCAAATACAGAAGGAGAAGGAACGGAAGAATTAGAACAAGTGGGTTTATACGATTTAATTAAATCAGGAAGTGAAGAACCTGGAAGCCAAGCTGATAAACTTGCAGAAAAATTATCTGATGCGGGTATTGACAATCAGCTGATTGGTAAATTGAAAGACGGTATGTCTAATCTTGCAGAAAATGCTTCATCTTTGGGTTCTATGTCTTCAGCGACAGGTGCCACTGGTGAATATGTGAGTAGTCTTCAAAATGCTTCTTCAAAATTAAATGAGTTATCAGAAGAATATGCAGCTTCAGCTGCTTCAATTGCTGCGATTGCTGGAGAAGGAAATAATTTTGGTCCTGAAATGGAGAAATTAAGCTCTAATATCTCGGCTTTGAATAACACATATGAGCTTCAACTTAAAAGTTCTAATGAATACATATCCAGTATGTCAAACATGACAGAGCTCCAAGAAAGCATTAAATCAGTAATGAGTGACTTGGCAGCATCTGCTGGCGATACTCAGGCCTACAGGGAGAATATGGCAACATTATCACAAAATCTTTCTGATTTGAACAACGTATATGGTAACATGTTAAAGGCAATGCGTTCTTAATTTATATAAACAGAAAAACTAATTTAAGAAAGAACAGACATGGCAGGAGGTAAGGAAACACCAAGACAAAAAATGATCGGGATGATGTATCTGGTACTCACAGCATTACTTGCTTTGAACGTATCAAAATCTATCCTTGATGCCTTTGTGAATATTGAAGAAAATATTCAAGTAGGTAACATTACAGAACATATGCGTGGTAATGCCCAGATAGCGGCAGTACTAGAGAAAGCAAATGAAAAAGACAGTACAGGACAAATAGCAAGCCCAAGAGCGGGTGTTGTTTACAATGCCATGGAAAAAATTGATAAACTCACCGCGGAAAAGATTCAGTTTATCGACAAGATTAAACTACTGGTTTTTCAGGCTATTGCAGAAGATTTAGATCCGAAGGCTGAATTACCTATTTGCATTTTAGAAAAGGGTCAAGTTTTGAATTTTTCGGACACGAAAAATCCAAGGTTAACTAAATCAGATGATTTTGTTAAACCGATAAGAATGAATCTGCACAATGTGCAGAAAAAGGATGCTTATGATGAGCAAATGCTACTTATGGGAATTAATGAGTCCATTGAGCAACCTAACAAATCTGCAGAAGGATTTAAAGTTTGGGATCAAATGTTAGATTTTCGGTCCAAACTTCCAGGACTTATGGTTGATGCAGTTAATGAGATTTCAAAGCTAGATGATTCTACGGGAAAAGGTAAGGGTATTGTTTTTAAAGATCCTAAAATAGTCGCTTATAAAGATATTGTGGATTTGGGTAAAAAGATGGACGGAGCAGTCAGTGGTGTAAAAGATCCCGGTTTGGCATATGAAATTAAAAAGATCTATTCTGGACTTACTAAAAACGAGAAGATTAAAGATCCTAACGGGGAAACAGGTCCTCTGCATTGGATAGGGATGACCTTTGACCACGCTCCAGCAGTAGCTGCAATTGCGGCTCTTTCAGGACTTCAGAGTGAAGTTTTAACTGCTCGTGCAGATGCATTGTCCTATTTGGCAAGTCTTGTAGGAGGAGGTTCTTACTCATTTAATGCAGTTGAAGGACGGGCTTTTGCACCTCCCTCAGCAGCAGCGGGTGCTACTGTGAGAATGGATGTTATGATGGTGGCTTATGATACTGAAAAACTACCGGATGTAAAACCAAATCAAGGTCGTGTTGTGGAGACAAAAGACGGAAAAGCAATTGTTGAATTTACCGCTCCGAGTGGGGGTGAAATGGAATTGACAGGGTCAGTTTCCATTAAAGACAAGAATGGCCAGGTGAAAATGGCTAATTACAGCACGAAACTACAAGTAGTAACCAAAGCTGGTTCAATTTCATTACCTGAGGTTTCAGTACTTTATACGGATTGGCCGAATAAAGTAGCATGGTCTGCAGCGGGTGTGGTTAGTTCTGATATTAGTTGTAATGGTTGTTCTAGTGCAACGTCTGCAACATGGACAACAGGTGGTACACAATACAAAGGAAAAAAAATAAGAGTAGCACCGGGTAGAAATTCCGTAACCTTATCGCTTAACGGAAAAGACGCTGAGGGTAAAACAATGCCTTTTGGTTCTTTTACATACAAAGTTAAAGGATTCCCTAAACCAGTTGTTTTAACACCTTCTTTATCTAAAGATCGTGGTGGTTTCTTGAATGTAGGACTTCCTCCATCATCACCTTTGCAGGGTGTTAATTACACTGTTCTTGGTGGAGATATTAATGGCTCTGGGTTTTCAGGGAAGAGAGTTACTGCAACCAATCTAGCGTCTGTTAAGAGAGGTAAGACGGCGGGTATTTATTTGCGTGTAAAGCGTTCTGACAATGGTAAAGTATACAACATTCAAGGAGCTGTAAAAGTAAATTGATATAGAGGGACGGTGTAAATGTAACCATTCGAGTGGTGGTACGTATTAAATAAAAAAGTTATGAAAGTATTTGTTTTTTCTTTTAGTTTGCTTGTATCATTCGTGTCATTAGCACAACAAGATGTTTCACCTAGAGGTCCTTATAACACTCTAGATGGTGGAATTATTGATGGAGTCGTTATTAAAGACGAAGTACCGATCAGAAGCGCCATTCCTTATGAGCACGTGCGACTTGCCGATTATGTGTGGTCAAAACGCGTATTTTCAAGGATTGATGCTCGTGAGAAATTGAATCATGAAATATTTTTTCCCTTTGATCGATTTAAAGATGAGTACAAATTACCACGTTCTCCTGAACAGGTTGATGGTACTTTTTGGACGAAGCATCAAGAGCGATGGTCCTTGTGGACTGTCATTTTACGACATATTATGTTGGGAGACCTAACCATCTACTCACCATATGATTATACCGTAGTAAACAATGCGCAGTATAGAATGGAAGATGGCTATCAGTTCAAATACCCTGTAAATATTCAAAGTAGAGATGATTATTTTGCCAATCAGGGGTACCAGAAAACCATTAATTCGTTTGTTTCATCAACAGGTCTTGGAAAGCCCGAAACGATAAACATTGTTGATATGTTTGGGGCAACAAATGAAGAAATATTAGTTCGTGACCCGAATTCAAGCTTGGATTTTCAAGGTTGGTTTGATTCAATCGTACAAATGAATAATCCACCAGAGGAATCTGAATTAATACTTTTCGGTCCCGAAGAAAGAGTAGATTTGGAAATGAGATGGAATGAAGCAGGCAAAGGTGGAAGTGGATTTATTTACAAGCCTGCAGCTTTAAAATTACAATCATCTCAGGGTATAGTAGCTTACAATATTAAGGAAGATTGGTTCTTTGATAAAGAACGTTCCATTTTAGACAAGAGAATTATTGCGATTGCTCCAGTGGCAAAATACACTTTTGAGGACAGTGTAACCAACAATCGAGGTAATTTGGTTGCTATTGACGAATTAGGAAACGAGGTTTTCTTTGATGATGGTTTAGGAACACATGCAAACTTGAAAGAAGAAAGAGTGAGTACTGTTCAAATTGAGATGTTTTGGTTGTATTTCCCTGAGCTTCGAAATGTTATTGTGAATTATTACACTTACAATGATAAATCAGATGCCTTATGGATGTCATTTGATGATTTATTTTGGAAACGTAAATTCAATGCTCAGATATACCGTACTTCAGATAAGTTTGATCGTGAAATCGAAGACTATCGATTTGGTGTAGATGCACTTAGAGAAGCAGAAAAAATTAAAGGTGAAATACGCAAGTGGGAACACGATGTGTGGAACTATTAAAAGAAATATATTATAATGAAACCCCTAAGAATTCTTAGGGGTTTTTTATTTTTGCTTTATGAAGTGGATCGGAAGTCGTATCAGTTTTGAAGATACACCCAAAAGTACAACCGTAATTATTATACCAGAAAATAATGTGTTCATCAATATCTTAATGGGATCTTGGCTTGGAATGTGGTTTTGTGTTGGCTTTTATGTGGTTTGGTCTTTATTTGCACTAAAGCTAACTGAACAGGAAAGTGTTTTTCTTTATGTCTTTATGGTTTTCTGGTTGTATTATGCTTTTCGAATTTCTAAATCATACTTATGGCGTTTGTTCGGTAAAGAGCTCATCAAGGTCAATGAAGATGCTTTTTATATCAAAAAATCTTTTTTGAAGTATGGAAAATCAGTACCACATTATTTTGGGAATATAAAAGACTTTAAGTTTGAAATACCTGAAGTACGGTCAATGCAGTCAGCATGGGAGTCATCTCCATGGATCAGCGGTGGTGAACGTTTGAGTTTTGAGTATTTTGGAAAAGTTAAACAATTTGGTAGAAAACTTAATAAAAAGGAGGCACAGCTTCTTTTCAACCTTCTTAATAGCAAGATTAAACAATTTAGAAAAAAATAGATTATGTACGGAAAAATTAAAAACCACCTCGAAAATGAACTTTCTCAAATTGAGGAAAATGGTTTGCTAAAGAGAGAACGTATAATTACATCACCACAGGGCGCTCAAGTTTCTGTCAGTAATGGGGGGGATGTGGTTATTATGTGCGCAAACAATTATTTAGGCTTGTCGTCACATCCAGAAGTGATACAGGCATCGAAAGATGCATTAGATTCTCATGGTTATGGTATGTCATCTGTTCGATTTATATGTGGTACTCAAGATATTCATAAAGAGCTTGAGAATAAAATTGCTAATTTCTATGGAACTGAAGACACGATTCTCTATGCAGCTGCATTTGATGCCAATGGTGGGCTTTTTGAGCCTCTATTTACTGCTGAAGACGCGATTATATCAGATGAATTGAATCATGCCTCTATTATCGACGGGGTACGCCTGTGCAAAGCTCAAAGATATCGATACAAGCATTCAGACATGTCTGACCTCGAAGAACAATTAAAAAAATCGCAAGACCAACGATTCCGGATCATTGTTACTGATGGCGTGTTTTCGATGGATGGGGATATTGCAAAAATGGATGAGATTTGCGATTTAGCAGACAAATATGATGCTTTGGTGATGACAGATGAGTGTCACTCAGCAGGTTTTATAGGAAAAACAGGACGAGGAGTCCCTGAGCACTGTGGAGTTTTAGATCGCGTCGATATAATAACAGGAACGTTGGGAAAGGCTCTAGGAGGAGCTATGGGCGGATATACTACGGGAAAGAAAGAAGTTATTGAAATGCTTAGACAGAAATCAAGACCTTATCTTTTTTCCAATTCTTTAGCCCCATCAATTGTTGGAGCATCACTTAAAGTTTTTGATTTACTCAGTTCTTCAACACAATTAAGAGATGAATTGGAAGACAATACTCGTTATTTTAAAGACAAAATTATTGCAGCTGGATTTGATATTAAAAAAGGTGACTCTCCCATAGTACCGATTATGTTATACGATGCGGCTTTATCTCAAGAATTTGCCGATCGATTATTAAAAGAGGGTATATATGCCATAGGGTTCTTTTATCCAGTTGTTGCCAAAGGAGCAGCACGTATTCGCACTCAAATTTCAGCCGCTCATTCTAAACAAGAGCTTGATAAGGCCATTAGTGCATTTGTCAAAATAGGAAAAGAGCTTGATGTAATTTAGTAAAATGATTATATTTGGGTGACTAATTTTTATTGTGAAATTTTCTATCCAAAAACATCTCTCGGTTCTATACCTCTTTCTATTTGTATTTCAAATAGTTATGGTGTATTCATCTACAGTGAAGAATTTTTCGATTCATTCAGTTAATTATCTATACGGTGAAAATAACAACACTGAAAATTCATCAGATGATGAAGACTTGGTTGACTTTGAAAGTGATGATGAAAATGAAGACAACGAGGAGAATGAGGAGCAAGAGATAGACGGCGAAAGTGATTATATTGAAGATTTAGGTTATTTGGCTCTTTCAAAAAAATTAAAGCGAAATTATTATTCCTACTTTTTGTCAAAAAGTAGTTCAAAGAAAAAAGAACATTTTACCCCTCCAGAAGTTATAGTTTAAAAAAACAGCAATTCTTTTTTTAAACTTTTAAACTTTAATATGAAATCAAATATTTTTAAAAATTGGCAGTCTGATTTACCTGCAGGACTTGTCGTATTTTTGGTTGCCTTACCACTTTGCTTGGGAATAGGTCTTGCCTCGACCAGTGTAGATGGAATCGAGGGCTTACCTAATATCTTTTCGGGTATTATCTCAGGAATAATCGGGGGTCTACTCGTAGGAGTCTTGAGTGGTTCTAGACTTGGGGTTTCTGGCCCTGCAGCAGGATTAATAACCATTATTCTTGCGGCATTTGTAACGCTAGGAAGCTATCAAGCATTTTTGGTTGCTGTTGTGATTTCTGGTGTTTTACAGATTGTTGCTGGATATGCCAAAGCTGGGATTGCTGCGAATTATGTTCCAACAGCGGTCATACGAGGAATGCTTGCCGCAATTGGGATTACTTTAATACTCAAGCAGCTTCCTCACCTCGTGGCTTATGATGCCGATTTTTTTGGTGATGATGCTTTTTTACAAAGTGATGGTCATAATACATTTACGGAGATTTTTTACTCTTTTCGGGCCTTTCAACCAGGCGCGGTGATCATTGGAGCGGCTTCATTATTCATCCTTATTGCTTATGAAAAATTTAAACTTAATAGTACTAAATTATTCAAATTTATCCCTGGGGCTTTATTGGTGGTTTTATTTGGTTCGCTAATCAATATCCTTTTCCAACAATATTTTCCAACCCTTTTCTTAAGTGTAGAACATATGGTGAATTTGCCAGTGGCCAATTCGTTTAATGAATTTACTTCGTTTTTTACGTTTCCTGATTTCAGCTATTTATCAAATCCCAATGTCTATATCATTGGATTTACAATTGCTTTGGTAGGAAGTCTTGAGACGATGCTATCA
>Ga0209600_1001003_pt1 | contig 19847 bp, 36 predicted proteins | sample COGITO_mtgs_1104_FD_185518 | JGI IMG/M metagenome (GOLD analysis project Ga0209600, IMG submission 185518) | Pelagic marine microbial communities from North Sea - COGITO_mtgs_110421 (SPAdes) (version 2) | ecosystem: Environmental > Aquatic > Marine > Epipelagic ... | reverse complement strand
TATGACAATCGTCTTACCACTACTAGCCCATGCGTGTTGCGTTCGGGGGCGAGCAAAGCGGTGTTGTACCACATGCCAAGATTGGCGAGAGTCTCCGAAAAATCTTCAGGGACTATGCGCTCACGGAACACCGCCACCACTTTGCCTGTGTTAGCGCACACTACATGGGCTGTAGAATAGTCCCCGTCCTGAGCCCCCGTCGCCACGTCAGCCCCAATAGCGTACATCATGCCCTGTTCAGGCTTTTCCCAAACCTTTAACGAAGGCTCCGGGACTTTAACCAGCACAAACTGGCCATCTTCAGCCGCCGCCAACAACCCTTCGTACAACGGAGCAGCCACCACAACCTGCTTTTTCAGCATGTCAGTGTCAAACGCCGGGTTACCCGAAGCAATAAAAGCTTCTTCGTCAGTAGCCGGGTACTCCTGGGACAGCTGCCACGGCTCCATGTCCTTGGTCCGAGCCCTATACCAATGCTCATCTCTTGACGGCACAGAATCCCAAGGAAAAAACATGGCAACAAAATTGTTATCACCAGCTTTTGCCGAGTTGTAAAACCTGTGAAACCAGTTCCCGAAACCGTTAGCAGTAGATATGCCTATGATCTGACCACCCACTTCAGTAGCCGGATAGATAGCAGTCCAAGCTTCAGCCGGATCGTTAAAGAACGCCCACTCGTCAGCAATGATTAAAGACGCCGTGATACCTCGAGCAGCGTTCTCACGGGAAGCCATCGACTCGATAGTGGAACCGTTATCAAAATGCAGTTCCAACTGGTTCATCTTGTCGACCTGCGGGCCACGCTCTTTCATCCAGTCGGGAAGCCGTGCATAACCATACTTACTCATTTGCAACAATTTTTTTGCAAAGTTCTCGGTACGGGACAGCTTGACAACAGTTTGGTCAGGATGGAAAAAGACCATCCAAAACGCGTAGGCCGCTGCGAGTGTTGACCATCCAATCTGCCGGGCCTTCAACGAAATAGTGTTATCGCCCGCCGTCCATTTCTCTAAAGCTTCCCTTTGCGGGGCACGCAACTCAAACAACGGCGAAGCCCCAGGAGTCGAAATGTGCCAATACGTTTCCAAAAAATAGAACACGTTTGCTTTACAACGGCGGAACTCTACCTCTTGCTCAACCTCCTCCCTAGAAGCCATTACTCTTCCTCATCCTTTTCAGGTTGAGAAACCTCCAACTGTTCCGCATACAACACCAGACTTGTCAAAACGTGGCCTACTAGCGGCGACATCTGCTCACCTTTAACCATGTCCCACCAGCCCGCAGCGTCCATCACGCTAGCCGTTCATCTATTTTGTTAATCTTCGCTTGCAAATCTGCACGCTTTGCCAGCAGCCGATCTGTCTTTTTGTTATCAGATTCCCCGACTGTGAGCGCCAGCTCACCTTCTTCATTCAGGGCTTCACCTTCTAAAAACGAATAATTTTTTACGTCTGCCAAAACTATTAGAGCGTCTTTCCACGTCATGATCCCAACTATTTCCCCTGCAGGACCAGAATTCGTGTACACAGCCACTTCGCGTCCAGACGGTTTGCCCGATTCATCGGTCACCACAGACTGGAACGCTGCTTTTGGAGAAGCCTCAAACGCCTGCTTAAACGTTTTAAGGTCTACAAGTTTTGCTGATCTTAAATGCATGCCTGCTCTTATGCCATTCTTAAATATTTGTTTGGAGAAGTGCCTGAAACCCACAACTGCCCTGGCGTCAAAGCAGGTTGCAAGTATGGAGTGGGAGTAGTTGGAAGCGCCCCGAAATCGATGGTGGCACCGAAAGCTTTAATATTTTCTACGTGCGTTGTAAACTGGCCGACAGATGTGCGGGTATCACAGCCCAACATGACAGAAAAATCGTGGTTGTTAGTATTGTGATCTCCCACCAAAACTGCTGATGAAACAGAGTTGTCAATCGAGTTGTCATAGCCCCCAATAATTGCCGAGCGGTATGTGTCAGTAAGCTCACTGCCAAGGGAGGAAATCATGGCGCTTCTCTGGCTGCCAGTAACAGTGTTGAATTCTCCTGCTAGCACCACCGATGAATTAGTGCCAGTTACGGTGTTACCTCTCCCGCCCAAAACTGTTACGTAATTTGAATCGTCCACACTAGAATCGTTAGCCATCAAAACAATTTCGTAGCTATCTGCTGTCGCTGCCAAAGTATTGTAAAAACCCTGAACCAGGCTTCTGCGCGCTCCCCACGCTTCCCCAGGAGCGCCAACAGTGCTGCTGATACAACCAATGGCGACAACATCCCTAGAGTTAGCCCCATTAATCGTCGTGTTGCTAGAAGCCATTATTGTAGATTCGGCCGCATCAGTAATAGAGCAGTCTATTCCCCCAACAATTCCTGATTCCAAAGAACCAGTAATGGTGTTTGTGTTGCCACCTGTAATCGTTGAATAATCAGAATCAGTTATTTTTGAATCTTTCCCACCCAGCACAGCGTTTTGGGCACCGGCAATCACAGCGTTATCCACGCCACCCAAAACGAGCGAACGGCTGGCAGGGTTAGTGCCCTTCAACAAGCGGTTCTGCAGAAGGATCTCTCGCCTAGTCTGACTCATCCCGACCTCAAAGTCGTGATGCGAGCAGTCGTCGGGTCACCCATCGTTAGCCCATTCTTTCACTGCAGCTTCTAGTTCTTCGTCGCTCATGGCCGTAGGCTCCACTGCTTCTGCAGGAACCGGTTCCTCTTTGACCTGCACGTCGACCTTAGCGGGCGTGAGATGGCGGGCTGTCGGCTCGTAGAAAGCCATCCAGTCTTTGCGGGCCTGAGGGTTCCCTTTCAGTGCCTGTTCGTAGGCCACGTCAAGGATTGCCCTGGTCTTGTAGTCGACCTCACCTTTTTCGAGTGACAGTTGGCGACGCGCCATCTTGTAGTCATCTCTTTGCATTGTCCGCATGCAACGATTGCGATTATGGCCACGACTGTTGCAATAGCCGACCAGAGTCTTTTCGCCTTCGTCACGCAAATCTCGAGGAGTGGTATCCCACTCAAGGAGTTCTTTACCAAACTCAGACAATTGACGAGCGGTCGTGTCGGGGTCATCAGGCAACATTCCAAACTTCATGATTAAAGCACCCGGCCACCCTGAGAGAGGAGGAAGAATGACCGGGTGCGAGCACCACCATACCAGCGATCAGAAACCTTCGTCCACTTCCGCAGCAAACTCACACAACAAAGTGATCTCATCAATAGCCGCTTGCAACACACGCGCCACCTCACGCACCAAAGAAGGCTCCAACCCCTCTCCCCACAAAGCCCTTCCCTCTAACAACTCCACCATATCCACAAGCTCATCCATAGACGAGCAGCCTACACACGCCACACCAGAGACACAAGTCTCTCCAAATAGCTGCACCCGCTGCCTCTGCACCTAGCTCCTCTCTGCACTCTGTGCCCGAGGAGCCGGAACTAAAGGAGGCGACCCTCGCTGCCGCTCACTCCGGTATTTGAAAGTCTAGCTGCACCCTAGGCCAAAGTCAAGAAAAAACTTATTAAATTTTAAAACCCAATAAAACAAAGGCATACAGAGGGTTCAAAGACTGCTCGCTGACTGCTCGCAAAAACAAAACATGGTCCCAGACATAGCCCTATGCGGGCAAAGACACATGGTGGCAGAGCCACCCTATGGTGGACCCATAAGCTCGACTATGGTGTACCCCGCCTTTTTCACACCACAACCAGCCACCCACCACCAGGTACCACCCCCACCAAAACCCACCCCCACCAATCTCGGCTAACCCGCCCTCCACCCCTAAGGGCGCCCCCGCCGGAAATTTTTGTCAAGGGGGTAGGGGTGGTCATATGTCACATGTGAAATGCGTCACACTTGCCGAGCGTGTGACATTTGTCACATGGTCATCCGTCACATCGGAGTGTTAGGCATGCCTTACATCGCACGTTAGCCATGCCTTACACCATGTGATAGGCCGGCCTAACATGTTAACTAAGGCTGGGCGCACCCTTTGGTGTGACATGGGTCACAGATAAATCGGTTGACTTTGGGTGTGGAGTTGGTAGTCTCTAGTTGTTGCCGAGTTGGTCGGTGACGAGAGAGAGGGAGAAACAGATGATGCATTCAACGGATGAGACCTACAACGGCTGGACTAACCGAGACACCTGGCTAGTTCCGCTCTGGATCGACAACGATTACTCGACTTATCAGGCCAAGTTGCACTTGCTCGAATCACTGGGGAGACCTTGCACCGCAGAAGATGCACTTTCGATCACTCGGACAGTACTTGGTGACCAGTTCGATCATAGGATCCCGGAGGTCCACACCGGACCGTTAGCCGACGGTTGTAAGCCGTCGAAGGTTTGTTGGAGTTCGATCGCAGAACATTGGGAGGCGGAACGACTAGAGCAGATAGAATACGCTACCGAGTGACAGCGAGTCAGACCCGGCCGGCTTGGTCGGGTCTGGTTCGGTGCTACTCGGCACCAACAAACAGAGAGAGAGAAACTATCATGGCAACATTGCAGACCCGGAAACAAACAGTCGGGCAGGCTAACCCGTGGACTCAGACGTTCACGCTAACGATTACGACCGACTCGGGGACGAGTGTGACAGCTCCTGACTTCATGTTCTACACCGACGCTGCCACCACGGCCACGAAACTGATTGCACTGCTCGAATTAGGTAATGAGACTGGCCTAGTCGTAACGATCGGACAGACAGCATGAGCACCCTATCTAGTAACGGGTTCAGCCTAGCAATGCAAGCGGATGATGTTCTGGCATGGCTTAGGGTCAACCGCACCGAGCAGTACTGTGCTATTCGTCGAGAGTTTCCCGAGTTGCTAGTATTCGATGGTGCCAGCTTGGACTATGAGCGGATGGGCGTGGACGCCGATTGGGTTTACTGGCTTGTGGACGCTATGGAAGAGACCGGGCTGGTTGTGTGGCTCGATGGTGAACCGTTCACGGCCGATGTGTTCGACGCTATGGCGGATGATGAACGCGAGTTCTACGGGGTGGGGTAGTCCAGCTAGGGTTATCGGGCGTCGGTCCGATAACCTCATGGTGAACTACACCGAGAGAGAGAGAAAGCCATGCCAGGAACAACCAAGGTAACCAGCGCACGAGTCTACATGTCCGACGGAGTCCGAGACGACTACCGAACCTACGCAGAATTCCGCACACAGTTCGGTTTCGTTCATCGTCCTGGGGTCGTAAAGATATTGACCCAACCGACGGACAACTCGAAACTTGACAAGTCCGCACTGCCGACGTGGGGTCTATCGTTAGCACCGCACACTATCGCTCGTGACTACTGCAGGTCGCACGGCATCGAGTCGGGGTACTCAGTGCCTGACCAGTGCCCTCATGCGACTGTCGAATGTAGCGCTAACTGTTTGCAGGCGAACGGGAACGGACGATATGAGAGCGCTCAGCTCGGGCGAATATGCAAGACGGTATTCGCTCACACCTACCCGGAAGCGTTCGCTCGGATCGTAGAGCATGAGGTCAGGTCCAACCTTGCGACAACTCTCGGTGAGTGTTTGCATCGGCTCAACGTGTTGAGCGACCGACGCTGGGAAGTACTACTTCCACGGGTGTTCAAGCTGCGCGATCCGTTGGGTCGTCTGGCCCGGTTCTACGATTACAGCAAGATTCCACCGTTGGTTCGTGAACGCAACCGACCGACGAACTACCACCTGACATATTCGGCCACCGAGCACACTACTGTCGACGCTATCCGGTCGATGGTCGACGCTGGGCACAGTGTCGCCGTAGTGATCCGGGCCAAGGCTAGCGAGTTGGACGTGTCGACGTGGCACGGTATGGACGCCACGAACGGCGACCTACACGATGACCGGACACAAGACGACGCCGGGGTTGTGCTGCTGTCTGCCAAGGGTACGATGCGACGCTCCCCGATGGCTAAAGAACTAGCGACCGCATGAGCTGGCTGCTGATCGTCCTACTGCTGGCCGCTGCACTGTGGTGTGTCGGCCCGCGATGAACCCAACCCAACCCAACCAACCAACAGGAGAAACAACAATGAGCGAAACGTACGAGATTCATGGAGTCTTTGAATGGAACAGCGGCAACCATTACCCTGGCCACGCTGCCCTAAGGACTTACTCGGACCGCACCAGAGCGCAACTATGGGCAGACGAACAGAACAGCATCGACGGCTGGAATCGAGTAGTTCGGACCGTGATCGAGCGGCACTCGACCCCGATGGATAGCTACTCGCAATGAGCAACAGCCACCAACCAACCAACCAACCAACCAACCAACCAAGGAGACACCATGAACAACACAGCAAACATCGAAGCACTGACCAACCTAGCCGAAACCCTCGGTCCTGCACTCAACGACGCCTGCAGCGCAGGTCTTGACGACTTGCGCATCGCACTAGGTGAAGCACTGAACGCCTGCACCGACGCTATCCACGAACTCTCAGCCCGCACACCAGGGGCACTCCACGACCCCAGCAACACGCTCTGACTAGTCAACCCAACCAACCACCAACCAACCAACCACCAACCAGGGAGAGATGAAATGATGTGGAACGACGCAGACATCGAGATGGCTGAGGCTGTCCAAGCGAGCAACCATCGGGCAACCCTGCTCAGTGGGGACGGGATGAGTGAGGAGGAAATGCGGGAGTGCGAAAGGTGTGTGACTACATGGTTGGACGCTGGCTACTACGACGGGAGTTTCGACGCTGTGATCCACACTCTGGAAGACAACCCGATGTGGCGACCGACCGATGAGCAGTTCGATGAGATCCAATGGAATAGCTGGCACGCCAGCGAGGAAGGAAAGCAACAATGAATGGAGACTGGACAGGGCAGCGGATGGACGACGACTGGCGTACAGGTGAGCGCATGATGTTCGAGTACGAGGACAAGATTGCACGGCGGCGCATGCTGGCAGCGACAGCCCGGGTCGACGCTGCGACCAACTACAACGAGTTCACTGCAGCCTACGTGGCACGGCAAGATCTCAAGGTGGAGCTTGGCCTTATGCCACCACCACCACCGCACACAGGTTTCAACAACAATGAGGAGAGCAAGTGAGTACATCAACCAACATCCAGGCCACCCAATGCAAGGAGGCGCGAGTCGCCATCGAGGTCGATGACCTGTACAACGACGGCAAGATCACCACCCTTGAGGTCATGGTCAGGACAGATGAGGGGGGCGGTCAACGCTCCGCTGGGTCGGTCACGCTCTTCCTGCCAGGTGCACCGCACGACGCTGTATCACACATGATCACCGCACTCCAGGCCATCCTAGAACCATCGGACCACGGTGAATGGGAGCGGGCCAACGCCAACTTCACCCTGAAGGGAGGAGAATGACCGAAACCACATGAGCAGTTCGAACACTGCGCACTCCACACCGACACTCTCTCTTCGGTGTGGTTTGCGGACTGTTCGGTCCCACAAACAAGAAGGAACCACCATGTACGTATCACCCAACTACCCATCGAAGGCAGCGCTGAAGAGGGCACTCAAGGAAGGGACGCGCATCACCGTGTTCTCACCTGGCCCGTTCCCTGCCCCTACTGACGGCCGAGTCGGCATTGAAGGCCCCCACTACCCCAAGCCACACAGCTGGTACGGCCAGGCCACTGTCGTTGACGGTGTTGTCACGGGGGTGAAGTGAGATGGGCCAGACCGTAGCTGTCGAGTGCTTTGCGTGCTCGACCCTAACCGACGTGGAGGTGCCCCGGCTAGGCTACGCAGCGTGGCAGGCAGGGATACTCATCCAACAAGCGATGCCGGGAGTGAGCATTGAGGACAGGGAGACTTTGGTCTCATCGCTATGCCACCACTGTCAAGAAGTGATGTTTACAGAAGAGGAAGAATGATGAACAGATATCAGCATCTCAGTAAGTCGGAGTGCAAGGCCGAGCTTGCCCGGGTTACAGCCGAGGCCATAGACTTGCTCATGCAAGCGATGAGGGAAGACCCTTTCGAAGCCGTCATGTACATGCTGCACTACGCCGCAGAATACGATGAGAGGAACCCCGGTTCGACTGCCCTCAGTAATTTCGCCGTACTCCTTGGCGATCGCCTGCTCGGCGAAGAGGAGGAATGATGCCCATCACCGACCAAGACCAACTCGACCAGGCTACTGGCCTGCTTGAACTGTTCACATCCACGCTCGTTGAACTGATTAATGCGGTAGCGCAAGGATTGGAACCTGAAGCGCAAGCCGCTGCGAGCAATCTCATTGCCCAACATGCGGAGGCCATCCAGCAATGAGCAAGCACGACTTCAAGAACCTGGCCGGGTTCCTAGACACCACGAAGAAAGCCCCCACTTGGGCATCCCATGTCCAGATCCACCCGTCGCCGGACGGTGACAGTGCAGAGTTGTTTGCCACCGATGGCATCAAGCTCGCCTCCATCCTGATGGAAGGTGTGGAGATGTACAGTTGCCCGCCTCTACTCATCGAGGATGGGGCAGGCTTCCTCAAAGAAGCCTCGCTGGCCGCTGCAGTGCAGGTGGTAGCCAGAGAAGGACGCCACTGTGTGTACGTGGGCGACAGCGTCTTCGAGGCAGTAGCTGTGCCTATCAGCCGCAATTACAAGCTACTCAGAGCACAGTGTCTGGCCGACTACCCTCCGGTAGGGCTGGACAAGCTCGGCTTCTACTCACCCCACGCTGCCACCCTAGGCAAGGTGAAGGACAATAAAGGCAAGCCCGCTGTCATCCAGCTCGGGTTCAGGCGAGGGCACATTGTGTTCACGGCTACCGGCACCACGCTGACCGGACTCATAACATCCAACTCACTACTCACCGAAGAGCAACCACCTGAAGGACAACTGCTATGACATCCAAATCCAAATTCGTACCCACCTACATTGCTGGCGTGCCGATGGCCAGGGACGGAGGGTTGATGCCTGACTCCGAGAAACTTCGGGCAGGTAAGACGCGCTGCGACGAGTGCGAAACATACCTGGCGTCAGACCAAGTAGCTGACGGTGAGACGTTGTGTTCACCGTGCATGCGGAACGAACCGTTCGGTGCCACCAGTCGTCGCAAGCTGGCCCACGGGAACGGATACTACAACCGATGACTACCCAGGCCCGTCACCCTTCACCCATCATGCAAGCCCACCTGAACCGCACCATCCACTGCGGACACCACGGCACACTGATCGAAGTGAGAGGTGACGGGTCCAGTTACCCGACGTTCACGATGGACTGTGAACCACGCTGCCCAACCCATGACCCGACTCTACCGAAGCATCGGTGAAGCCTAGTATCCGCCGCTTATCAGCGGCCGATAACGCACGGCTGTCGGAATGGGTTGGGCAGTCGGTAGCCCACGCATCCCAGTACCCTTCACACCACCAGCACCACTCGTCGTCTTCAATCCGCATACGCTGCCGTCTGGATCGTCACACCATTCTCAGGAGTGACGACGAACAGCATCTGCTGCGGCCGCTCGAACGAGAAACCATGCCCGATAGCGTACTCATCATACCCTTTCAAGCTGCCGTTGATGAACGCTGTCGGATAGAACTGCAGGCTGTGCCAGTGACCCATCACTGCGATGTCAAACGGGGTGACCTGATGCTTGCGCAGCAGCCACCGGTTCATCGCAGGGAAGATGCCGCCCACACCGCCACCGCCACGGAACCCATCGCCATGAGTGAGCATGAACCGCGTCTTATAAACCTTCACCATCTTGTCAGCACCCTCAGCAATGTCGAAGGTGACCCGGTCATCGTCTGCTAGTTCAGCAGCAATCCAATGGTAGATGATCCAAGAGAAAGACTCTTGCGCCCGGTTCTTAAACTGGATCTTCTTACCTGTCCGGTCATGGTTGCCGCTCACACACGGCACATGCACCTTGCCGAACCTGTCTGCGAGCCGACCGATAGCCGAGGCCAGCACCGGCACCCAGTAAACAATCGTTTCAGGCACTGACGATTCATTTGTCTTCATCAGCTCTTCGTGAATGTCACCCGTGATGATGTCTCCGCCCAACGCACAGACAATACCGTCAAGTTGGAGGCCGGTGATCTGCTCATCGAACACGGCAATGGTGTTCTCGATGACAGCAGTCAAACGTTTCTCTGCGATCTTGCGGTTGTAAGAGTTGAGGCCCGCCGACTGCGACCTGATGACAACCTCATCGAGGTGGAGGTCAGACAGGGTCAGCCATGCTGTGGCATGCAGGTTGCTGTCGCCCCGCTTAGGTGCCAGCCATGCAGGGGCTGCAGACAACTGGTCAGTGATGGCATTCTGCGCTTCAACCAGGCCCAACAGTTTCTCAAGCTCGTCCTTCGACTTCGCTGCCACCTTACGCTGACGTTGCAGTTCGGAGCGGACGCCGACGAGCTTCGCCTCCAACACCTCGATGCGATGGGAGTCGACGCCGCCGCTCATGTGTGACATATGCACAACCCGTTGGCGTGATTCGACATGATGGAAGGGGAGATGCGGCCGGGTTTACCTTGCGCCCGTGTCTCGTTGGCAAACTTTGCTGACAACCGCGTGTACGACAGGGTCTGCCCGTCACGGGGGGACGCTGCCTTCACTGCTAGCTGCCCTGCAAGCCAGTCTCTGTCCTCGGTGGTCAGCCCCCAACTGGTGGGGTCGGCCAGGAAACTGGCGACCTTACAGGTGCGAGGCCCAGGGTCAGAGGCCATGCCCCCAACCAACTCTGCGTTCTCTAAACTCATGCTGGTCCTTCTCCTACAGGTGGCTTGTTGTCGCTAACTGCGACGTTGGGGTCGTTCAGATGCCACATGAGGTGACCGTCGACCTTGTCGGATATGTCTGCAGTCTGACCTTTGAGATCTTCAAGCGCTGCAGCCACCTCGCCGTGATCACGCTTGTTCGTGCGGCTCAGCCTTGAGGCCAGGTATGTGTTGAGCAAGGTCGCACACGCCCCGACTCCTGCCACTAGCAGGGTGATGACGGTGGCCTGCATTGTGTTACCGGTAGTACCAGCGGGTGGGTGTTGGGCGCACGTCCAGATGGATGACAGAGTTGTTTGAGCGGGACTCGATGCCCACACCAGAGAACCCTGCGGCCCTAGCCTGAGCCTCTGTCACGTTGCTGCGCATGCGACTGCGGTGAAGGTCCACTGCCCGCCCATATGTGTGCTGACTGTTACTCACACCGCCGATTGCACGGTTGTGAACAGGGGAGCGGTAGCCGGAAGCGATATGGATAGGCCCGGCCACCTTGCGCAGCCGCTCCAAGCCTTCAACAAGCTCACGTTCCAGCCGGATCACATGATTTGACACGGTCGGAGTGAGGGAGCCTTTGTTGCGGAACTCTTTGTAGTGGAAGTGACGGGATACCCGGCCACCTTCAGCCCTGCACATTCGCATGGCTTCCAAGGTCTTTGGCCCAGGTATCCCGTCTACCACCAACCGGCCCACACCGGAATAGTCACCTATCTGAAAGGTGTCTTGAAACATCTTACAGAACCGCCGAGTGAAATACCCGTTGCGGCCGTCGATTGTTACGCCAACCCCCAAAGAGTTGGCAAAGTACTGCGCTTCGGTGAGGTCGGCTTTAGTCATGAAACGATCTGCTCGTTTGCGTCGCCCAACAGGCCGATGACATCAGGCCCGTACACTTTCAGTCGAGCAATCAGCCCGGTGACAACTGGGAGCAGAGCAATCAAGCCTGACTCCCAGTCGATACCGTTTAGAACAGCGATGATTTCGCCGATGATGCTGGCTGTGAGGGTGAGTGTGAAGACGACCTCGTTGGAGAGGTTCCGCAAATCTGGAAGATGCTGTTTCATGTGAGTCCTGTCTGTAGTACTTGAACAGCAACGTCTGTGCTGTTAGCTGCCACCCACAGTTCATCGCCTGGCTCCAGATCTACTGGGCCGAGCGGGTCGTCGTGAGCGAAGGTGACGTAGTCACTGCTTGTTGCGTCCTGATACAGGCGGACGATGCCTGATTCGGACTTGAGGAAGGCCACTGCTTTCCGCCCTACTGGTGAGGACGGTGCCGCTTTAACACGGGTGGCCGATGTGATTGTGATCGTTTCTGCTTTGATTACCATTGTGTTTTCTTTCGGTTAGACCATGTCGACTGCGAGTCGACAGATGCGGGCTAGTTTTTTCAAGGCTTCGGTCTGTTCCGCCTCGGTGAGAGTGTCTGCTTCAACAATATCTGTCAGGGCTGACACCATGCTTTGGATGGCTTCACGTTCAGTAGTGGCGGCAGCAAACATGAGATTGGATTCGGCTAGGGCAGCGTCGAATGTCCAGACGGTTTCGAAGCCTGCACCTACACGCTCAATCGTGCGGACGTGATCGGCGTCAGGCGAGTCGGTTTCCGTGAACGCATAGATGCCATGATCGTTCATGTTCTGTTCGGTCAGCGGTTCGTAGTGCCCCGCTTCCACAGTGTCCTGAACCCACGCCTTATCGGGCAGTTCGTTAACCCGCCGCCCCGGCGTGATGCCATCTTCACTTCGTATATATGCCATTAGATTGTCACTCCGTAATGTGTAGAAACCCAGGATTGCATATCAGACCACGAGCCGTCCGCTGTGATGTCCCCCTCATAGACGCCAAACAAAGCAACATCACTTTGCATGCGATAACCACCATTCGCACTACCCAACCCCATCGTTGATCCCGTAAAGGCCGTATACCCCAAATCCTTATTTGTGGCAGTACCCCCGTCTACGTACAGAGCCGAAGTTGGGTCGTCAAATATAACACCCACCATCAAATGCCCGTCCGTGTCGTTATTTACTGAATTAATCTTCAGCATTCTTACACCCCCAGCATTCACACAAATTGAACCCCCACTGTCACCCCTTGCCTCAAACTTTGCATCACCAATGTGGGCCAAGGATCTGGAATTCTGGTCGGTATTATTGTTGGAAACAACAATGACCATCGAAACCGGGGCGGAATTGGAAGGTGCTGTCCCCCATGTCCCCACCAGTCTGACCCCGTTTCCACTAACCATCTCCACACTCGGTTTACCGTTTAAGTCAGGATTGGATGCTTTGTATGGAAGAGAGCTTGTCGTCAAGTCCGTTTCACTTGTTTCGTTTGGCCATGTTGTCACCGCATCCGTATCGCCATAAGCCAGGGCAGTCATAGCCGTGCCCTCAGCCCAAAACAACGAGTGCCACGTAATGTCGTTCTCGATATCAAAATCAATCGCCGCACCGCCTTGTTGTTGTGCGGCTGCCTTCAAAGCCTGCATCATCATGCTGACGTCCCACCAAGCACGGACCAAGTGTCAGTGCCGGTTTTCTCCAGCACCATCACCTCATTCTGAGCAATCGTCGTGTTAGGACTCGAGCCGTTCAGCGTCAATGATGTAGTCGTGAGTGTCACCCCGCCCGCACCAGTCGACTGTAAAGCAATCTGGGTGCCCACCGGGAACGCCACGCTAGCATTCGTGGGCACTGTGACGGTCACCAGTGCAGCATTAGACAACAGCACCATGCTGAAAACGTCGGAGAGGTCCAACGTATAAGTCGTGCCCGACTGCGTGGTGGCCGGGATCGGCGTCAAATCCGCAACATCACTAGCTGAAACGGTCACGGCAGAAAACTCGATCTCCTCCCACGCCGCACCGGTCCATGTCTTCAAAACACCCATCAGAAACCCCTAGTCCTCATTGTCATGCTGGCCTTACCGCTACGTGCGTGGTCGCCCAATCCCAACCGCCACCAGCGTTCGTGTAAGTGAACGTGGTATCCCCAGTAGCCCCAGCCGTACCCTGCGTAAACCACACAACCACCTGACTACAGTCAAAAGTTCCAGCGTCCCGGTACTCCTCAGCAGCCAGTGCCCCGCCATTGTCGTTCGACACATACACCGGATCAGCATTGGTGGAAGTCATCGCAAATGCGAACACATAAGCGCCTGCCGTGACTGTTGTCAACGACGGACACACAGGCGTCGCCGTATCTAAGTCATCTTCAATTGTGTTGAAAGCATCTATTGGCGTGGTGTTATCGATGCCCCGCAACGTGACAACCGTCAAAGTGTTTCCCCAAGCGCCAGAACTACTTCCCACCGATGAAGGTTCGTACGTCGCAGGCTCCGAAGCCGCATCAGACACAACTTTCCAAAGAATCTTGGCAGACCGATCGGGGGCACCAGCGGCAGAACCGTGTAAATCTAACAAGGTCCACGTCACATCCCAGGTCGTGCTAGTAGTTTCAAACCCTGCCCAGAACGCCAGCAAAACGTCCCCGTCAGCCAACCCAGAATATTTCGGCACCGAAGCAGGGGAATAACCATTCCCGCCAGCAGAAACCGCATCGACCAGAGGACTAAACACTGCAACCTGTTGTCTTACCGGCGCAGCCGCAGAAAGCAAATTACCCATCAGACAGTCCCACCAAGCACAACCCAAGTATCAGTGTCAACCTTACGCAGCCACAAACCCTCATTCTGGGCACAACCAACCAAAGGCGACGAACCAATAAGAGTCAAACCCGTTGTGGTCAACGAGATCCCACCGGCACCAGCAGCAACCAACAACATGGTTGTCTCAACCGGAAACGCCACGGTGGCGTTAGTGGGCACCGTCACAGTCACAGCCGCAGCATTACTGTAGATCACCGTTGACCAGCCGTTAGCCAAAGCCAGCGTGTGAGTGGTGCCTATCTCTGTGGTGGTCGGCTCAACGTTCTGCGGTGTTGGGACAGCATCAGTGTCATACCACAACAAGCCACTGTCACCAGTGGGTGCCCCGGTCTGCTGGACAAAGTTGTCTGCACCCAAATCCGACACGAGCGCCTTCTTCAAAGCCCCCGCATCTGAAGCGTCAGCGATCACGACATGATCTAGTGCGTCGGCAGTGACCAGGGTTTGCCCTGTGATAGCCGTGGCATCCAGCGTCAACACAGTCGTGCCTGTCACATCGCCAGTGTGAGTGGCGTTCGTCACCTTCGCTGTGTTAGCTGAGATCTCCGACGCCTGCCCGGCAGTAATTCCAGTCTTGGCGGTGTTCAACGCGATAGCTGAGTCTTGAGTTGACTGATCGCTCTGGATTGATGCGATGTCGGAGGAATTGCCAGCGACAACCGCAGCGTCGGTGTAGGAAACCTTCGCAGTGTTGGCGGTGATCTCTGACGCCTGCCCGGAAGTTATGCCGGTCTTCGCTGTGTTCGCTGCAATCAGCCCGTCCTGGGTTGTTTGCTCGCCCTCAATCGTCGCAATGTCAGCCGTGTTCACGGCAGTCTGAGGGTCAGCGCCACCCCCGCCGGTGCTAGGTAGCCAACTCATCAGCCGGTAAACGAAACAACAGGTGCCTCAACAGTAGCATCGACTGCTGCCGGTGTCGCCAATGGCACAGGACGAGTCCCCACGAGCAGGCAATGCGAGTCAAGATAGGCACGCTCACTGACAGGGTTAGCAACCGACTCTTCATACGACGGGGCCAACCGCTGCTTCGCATCCTCACTTAAAGGATTCAAACCGAGCGGGCCAGCAGGACAGATCCAGTCAGTCACTACTTCCAGGCAGGATTCCCCGCCGACCCGGTCAACGAGCAGAGTGCAGGTGGCAGGGATCGAGACGTGATCAGTGATGGCCTGGTTCCCTTGCACATGAAGAGACTCAGGCTCTTCACTCAGAGGAGTGACAGGGCCTTGGGCGTCAGCGGCAGAGCCGAGCAAGGCGATAGCAGCAGTGACAGCCAGCAGCGGAGGCATGAAACGTTTCATCGAGCGGGATCCTTTGAGATCGATAACAACAAAGTCAACCCTAGCACAGGAAGCGATGCTTGCACAGTCAAAAAGAATAACTTGACAACAACAACACTCCCATGTCATGGTGTTGCTCCCACCATATGCCACTGGCAATGCACCGCCTATCGCCTGACGGCTCCGACGGCTGCTCGTCAATGACATTGTCATAGGTTTTCCTATGGTGCCCGCAAACCCACACCGAAAGACCCCACATGAAACTCCTCACCGACGACCACGGGCACAGAACCCTGTACCTCCACCAGTCAGACATCGGCACACTACGCATGTGCCCCGAACAGGCCCGGCTAAAGCTCACCGGCGAATACTTTGACCCTGACTCAGACGTAGCCGCCATCGGCACACGCACCCACTCGTTCATCGAATGGTGCCTCCACCACAGGCAAGACCACGGCGAATGGCCCTCAGGCCAGCCCCTCCTCGACCAGCTCGCACAAGAAGTCACCCTGCTTGAAGAAGCCTGGCCATCCATGTGGCTCCACCCCCACATGGTCGAAGATCTCTACACTGCCGTCAGAGAACTTGAAGACTGCTGCCAACGGTGGTACAACGAGATGATCCCGAGCCTCGACCAGGCCAACGTGGCAGGCTGGGAGATCGAGAAACGATTCGACATACCCGTCTCCGAAAAAGACGGGGACCAGATAAGGCTCCGAGGCTCTATCGACTTCTACGACGGAGTCAACACCATCTGGGACTGGAAGACCGGACGCTTCGACTCCCGAGACGGATGGAAGAAATCCCGCTACGACATCCAAGCCCCCATCTACACGTACGCCAAGCACCTAGAGCTGGGCTTAGCTGCTGTCGGCTTCAACTTCGGCTACATCCCCCGAGGCAAAGCGGGTGTCAACACTTGGGGTATGACCCTCGGCCAACAGAAATGGGACATGATGCTCGCTGAAGTCGGATCATGGGGCAACACCATCCTGAAGCTCGGCGCAGGCGACCCGTGGCCTCTGGGGCCAGACGACTGGCACTGCAGCCCACGCTGGTGCAGCGAGTTCGCTCTCGGCAAATGCCGGGGCAGTCATGAAGACTCTTTCTGGCCAGACGAACCCTCCGTGCTTGTCGAACTGAAACAGAAAGTCGACGCAGGGCTAGTGGCTGGACCAACGGAGCACCACCCCGATGAGTGACATCAGGGGTCTATACGAAAAACTTGTAGCAGCCAAACCTTTATGGCGGGAGAAAGCCGCATGTCTGGGCATGGACATCGAAGTGTTCTTCCCAGACCCGCCGCACAAGAAACCCACCTTCGCAGTTGCAGTCTGCAACACATGCAAAGTTAAAGCCGAGTGCAGGCGGGAAGCAGATTCCAACCTAGACATGTACCAAGGGGTATGGGGCGGGACAACTCAACGCCAGCGCATCAGCGAACACCGAGAAAGGCACGCCAATGATTAGCTCAACCGATAGTGACATGAGCGACACCACCAAATCGATGAGAAAAAGGCTGGACAGGCTAGAGTCTCTAGTCCAAGGGCTGCTGCCCGAAGACCCACGCATCAAAGCCACCCACTCGCGATGCTTGTGGTGCGGCGTGATCTCCCCGACAGTCTTGAGCGAAGACAACTGGGACTGGCATGACCCCGAATGCGACTGGATAGGACTAATGGGATAGATGAGCGACGCAGACGATTTCTTCAACCAAGAAGTAGACACCGGGCCACTCCGGCCAGGCGAACACCAAACAGAAAGCAAAAATATGAGTTACGACACCCAAGAACAATACGCACCACAGCAGCAGACCCAGTTTGTTGAACCCGTCAAGCGCAAGCTGATCATCAGCTACTCACGCACAGTGCAGGCGCGCCAGTTTGAACCTGCCACCGTGTCGGCCACGATGGAAGCAGACCTGCCGGTCAACTGCACGCTTGAAGAGGCCATGTCCGTCTACGAGAACGAGATGATGCTCGTGAAAGCAGCCGTCCTCTCACAGCAGAACCTGCCATTCGAGCTTTCCGAGAACGAGCGGATGGTGCAAGAGGTATTCGGTGAGAACGAAGTGATGGTCGTAGCGTCAACCGCTGCGCCAGCACAAATGCCTGCACCCACCCAGATGCCTGCCCCGTCAACCGGAGGGTTCGCCGGTGCCCCCACCGCCAGCCCAGGAGGCATCCGCCGCAACAAGACCCCTTCAGGTAACGACGTCCAGTACTGGGACATGCTCGTAGCAGACCCGTCCAAGTTCTGGGACAACCGTGCAGGCAAAACCAACCCTAACGCACCCGACTTCAAGATGAAGGTGGACCGCAACGCATCCCCCGAAGAGAAGAAGGAAGCGAAAGCACTCTGGCTCAACGCATGCCCCGACAAATACTGCGCCCAGTTCGGCGTGGAACTCTAACTGTGGAACCATTGCAGATAGGAGGGAGGACATACACACTACAACTTGCGCCCAACCCTGTACTACCGACAGCAGACATCATCGCTGACTTGGTTGTCGACTTCTTAACCGACTTCAACACCAGACGCCACCCCGAACAGGAAGCAATCTGGGAGAAGTACAGAGAAACCATCTTGTACGACTGCGAAATTCTTGCAGCCCAACTCCGCCACACGGCAAGAACCATCCACGCATGGCAGTACTTGCCCGCCGACAAGGAAGAAGAATGAGCATCGAGTTACAACAAGAAACAGAAACACCTTCTCTCGGCCTTGAGGAGCGGGAAGCCGCACTCTTGGCCGAGAGGTCAGGCTGGCTGTTCCGCCCATCAGCCTCCCTACTGAACGACCCCGATCTCACCCCGCCCATACCGTTTGGGCTACCCGAAATCGACACGGCCCTTGGAGGTGGCCTCAGGGCCGGGCTCCACCTGCTCGTAGGGTTCCAACACAACGGCAAAACCCAGCTCCTACTGCGGCTCCTGTATGAGAACAGGGACAAGCCAATGATCCTGTTCTCGCCAGATGAAGACGCCGAGCAAGTCATGTTCAAACTCATCTCGCTCGTAACGAAAACCCCCCTCACCGAAATCCTTGGCATGAGTGCCAGTTGGAAACGAGGGATCATCACCGAGTGGTTCCCCCTCCTAGCGATCGATGATGAGAAGCGATCCAAATACGACATGATCACCTACATCCAAGAGGCAGAACAGTTTTGGCAACAGAAAATAAAGATGGCGGCTTACGACTACATGGGGTATTTGGCCAGCTCACGAGGGGAAGACTTCGGAGGGTCGATGCAGAAGGCAGCGAACGTGGCGAAAGACCTGGCCCGAGACACCCGCATACCGTGGCTGATGCTGCACCAGGCCAACCGTTCGGCATCGAAAGGCGGGCAACTCTCAGCCTCATCCCTTTCATACGGCGGTGAACAGCAGGCCGTGACCATCCTCACAGTCCGACGACCACAACCGTCAGACCCAAGCATGACCACACGAGACCAGATGCAGGAAGAACACCAGCCCCTCCTCACCGTAGGCATGATCAAAAATAAACAGACCTACAATTACCTCGAGGGCAAGTGGCAAGGCCACGAAGTACAATACGCCATCACCAAAGAGTCAGGGCTTGTGCGGCCCATCAAGCCAGGAGACCTGCTACTTTCAGGGATCAGAGACGTAAGGCCAGGAGGCTACAGGTAATGAGGCTAGTGACCGACGAGATGGAAGAATCCATTCGGGCCGAACGAACAGACCTGTTCTACGAACTATTCGAAGGTCGGGAAGACGTAGCGTTCCTTGACCAACCCCACCCTCACCAAGAAAAACTTGAAGAAGGAGACATATTCAGCCTAGTCGACCTCCACCTCCACGGCTCCACCCCCATCGGCATCTACCCGCTCGAAGGCGGCAACCGGTGCAAATGGATCTGCAGCGACTTCGACACCAGCGAGGCAGAAGAACTTGCCTGGCGATACGCCGAGGCATGGGAATACTACGGCATCCAAGCATGGGTTGAAACCTCCCGTTCCAAGGGATACCACGTCTGGGTGTTCGCAGACGACTGGATGAGCGGGACCATCGCACGACGGGCAGGGTTGTGGGTCCACGAGCTAGCGGAGATCGAGGCGATTGAACTCAACCCCAAACAAGAACTCCTTGAAACAGGAGGCTACGGGAACTGTGTCCGCCTCCCCTACCCGGCAGCAGGCGCAGGGACAGTACGCCAAGTAATGTGGGCCGACCGCTCCACCCCA
>Ga0209600_1000984_pt1 | contig 20081 bp, 17 predicted proteins | sample COGITO_mtgs_1104_FD_185518 | JGI IMG/M metagenome (GOLD analysis project Ga0209600, IMG submission 185518) | Pelagic marine microbial communities from North Sea - COGITO_mtgs_110421 (SPAdes) (version 2) | ecosystem: Environmental > Aquatic > Marine > Epipelagic ... | reverse complement strand
ACCTTTTAAAAAAATTTATTACAATTTATTACAATTTATTACAAATCACCCGCGAAAATAGTTGAAGATGTCAAGCACGATTGAATTTTCGAAGAAATATCAATTAGAATTGATAGAAGCAGCTTTTAATGGCTTAAATGCAGTCTTGGATTATCTGAAGAAAGGAAATCTGAATCAACATCAGTTGATAGAATGTGCAAAGACAGCACTAATCAGCAATTATGATGTCAAAATAGTAGTAGCTATATTGGCTTATATAGATGATGTCAATTATGTTGCTCCTGGTGAAGATACATTGATACAAATAGCAGCTTCTATGGGTAATTATCCAATAGTTTTGATCTTGGTTATGAAAGGTGCTAATATCAATTTACGAGGCGGAAATGTATTACAGCCCATAGTCTATGCTATTATAGCAAATGACTACAATAGTGTAGCCTATCTTTTGATGCATGGAGCATCAATAGACCGTGAAATTAAAGAAGTGTTGAAGATTACATTTCCACAAAAGTACAATTCATTATTCTTGATATACGAAAAATTTCAAGAACTGTACAAATCTTTTAAAGTAAAGAATATAGATTTTCTTACAAAGTATATTAAAAGTGGTATGTTACTGACAAAGAGTCATTGGAAACACATAAAAAAAGTGTTTCCTCAAAATTTCCACATCTTGAATCGTCTGTATTCGCGGATACAGACGATTCAAGAAGATTCAGTATATTAAAAGTGGTATGTTACTGACAGAGAGTCATTGGAAACACATAAAAAAAGTGTTTCCTCAACATTTCCCCATCTTGAATCGTCTGTATTCGCGGATACAGTTTATCAACAAGTTTCCTGTCAAATACAAGTCAGAGGTGGAAGGCTTAAAAAGCCTAATAACACTTGGAAACTTGTCTGAAAGTCTGGACATGTTCGATACAGCCTATACTAAGCTGAGAAGAAAACACACAGGATTTCGGTTCTCGAAGTCTTCTGGGTTTAAGACAAGTACGGAATTACCGGAATTACCCAAATTTTGATGATTGAGCTTTTTAGCTTATTCCGTACTTAAATTATAATATAAAAAAAATCGATACTTCTTAAAGAAAATTATTACAAATCTTATTGAAAGAATTGAAAGTATCTTACTGTTTTTTACTATGCCTATATCTGATGAAGTCTGTGAAGATTGCAACCGTATATATTATGAATGTGATTGTTGCAAAAATTGTAGAAATATAAAAAAATATTGTAATTGTCCTACTCCTTCTCCTCCTCCTCCTCCTCTGACAAAAGAACAAATAAAGGAACGGGAAAAATTGAGAGAGGAAATGGAGGAGAAAGAGAAGAAGAGGGAAAAGGAGTTTGAACTAAGATTTAAGCAACTTCTTGATCTTCTAATTCTTATGTATCCTGACGCGAAAAGGGAGGATTTACAAGAATTCTTCAAAATAGTAGGAAATATAAAGTATCTTTACCTAGAAATCCCCCAGAAAGTAATAAACTTTTTGGAGGAACACAAATCTTCCATAAAGGATCTCAGTTTGAACCAAACATGTTACCTAGTCCTTCTGTTCAGTGATTCGTTAAAGCACATTGAGATCAAGGACTTAAAGGTTCCTGGACATGTTGTTTCCAAGCATGAATATGGTCACCCGGAATACGATTCTGGATATTTGACCGGAAATGATTTTTCAGTCATATTTGACTTCCTAGTGGAAGTCAATAGCCAGACCTTCGTGGAGAAGAAAATCTCCGATCCAAGTAATTGGAGAGTTACATCGATGAAGTACCTCTACCTACTCCAGAGGTTACTATATTTCTTTGAAGATAAAAAACTATATAAACTTTTAAAAAAAATGCTGATTAAAGGTTCAGAAGCGTTTTCTCGCTTGGAAAAGAGAGAAAAAAAAAAAAACACTTCTGATATCTGGAAGGCTGTAATAGTCCCAAACGATAAATTTTTCTATCATTACGGAACCAGGTCTGTTTATACAACAAAATTTCGAAACTTCACGAAGTGGCGTGGCATTTGGTTACCCTACAAGTCTGTTATCGAGAAGTCTGATGCTTAAATGACTTTGACAATATCACATTCCAAATTTTTTATAACTATTTAAACAGACCCTTCTTTATTTGTGGATGCTAAATTATAATTATGATTCATCATAACAAAACTGAATGAATTTCCAGTATCATGTGTATTATATGTGGTTAAAATAAACCATTCAACAACAGACCATAATGAAAATAAAGATATACTTGGATATTTAGTTGTTAAACCAAAGAAGACAATAATAACAAAAGCAGTTATAAGTAAATAACTTAAATAATTAAAAAATGACCATTTTCTAATATCATTCAAAATTAACATCATTATGATACTGATTAAAATAAGGTTACTAATGAGTTGAACTAAATCAGCTTCTTTTTTAGATTTAGTATTATCGACTAATCCTTCACATGCATCTTTAATAGATTGAAGTCCTACATAAGTTGCTACAATAGAAAAAACATATAAAACAAGTTGATAACTTAATAATGTATTTATTACTTGTTTTTTATTTAATAATCTAATTTTAAATGCAGTTATAAAAAAGATTACAACATAAATAAGTGCATTAAAAAATCCCATAATATTTTGATTAATTAATTGACTTAATTTTGTATTATAATTCCAACTAGCAAAGCAAATAAAAATAACAGGAAAAATAATAAACATAAATTTAAATAAACTATAATTTGTTTCAAAAGCATAGTTAAACATGAAAAATAATGGATCACTCACTTCTTTTCCTAAACTTATAATTCCTACATAAGCACCTAATAAAAATAATCCATAAATTAAGAAACAAAAAGCAAATGAAAGAAACAAATTTATCCAAAATCCTTTATTGTAATATTTAACTAATGCCCAATTAAGACCAAATAATGTTAAAACAGTAAATAATATAATATTAACCATTTTTGATGTGTGTTCCGATTCATATGTCATAATATCAAATACTAATGTTGCTATGTATATTAAATAAGCATATAACATATAAGTATTATAGTTGTAACTATTGATATTTCTTGCTTTTTTAGCAATATATCTATTTATATAAAAAACAATATTTGTTACAATCACTAAAATTAAAAATTTATTTCTGAAATAGCCAAATTCTGTTACTGGTTTTTTATCTTTTTGATTATTTTCTTTATTTTCTTTATTTTCTTTATTTTCATTATTTTCATTATTTTTTCCTTTTCCCATAATTGTACTACTCATACTGTCCATATTCATATTACCATTTTTCATTTTATTCATACTACCTATTTTACTTATATTAGGATTTTTTGAACTTAAAGAATTTAAATTCATTATTCACTAATATAAATAAATATTATAATAATGCAAAAAATATTTAATAATCACTCGTTTTAAATAATTCATTTTTATATTTTTCTATACTAGAATGAGTACAATATTAGAAAGCAATTCACTTCAAAAAGAAGAAAATAATGATTTTACAAATATAGAAATAAATGAAAGCGAAAATAATAATGTAGATAATAATGTAGATAATAATGTAGATAATAATGAAGAAAATAAAGAAATATCAAATGTCGATATATTGTATGAAAAATTACAAAAACAATTTAATGATTCTAATTTAATTTTAAAAACACTGCAAAATAACGTAAAAATATTATATAAAGAATTTGTAAAAGAAAGAAAAGAATTAATAAAAAAATCAAATAAAAATAAAAAAAAGAAAAAAAAAAATAGTCTAAGTGGATTTGCTATTCCATCAAAAATTACAAAAGAATTAGCTGATTTTTTAGGAGTTGATGAAAATATTGAAATACCTAGAACAGATGTTACTAAATTAATTTGTAAATATATTAAAGATAACAATTTACAAAATCCAGAAAATAAAAAAATAATTATTCCTGATGAAAAATTCAAAAAATTATTTGATGGTCAATTAGATGAAGATAATAAATTAGAATTTTTTAATATTCAAACATATTTAAAATGTCATTTTATTAAATCAAAACCAATAAATGAGTAATTTTATATTAAATGTTAAATTAAATTCATAGTATTCATAGTATTCATAAACTTAAATAAAATTTATGAATAACTTTATTCAATCAACTATACTAAAGACTATATTTGTATTGATAAAGATAAATTATTTTATAAAATAACTTGTTATTTTTTCCTGCTTTTTATTAACAGTAACATTTTGACTATTATCAAAATTTCGCGCAGCATTAATATTTAAATAATAACTCATTAAATTTTTTTCTATTTCTTCAATATATTTTTTATGTAATTTTGTATTATTTAATAATTCAAGTAATTTATCTCTATTAGGTTCTTTTATCTTTAAATCTCCAATATATTCTTTCATATCATTAAAATCAAAAGGTTCGTAAAATAACTTGCGGGCTGCAACATAATCAAAATCATCAGGAACTTTATATTTTCCAATGCTTTTAATATGCACTAAAATACCTTCAATATTATTATGAGCTTTTATTAATTTATAAGCATTCACATATCCAATTCCATATATTTTACTTGTATAATCACAACCACATAATATACATAAATCAACAAATTGTTCATAACTCATTTCTAAATTTGTTAATATTCCTTCTAAACAATATTCTTCAACATAATTTTTATCAGAACTAAAATCTTTCAAAAAGAAATTACATCCATTTGCTAAAATATCCATATCTTCTGTAATACAACAGTCAATTATATTTTTCTTACATAAAACAGCTAATAATGACTCAGCTTCACATGGAGCATGAATATAATTGACTCCAAAATAATCAAATAAATTTTTAGCTTTTTCAATATGATAACTTTTTACTATTATTATTTTTTTTTCTATTTTTTCAATTTCTTCTTCATAATTAAAATTATCACTTAAATATAATTCTAATTTGTCTTCTTCTAATTTAAATTTATCATTTTTGGATTGAATATAAGTTTCAATATCTTTTTCTAATTCATTATTATTTTTCATTCGATTATTTTTAATATGATCAATAATATCTTTTTTCATAAATAAAAATTCTCTTTTTTGTCTTCTTAATAATAATAATTCTTCTTTTTCTTTTGGTGGCTTTCCATCAAATACAAAAACAGGATGTATATTATTTTTCATTAATCTTAATATAAGTCTTGTTAATCCTTCTATATGGTCTCCATTATAATACAAATATTTATATAAAAATATTGACAAATCTATTCCTATTATTAAACCATTATAAGAATTTAATTTTCTTTTTACAATTGCATTTGGACATTTATTAATTAATATGTTTTTTAGGTTCTTGATTCCCATAATAATTATTATTAATTAATCTTTAAACTAAATTTTATTTAAATTTAATTATATCAATAAAAACAGTATATTTTATTTTAAATATATTGTACAAATTTACATTATAATTTTGATTAAATTATAAATCAATTTATTCATATTTTTTAAAATATAAAAACAAAAAAATATAATATTTAAGTAAGTTTTAATTCATACAAACTTAATCTAAATTTTTTATTTTTAATAACTTCTTTCTTAATATATGTATCTAAATCATGTATATTTTTAAATACAAAATCTACATATATTTTATTAAAACTATGATTTATTTTATAATAATTATTTGAACACTTTTTCATTATTTTTAAAAAATCATTTATATTTAAATAATTTAATGTTTTTAGTACATAATAGGAAAATACATTTGTTGATTGCTTAAAATATTTTTTACATCCATCAATAACTAAAATATTATCCATTTTTTCAATGTTATAATAATTCATCAAATGATTAAATATATATTTCATATATTTTACTTCATTATTGTATATTTTATCTATATTAAATTTCGTATAATAATGAATTAATATACAATTTATTAAACAAGCAAATGTTTCTGTAAATGCTTCATTTAATAATATATTATAATTTGTACATATTTTTTTATCCATATTTTGATGTTCTTGATTCATTATAATTTCAAAATCAATAAAATTAGCATGAATAGATTCATGAATTAATACTTTTAATAATTCTTCGTTTCTATAGAATACAATAGAACCATTTTTATTTACTTCTTTTACAACATTACAATAACCTGAATTGCAATTTCCCGGTCCAATAACACTATTTTTTTTATTTGGTAAATGTTTATTTTCATTTATATCATAAATAGTTATACTTTGATAATTTTTTTCATTATTAAATAATTGTTTAATGGTACTTATAACTTTTAGTATTGTTTTTATTTTTCTTTTAACATTTTTAGTTAATTTTTTATTTGTTATAAAAATTAATTCAATATTATTTATATTTACTTTATAACTATTTTGTAATTTTTTTATTTTATTTCTTATACTTGTTCCAATAAAATATGAATTATCATTTAAATGATTATTATTTTTTTCAATATTTAATTTATTCATTTTATTTTCAAAATAATCATCAAAATATTGATAAATATGTATAACCTTTTTTTTCAATTGATTAAAATAAATATTTTTTGATATTTTATAATCGGTCTTTTCTGATTTATTTTTAATACCTTCTATTTCTTTTAATAACTTTATTGAATCTTTTGTTAATAATTCCATATTAATAAACTATATTTTTATTTATTAATCCATTAATCAATTAAAATTTCATTCATATTTACATAACTATATTTTACTTCATTTATATCAGAATCAACATTCACATCCACATCAACATCCACAAAATCTTCAATTAATTCATTTGTAATATCATATAATTCATCGATTTCATTAGGCATAACAATAGAAAAACAACAAAATAAATCTCCATAATCATAGTTTTCATCTTTGTTGTTGTCTTTGTTGTTTTTGTTGTTTTTGTAAGGTATTCCTTTATTTTGTATTTTTATTAACTTATTACCTTCAATATTTTTTATATAAATTATTTCATCATTGGGTAATTGAATACTAAAAATATTTTTTTTATTTTTAATTATATAATAATCTTTTAAACTTATTGATTTTTCATAATATATATCATAATCATTTATTCGTACAAAATCTTTTGAATCATTATGAATATATATATTTACATTTCCTTTTGCATTTTTTGTTTCATTTCCATTTCCAATTAATATAATTTCTTTATCATATATATCAATATTAAATTTTACATTTTTTTTTACTATTTTTTTATTTTTATATCTGTCTTTTTGATATTTTATTTCTTTTTTATTTTTATTATATATTTCTTTCATTGTAATATTTACATGAATATTAATATCTTCAATCAATTCATCCACCTTATTTTGTTCTTGTTTTTTAATTCCATTTTTATTTATTTTCTTGTTTCCATCTTGATATTCACTTTTATTCATTTGATTTAAATCAGCATACATTTCACTAAAGCTATTTAAAATATTTCCAATATTTGATGAACCAATCCTAGTTCCACTTTTTTCATTTCCCATACTATGAACTTTTACATGGACTTTTGGAATATTAAATAGATTTCCTAAATTAAATCCACTCATTTCTTGAATAATGTCATTTACATCAAAACTTTTTTCATAATTCATATTCATATTCATATCCATATTCATATCCATATCCATATTTTGAAAATGACTTAAATGCTCTTTAAATATTGAATTAAACATTTTAAATGGGTCTTCATCAAATTCAAAATCATTATTTTCAATTCCAAACATGTCATATTTTTTTCTTTTTTCTTCATCACTTAAAACACTATATGCTTCTGTTATATTTTGAAACATTTTTTTTGATTCTTCAGAATCTTGATTTTTATCTGGATGATGCTTTAATGCTAATTTTTTATAACTTTTTTTAATTTCAATATTTGTAGCATATTTATTTAATTCTAATATTTCATAATAATCCTTATTCATTAATTTATTTTATTAATTATTTTTTATATATAATATTAACTAATTGCGAATTAATATTACGAATTGTGAATGAATACTATTAACTTAACAAAATAATTTTCTAAATGTATGAAATATTTTCCTGTTGATTTAGATAAATTAATATTTGCTTTACATGATAAATCTAAAATAGATATTACTAAACTTTCATTTTTAATAAATTTTTGAATTAATATATTATTAATACTATTAACTAAATCACATGTATCATAACAATTTATAAATATTTTTTCACATATTGCTTTTAAATCACTAATTGTCTCGAAATTTTTTTTATTTTTACTATTTACAATTATATTTATTATTTCATCAATTATTTTATGATAATTATCAACTAATAATTCTTTTGTACTTAAATAATAATTAAAAGCATTAAATATATTATTTAAATCATAATAAATTTTATAATTTTTATCAAAATCTATAATACTATTTAATATTTTTTTAGGTATTGTTATTCTTTTTTTTTTAATAATAGAATTTAATACTTTTTCTATTTCTTCTCTTGATGGACTTTTTATTCTTAATGTTAAAAAACGAGTAATTAATGATTCAGGAATAGAGGACATATTTGATGTTTCAAATATATATTTCGTTTTCATATAATTTGATTCAATTAATTTACGTAACATTAACAATGAAGTTCTATTTATTTTATCAAAATTTAATATTATTATTATTTTAGGAATATTTAATCCAATATTTCGATTATCACAATATTCTTTTAAATAATTTTGAAAGAATAGTCTTTCATTATTTAATAATTCTAATGCATCTATTTCTAAATGATATATACTTGACTTAAACTTAAATATTCTTTTTTCTATTTCAATTTCATTATATTTTAAATTATATATTTTTTCACATAATAATGAACATAAAAAAGCATATATTTTTAATGTTTTACCAGAGCCTTTATTACCATAAAATATTAAATTAGGCATTGTCTCAATATCAAAATTTTCTAAATTATTATAATACTTAATTTTAAAATCAATATCTAATATACTAGGTTTTTTTTCAAAAAATGAAAACTCCATAATAAAAAATAATAACTATTTTTTATATATTATTCTTTTATTATTTTTAATATATTATTAAATAATTTGTCTTTATATTTCTGTTTGTTCATATCTAAAATATATTCTTGATTTTTTATAAATAAATCATTATCTTGCAAATAATGATCAAAATTATTAGCTTCTAAATAAGCATTACTAATATTATGTATAATAATATCTTTAATATAAGTACCATTTTCATCATCATCATTCATTTTATTATTTAACCAATATTGATAATTGCCTTTAATTGTTCTTATTGAATAACATGAATTCGGAATTTCTTCTATATATATTTTTTTAAATATTTTTAAATCAGCATTTATAGTATGAGATTCTAAACACTTTTTTATAAAACTATTATCTAATTCTAATTTTTCTTTTTTAATATCTATATAAAAATTAGAAAAACTATTTACTTTTATTATTGGTATTTCTTGATTTAATTTATTTTTTTCAATATTATTTAATTCATTCAAATTATTATTTTCTTCAATATCAATCAATTCATTCAAATTATTATTTTCTTCAATATTAATGAACTCATTCAAATTATTATTTTCTTCAATATTAATGAATTCATTCAAATCATTATTCTTTTGAATATTAATGAATTCATTCAAATCACTTAATTCATTTTCCTCATTATGATTTAATAATGATATATTATTAAAATCTAATTCTTTTTTATTATCATATTTTGGACTCAAATTATTTGAACTATTAGAATTTACTAAATTATTTGAACTATTAGATGAACAAACAAAATTTTTATTTTTTATTTTTTTTTTTAAATCATTCATATCTTTATTCATCAAAATTAATAAACTTTCCAAAACATTTATTTTATTATTTAAATATTTATTTTGTTTTTCATATTCATTTAATAATATTTGAACATTTTCATTTATATTGTCTATTTTATTAAAATTTATATTATTTAATTTTTTATTGATAAAATAACTTACTTTATTTAATATATTTTTTGTTAAATCTCCTTTTTCTGATTTATCAGATTTTCCATTTTTATTAGATTTTCCATTTTTATTTTTATTTTCTTGTTTATCTTGTTTATCTTCTAAACTCATACTTACTTTTTTTTAAAATTTTAATTTTAAATAGAATTTTTATATTATATTACTAATTTTTTAAAAAATAAAAATATATAAAAATATATTAAAGTTAATAATTAGAAATATATATAAAAAAAAAATATTTAAATAAACTATGACCTGTCAATATTGCCATTCTAATACTCATGATATTAATGACTGCCCCGTAATAATATGTAGATATTGTAAAAAAGTAGGTCACCCTAAATGGTTATGTAAAAATAAAGACAATAAAGACAATAAAGACAATAGGGACAATAAAAATAATAGGGACAATAAAAATAATAGGGAAATTAAATATAATAAAGATAATAGGGAAATGAAAGGTAGTAAAGGTTATATGGACATTAAATATAATAAAGATAATAAGGAAATTAAAAATAATAGTGACAAAGATAATTGGGACAAAAATCAAAAAGTTCCAAAAAAAATAATAGAAAAAAATATTAATTATTATTTGAAAATAGAAAAAATGAAATGGAGTCAATTAATCAATAATGATTTGATTTATTAAATTTAATAATTTGTTAATTATTATGTAAAACGTATATTTCTTGATATAAAATATGACTAATTATTATAGATTTAATATAATTTAAGTTATTTTCATCATGAAGTAAATGAGTATCAAATTGAATGCAAAACAGTCCAAATAGTAAATATAAAAATACATTAATAATTTTTAAGTCTTTTATATGAAAAATATTTAATTTAAAATGATTAGGAACGTGAATAAATATCATATAATAAAATAATAGTTCTGAAGAAATATAATTTAATAAAATTAAAAATAAACTAGCATAAATATATTTAGGAATTTGAATATTATTTATACGAAAATTAGGAAAATCATGTCTAAAATGAAGAATTGAGAATCCAAATAATAATATATTTGAAATATCTCTAGAATCTTGTAATTGATTAATAATAGATATTAATGAAAAATTCATTCCATAAATTTTTAATAAATTCATAGAATTATTTGTAAGTATGCTATGACCTATATCAGTTATTCCATGAGGAGCAATAACAATTTTCGTTAAAAATGGAATTAATTTCATTATATATATTTTTCAATTATATATAATTAACATTATTATTTTAAGTAAAGGACCAAACTTCATCTGGTTTTACACTAGAATCGCATTTTTTTAATTGTAAATATCTTTTATATTTATCATCTTTAGATTCAGTTGTTAATGCTGTATTTTCATCAAATTTTTTACCACTTAATCCAATACAATTTACTTTGGAAGATTGATTTGAATCATCTTTTAATACTAATCGATTGCTTCTATTATCCCATTTCCAAATTTGATTCGGACTATCACTACATTTACTCATATATAAATCAGATTTTTCTATTCCACTTGTTGTTAAACAATTATCATCAAATCTATTTTTTAAATGTCCATCTTTATTTAAATACCAATATGTTGTTGGAGAAAATGCATCTTTTTCATCTAAATAAGCTTTACCACTATTTCCTTCACCATGAAGTCTAGAAACACTCATTTTTAGTTGATTATTAGAATCCATACTGTATTCTTTATTAATTAATAAACCATTTGCTAAATATTCACCACCAGGAGGACCCATTTGACCTTGTTCATCTGATTGAAATTTTTCAGAAACACCATTATCATTTGTTTGTTGATCATTTAATGCGTCTTTTACATGTTGATCTACTTTGACTTTAATCATATTGGTTACTTCTTTTTTTTGTTTTGAATTAAGTCCTGCTGTTTTAGTATTTATTTCGTCAGGAGTAGATGTCCAAGCATTTACTTTTTCATTAGTATTCGTTTCATCAGAATTTTCAAATTTTTCTATGGATTTATCATATGTTTTAAATAATTGGAAACTTTCAGTATTTGAAAATTTTCTTTTTGATATTTCATTATAAACTTTATAAATTAATAATAAATACAAAATAAGTAAAAATATACATATGAGTTTATTAATCATATATTAAATAAAGAAAAATATATTTCACATATAATTTATTTCATTCATTTTAAATAAAATATATTTGACTATAATAAGATGAGTGAAATGGGTGATTTTCCTAATTTTAATGAATTTTTTGATAAAATTAATATTAAATTTGAAGAATTTGAAAAAAAATATAAAGACAATAATCATGAGGAATTTAGAAAATATGAAGATACAGAACTTATGGTAAAAAATATGTTAAATGAAAATTTAGTTTTAAAAACATCAACATCATTAGATATTGTAGCAAGTTATTTAAAATCACAAAAAATATTGTATTTAGAATCGAGTTATTTTATTACGAAATGCTTAAATTTTTTAATTATTCCAACATTAATTATTACAGGTGGGTGCAGTGTATTTGCAGCATATGTTGATACTATTATTTACGGAAAATTAATTATGTCTTGTCTAAATGCTGGTATTACTGTAATATTATCAATAGTTAATTATTTAAAATTAGATGCTCAAAGTGAAGCACATAAAATATCTGCTCATCAATATGATAAACTTCAATCTAAAATTGAATTTTTCTCGGGTCAAACATTATTATTTAGTTCAGTAAGTGTTGCGGAATTTTTAGATTTAGGAAATGAAATGAAAGATGAATCAGGAGTTGTTTTATATAATAAAAATGATGAATGTCAAAAACTTATGGAAGATGTTAGAGAACATATTATTGATTTGGAAAAAAAGACACAAGAAATAAAGGAAACAAATCAATTTTCTGTTCCGCGTTTAATAAGATATAGATATCCGATTATATACAATACGAATATATTTACGATTATTAAGAAAATAAATCAATATAAAATAAAATTAATTATTGATTTAAAAAATTCTATTAATAATTTAATTGAAAAGAAAAATTCATATAATTATGTGAATAATCAAATTAAAATTATTAATGATAAAATATTATTTTTAAGTAAAGTAGATAGAAAAAGTTTTAATTTTGAAGATGAAAGAATAAATACAAAAATAAAACATGATTTACAAACATTAAATGGAGAATTGAATGTTCAAAGGGAAAAAAAAGATAAATTAAAAAAACAGAAAAATGAATTATTGGAAAAACGACGAGTTGTTGAATACAAAATAATTTCTTTATCAACAGTTTTTACTAAAATTGATGATATGTTTCAACAAGAAATTATTAATGCTAATATAAAAAAAAGTAGTTGTTTTTATTCTGAATTTGCTATATTATGCAATAATAAGTTTAAAGACCCGCGTAAAATTGATTCTATGTTAAATGAAATTTTAAATAATAAAAAAGATGAAACTATTATAGATTATAATATAAGTATAGATGATGATTATGAAGTTTAATTATAAATTCCTAATTCTTTTTTAATTTTTTTTACATTTTTTCTTGTATCAGTAGAAGCAACATATGTTCTAGACCACATCCAGCTATACATCATAGTCGTTATTATACTTAATACATAAAGTATTATTATTGTTTCTACAAAACCTCCATCTTGTTTAATATTATTTTTATTATTATGATAAATTTGTCCTATTTTATAATTTATTGTACTTTGTCCTTTATTTGATGAATTGATTTCTTTTATATCAATTTTTTCAAAATATTTATTATCTTTAGGAATACATAAAACAACATTTGAACCACCAGTTTCTAATTCTAATCTAATATATTTTTTGAATCCAAAACATTGACTTGTAAATGAAATATTAGCATTTTTCGTTATATAATCTAATAAATCAATAATATAATTTAAATTATTTTTTATATTTAATACTATAATTTGATTTTTTTTTTATTTATACTTAAAATATATTTATTAATATTATTATTTTTTTTAGATATTAAACTATCTATATCTTCTATTTTTAATTTACACGGATCTATTAAATTTAAATTTAAATCTGAACTACTATTTTTTAATATAGTAAAGAAAGTGAATAATTTAATAATATTAAAAAAAGTTGGTTGAAACAAATTATTTATTTTATTTTTTCTATTACTAATTTCTTCTAATTTATTCTTAAAATAATTTAATTTTCCAAATAATCCATTATTTCTGTTAGTTTGACTCATTATAATATATATTTATAAAATTAATTTTTATAATTTATTTTTATATTTTTAATATAATGTTACAAGAAGTAAATTCTAATAATATAAAGGAGATGAATAATAGTTCTATAAATTTTTATAATACAAAACAAAATATATTTTCTTTAGAACCTTTAAGAAGAATAAAAAATTATTCTAAATATATAAATTATTTAAAAGAAACATTAAATTGTATTATTAATGAAAAAAATACATCTAAAAAACAAGAAAAAGAAAATATATTAGATTTATTAATACATTTATTTGTACAAATTAATGATTCTATTCCCCAATTAACAGACAATAAAATTCATTGGTTTTTAATTGATGTAAATAAAAATAAAAAAGAAAAAACAAAATATAAAATATTAGCTTTAAGTGGAAAAGAAAAATATGATATTCAACTTTTTACAAGATTTATTGAAACATGTAAAATATATGATTCAAGATTAGGTTGTAAAAGTTATTTTTCATTGTCAAAATATAGTAAAAAAATAAATAATAAAAATTTAAGTTTATGTTTTAATGATAAAAACGGATATTTATATAAAATAACAAATAATATTATTTATGAAGAAAAATTAGAATATCCATTAGAATTAATTAGTTATTATTTATATGAAAATAATCATAAATTACCATTAAAAAATAATATTGAAAATTCTGATTTTGTTTGGAATCAATTAGAAGAATCAAAGGAAATAAATTTTAATGAAGCAAATAAACAAAAATTTAAAAAAAAAATTATATTTATTCCAAAAAAAAAAATTATAAAAAAAAATAAATTACAACAAAAAATCAATTTAGAACCTAATTATAATAAAATTATTGAGTATTTAGATAAAAATTATGTTATTAATAATAATATGGCAGAAAATAATAATTATATGGTAGAAAATAATAATAATACAAATATTTTTTCATTAGAACCTAGTGAAAGAAATTGGGATATATATAAAGAATATTTAAAAGAAACATTAAATTGTATTATTAATGAAACAAATGAAGTTAAAAAACAAGAAAAAGAAAATATATTAGATTTATTAATACATTTATTTGTACAAATTAATGATTCTATTCCCCAATTAACAGACAATAAAATTCATTGGTTTTTAATTGATAGAAAGGAAAAAGGATTTTTAGTATCAAAACGAAGAAGTTATAAAATTTTAGCTTTAAGTGATTATAAGAAATTTGATAAAATTCTTTTTGAAAATTTAATTAATACATGTAAAATATATGATAATAATTATGGATGTTTTAGTATTACAAAAAGATATTTTACTTTAAAGAAATTCGAAAAAAAATTAGAAATAAGAATTAATAAAAATATAAATAGTAGTTTATGTTTTAATTATTTTAATGGATATTTATATAAAGTAAGTGATAATGTTATGCATAGATTTTTATATGGACAGGGTCCAGATATTATTATAGAAATATATTTATTTTATAAATATGAAAATGGTTATTTTAAATCATTACCTGAAATTATAAATAGTACTATAACTCAAAGTAAAATAAATTTTAATAAAGCAAATAATCAAAAATTTAAAAAAAGAATTATATTTTTTTCTAATAAAAATAACATAGTATTAAATAATTATTTAAAAAATCAAAAAGAAAGTCAAAAATATAAACAATATGATATAGAAGCACAAAATTTTAATAAAACAATTAAATATTTAGATACAATATCAAGAATGAAAAAAATAATAACACAGCCTTTATATATATTAGGGGATATTATTATAGCTATTCCATTTTATCTATTTGTAACAAGAATTATAAATATTAGAGGAGGACGTTCAAAAAATGTAATTAGAAAATTCAGTATTATACAACTAGGAAATAAAAAGGTAAAAATGGGAAATACAAATATTAAATCTAATCAATCTCCAATAAATGCAGCATTAAATTTATTAAAAGATATACAATCTTCTTCTATTATAAAAAAATCAAAAATAAGTAAAATAAAATTTTATATTAAAGAAAATACAGTTGGTTCTAAAAATAAAATTTTTGGACCATATATAGGTTATTTAAAAAAATCTATTGTAAAAAAGGAAGTTAAAATATCAACAAAAAAAATAAATATTAATTAAGAGAAAATTATAATAAAATTATTCAGTATTTAGATAAAAATTATGTTATTAATAATTATATGGAAGAAAATAATATAAATTTTAATACTACAAATATTTTTTCATTAGAACCTAGTGAAAGAAATTGGGGAAAATATAAAAATTATTTAAAATCTAAATTAAAGATTTTAAAAGGTATTTATAGAAAAAGTATTGAAGAAAAAAGAGAAAAAATTTTAAATTTATTAATACATTTATTTGGAAATATTAATGATTCTATTCCGAAAATTGATAATAATTATATTAGATTTTTTTTAATTGATTTTGAAAAAAAAGGTAATATTCATAAACATGAAAATTATAAAATATTAGCTTTAAGTGGAGTAAATGGTTATGATAAAAATCTTTTTGAAGAATTAATAAGTAATAGTAAAATAATAAATAAATCTAATTTTGGTTGTTCTAGTTGGAGATCAATATATAGACGTACAAGTTTAAGAAGATATGCATTAAGTGATGATGTATTATGTATTCCTTATTCAAATAATTATATTATAAAATTAACAGAAGAAAATATTTTAAATGGTTTAAATAGTTTTTTAGGAGTACGAGAATTAAAATTATGTATTGAAAAAACATATATAACAAAATTAAAAAATTTATCTATAAATAATCAAAACATTAAACAAATTGAAGAAATTACTAAAAAAGTAAATCATATATTTTTAAATAATGAAAAAAATATAGAATCTATTAATTTTGAAAATTTTAAAAATATAGAATCTATAAAAAAAAGTATAAAAAAGCCTAATATACAAGAAATAATTAAAAATATTAAATTATTTTTAAAAAATATAAAATTTTTTATAATATATCAAAATAAAAATGAAAACAGATCATTTATTAATAGTTTTAATCAATTTTTTGGTAGAAATCAAAAGCAAAAACTAAAATCAAAACAAAATTTAAATAATTATACAATAATAAATATAAAAACAGAAGACATAAATAAAGTATATAAAAATATTCCAATTTATTTGAAAAAAGGATTATTTTATAATTATTCAATATTTTTTCTTACTTGTTTATTTTATATTACTTTAGCAGTATCTTATTTATCTATATTAGCAATAGATGCTTATATGGATTTTTTTATTTTAAAAATGGCTATGAATTATCATAGCAGCCAAGGTGGTTCAAAAAATGTAATTAGAAAATTCAGTATTATACAACTAGGAAATAAAAAGGTAAAAATGGGAAATACAAATATTAAATCTAATCAATCTCCAATAAATGCAGCATTAAATTTATTAAAAGATATACAATCTTCTTCTACTATAAAAAAATCAAAAATAAGTAAAATAAAATTTTATATAAAAGAAAATACAGTTGGTTCTAAAAATAAAATTTTTGGACCTTATATAGGTTATTTAAAAAAATCTATTGTAAAAAAGGAAGTTAAAATATCAACAAAAAAATAAATATAGTATAAGAAAAAATAAAAATATTTAATTAGATATATGTTTATAATTAAAAAAAAAGTAAATAATAAAAATTTTAAAAAACAACCTCCACCACCTAATCAAAAACCTCAAAATAATGCTCAACAATCACCAGGACTTATTAATACTTTAGGTCAAGGAATGGCATGGGGTGCTGGAAGTTCAATAGGTCATTCTTTGATTTATGGAATTTTTGGTTCAAATAAAGCAAATCAAGAAAAATTAGAAAAAGAAAAAAAATGTAAAGAATTTCAAGATTATTATATGAGTTGTCAAAAATATAATTATTTAAATTATGATACATGTGATTTTATAAAAAAAGATTTGAAATTATATTGTGATTCTGTAAATTAAATATATTGTTTTTAATTAATGAATAAATCAAAAAATGAGTCCAAAAATCAGTCCAAAAATCAACCAGAAAATCAACCAAAAAATAAAAATACATATAAATCAAGTCCAAAATTGTTTAATTATAGAACTTGGGGTCCTAAAACATGGAAATTTCAAGGGCGAAAAGCAGTAATAGAAGATAAAGAAAAAAAATTAAAAGAACTTGAAAATGAATTAATGTCTGAAAATATAATCAATTCAAATAAATTAAAAGAATTAATTAAAAATAAAGATTTAAATTCAGAATTTAAGAATCTTAAATTAACAAGAATATTAAAACAACCATCACAAAATAGTAATATTTTAAAAATAATAAGAAACAAAAAAGAAGCTTATAATTTAGAAAAAAAAAATTTAAATACAGCAAAATCTGAATATATAAAAGCTAAAGAAATAACTAAAAATGAAAGATCTTTACCTTTTTTAAAAACAACTGCTGAAGAAAAAACAAGATATGAATTTCAAAAAGCTATTTTAAATAAAAATTTAAATACAAAATTAAAAAATAGTTTAAAAAATAGTTTAAAAAATTTAAATAGTTATAAATCAAGATATTATAAAACAGCATCAGTAAAAGGAAAAAAACAATTTAATAATGCTGTTAAAAAAGTAACACCATTGGTTTTTGAAAAAATATATAATGAAGAAAAAAAAAGTAAAAATAAAAGTAATACAAATAAAAGTAATACAAATAAAAGTAATACAAATAAAAGTAATTTAAATGAAAATAAATATAAAAATTTAAGAAATAATGCATTTAAAAATGGTAAAAGTGGTAAAAATGTAGAAAATGGATTAAAAAATTTATTTAGTTTCGAAGCATATAAACTATTTAAAAAAAAAAAAACAAATTGGTCAAAAAATTTAAATAATGAACAAAAAGCTTATTTTAATACTTTAAAAAATAAATTATTAACTAAAAATGATTTTATGAAAAAATACAAGGAACATATTATTAATACAAATGCAAAAGAAAAAGTCGCCGAAGAAGCCGAAAGACAACGTTTAGCCGCCGAAGAAGCCGCAAAGAAAGCACAAGCCAACGCCGCCCAAACTCAATCTCAATCCAACGCCCAACTCGACCAACTCACCAACGCCCAACTCGGCCTACTCAACATCGCCGAACTCACCAACGTCAAACTCGCCAAACTCACCAACCTCAACAACACCCAACTCGCCAAACTCACCAACGACCAACTCGCCATCCTCACCATTAAAGCCCAAAACTTCTCCCAACGCGCCAAAGACGCCGCCAAAGCATCCGGCAGCACCGCCTCCGCCACCACCGCCAATAAAGCCAATAGCTTCTTCAAACGCGTCCAAAAAATAGCCGCCGAAGCCGAAAGACAACGTTTAGCTAAAGAAGAAGCCGAAAGACAACGTTTAGCCGCCGAAGCCGAAAGACAACGTTTAGCTAAAGAAGAAGCCGAAAGACAACGTTTAGCCGCCGAAGCCGAAAGACAACGTTTAGCCGCCGCCAAAGCACCCGCCACCCAATCCGGCAAACAAACAAAAAAATATATGTATCAATCTATTAAAAGTAAAAATTTTAAACTTAATAATTCAGAAAAAAAAATAAAAGAAATATTTGAAAAAAGTGAAAACTTTAATGAAGACTTACTTAAATGTTTATTAATAATTAGTAGAAGAATGGTTGACGAAAATTATAATATAATAAATAGTTTTAATTATATAAATAAATTATATGAATCATTATTAACTATTGGAATAGGAGGAATAGATGATTTAAGTTATTTAGATTATGTGTTATTTATATATGATGATTTTATACGAAATACAGGAATAAATTTTAATAATCTTACAGAAGAAAATAAAGAATATTTTAAAAATTATTTTTATGAAAATTTTACTGAAAAAAAAAAAAATAAAAAAAA